>Ga0194131_10004935_pt1 | contig 19657 bp, 11 predicted proteins | sample TA2KigO120mmetaG_FD_148631 | JGI IMG/M metagenome (GOLD analysis project Ga0194131, IMG submission 148631) | Freshwater microbial communities from Lake Tanganyika, Tanzania - TA2015053 Kigoma Offshore 120m | ecosystem: Environmental > Aquatic > Freshwater > Lake | place: Tanzania: Lake... | reverse complement strand
GAGCGCGGCGGCCAGCTCATCAGCAGCCGCGAGAAATACGCGCGCAAGCTCGTGAAGGAGCTGGGCCTGAGCTTGATCGACACCTTCCGGGTCTACCCGGAAGGTCCCGTCGCCTACCGTTTCCTCGGACAGCCGTGGAGCGAGTCGGCGCTCTTCGACGGGATCAACGAGGCGTATCGCAATGCCACGCGCCACGGTCGCGAGATCACCTGGTTCGCGCAGCACGACGACACGAACGCGCGCACCGAGTACTGGGACTCCCGCTCCGTCGCGGACTGGATCGACGCGTACGTCCCAGGCGGTCTCGACGGTGCGCTCGGGCAATGGGTCAAGGTCTACTTCGAGACCGAATACGCCGGCCCGATCGACGAGGCGAGCGCGCTGCACGTCATCTACGACTTCGCTTCCGGCTCGGGCGGCTACGACGAGCGCTTCGTCGTTCAGGGCGGGAGCGACGCGATGGTCACCGCCCTCGCTGCCCGCTTGCCGGTCGGATCCGTCCACACGGGAGCTTCGCTGACGAAGCTCGGGTCGAACGCCGACGACAGCGTGCGGTGCACGTTCGACTTCGCCGGCGGCAGCTTCGACGTCGAAGCGGACTTCGTCGTCCTGGCCCTGCCCTTCACGACGCTCCGCGACGTCGACTACGCCGGCGTCGACTTCGAGCCGCGCAAGAATACCGCGATCCGCCAGCTCGGCATGGGCGTCAACGCGAAGCTGCACTTCCAGCTCGATCGCCCGGCCTGGGAGCCGGCGAGCGACGGCGAGTCGTACTCGGATCTCGTCCTCGGCTCGACGTGGCCCGGACAGGTCGGCCTTCCGGGCCCGCAGGGACTGCTCATCGCGATGAACGGTGGCGACTTCGCTGCGTACGCAGGTGCCGCAGCACACGGTCCGGCGCCGGCCCCCGTGGTGGCGAGCCATCTCGAGGCGATGGACGCGCTCTTTCCGGGCGCGAGCACCGCGTACGCCGGCGTCGCAACGCTCGATCACTGGGTCGCGGATCCATGGGTGAAGGGATCGTACTCCTACTACCGGAAGGGGCAGTTCACGGCGTTTCGCGGCATCGAGGCGAAGCCGCAGGGCCGCATCCACTTCGCCGGCGAGCACACGGCATCCTACTCGTCGCAGGGCACGATGAACGGAGCGATCGAGTCGGGCGAGCGCGTCGCGAAAGAGATCGCGAGGGCGGTGCGTCGTCTCTGACGGCGATCTACCCTTCGTCGGCCGCTCGCGCCGGTCGCGCAGGCGCTCTCGGGAAGCAGTGCCGGTACACGAGCGTTCCACCTGCGTGCACTCCCTGAGCCGGGCTTCTCGGGAGTTCGCGGCGCCGGCGAGCGAAGCGCCCCTGGCGACCCGACTCCCGCGGATCTGCGCCGAGGTCCGGCACCGCGAGAACGGTGGCTTGACGGAGGACGTGCACCCCGGATAGAGCCGTATCATCCGGAAGCGGACATGCTCATCCTCATCATGACCGCGACGATCGCCACGCTCGGGATCGCGGTGCAGGCCTCGGCCCAATGGACGTTCACGAACGTCACCTCGGCGGCCCAGATCACGCACGTGCACAGCGGGTTCGTGCAGGTGGGCGATCCCGAAGATCGCGCCCTGTGCGGTGGAGTCGCGGCGGGCGACTACGACGACGACGGCTGGGTCGATCTCTACGCGCTCCAGGGGCCTTCGGGCCCCAACCATCTCTACCGCAACAAGGGAGACGGGACGTTCGAGGACAAGGCGGCGTTCGCCGGAGTGGATCTCGTCATGCGCGGCTGCGGCGCGACCTTCGCGGACTACGACGGCGACGGATGGCTCGACCTGTTGGTCCTCGGATTCGAGGGCTCCTCGTCGCACCTCTTCCGCAATCGCGGCGACGGCACGTTCGAGGACGTCAGCGCGGCGCTTCCCCTCACGCGCCAGAGCAACTCGGCCTCGTTCGCCGACTACGACCGCGACGGCGATCTCGACGCCTTCGTGTCCCACTGGAAAGAAGGCACGCCCGCGATCGCAAACGAGCACGTCTGGCGAAACGACGGCGGAACCTTCACCGACGTCGGAATCGCCGCGGGCGTCATCGTCGACCCCGCAGGACTGGTCGACTGGACCTTCACGCCGAACCTCGCCGACATCGACAGCGACGGCTGGCTCGACCTGCTGTTCGCGTCCGACTTCGAGACGACCCGGGTCTTTCGCAACGACGGCGATGGCACGTTCTCGGACGTCACGGATCCCGCCGTCATCACCGACGAGAACGGCATGGGCGCCGCCATCTGCGACTACGACCGCGACGGCGACCTCGACTGGTTCGTCACCAGCATCTACCTGATCGGCTTTCGCACGGGGAACCGGCTGTACCGGAACCGCGGCAACGAGCCGGGCGGCCTCTTCGAGGACGTGACGTCGGCGGCGGGCGTGCGCATCGGCGACTGGGGCTGGGCCGCCACGTGCCAGGACTTCAACGACGACGGGTGGCTCGACCTCTTCCACGTGAACGGCTGGCACGTCCAGCCCTTCCCGACGGACCCGGCGAAGCTCTACGTCTCGAACGGCAACGGAACTTTCAGCAACCAGGCGCCGACCCGGAACATCGCCGACGCGGGCCGCGGTCTCGGCGTGGTCGCCTTCGACTACGATCGGGACGGCGACCTCGACATCTACATCGCGAACAACAACGCCGCGCCGAAGCTCTACCGGAACGACGGCATCACGCACAACAGCCTGACCGTCAAGCTCGCCGGACTCGCGCCGAACACGGAAGGGATCGGGTCTCGCGTCGTCGTCACCGCCGGTGGCGCAACGCAGATGCAGGAGCTCCGCGCCGGCTCGAACTACGTTTCGCAGGATCCGGCCGAAGCCCACTTCGGCCTCGGCAACGCGACGCAGGCGCAGACCGTCGAGGTCCAGTGGTTTCGCGGCGGCACCACGACGCTCACGAACGTGACCGCCAATCAGGTCCTGACGATCACGGAGCCGCCGAGCACATGCGGCAACGGCATCGTCGACGGGGGCGAGCAGTGCGACCTGGGAGCTTCGAACGGCGGCGTGTCCTGCTGTCAGGTGAACTGCCGGCTCCGCCCTTCGGGAGCCACCTGCCGTGGTGCAGCGGACCTCTGCGACGCGGTCGAGACGTGCGACGGCGCGACACCGACCTGTCCCGCCGACGTCCTGCTCTCCGCGGGCAGCGTCTGCCGTGCGAGCGCCGGCTCGTGCGACGCGGCGGAGAGATGCGATGGCGCGAGCGCCGCCTGTCCCGCCGACGCCTTCGCGCCCGCCGAGACCGAGTGCCGCGCGTCGGTCGGCGTCTGCGATCTCACCGAGAGTTGTAGCGGCGCGAGTGCGGCCTGCCCGACGGACGCGAAGAGCACTGCGGAATGTCGTGCGGTTGCCGGAGACTGCGATTTGGCCGAGTCCTGCAACGGAGTCTCGAACGACTGCCCGACGGACGGATTCGCCTCGGGGACGCTCTGCCGAGCCGCCGCTGGTCCGTGCGATGTCGCCGACCTCTGCAACGGCTCGGGCGCTTCGTGCCCGGCCGACGCCAAGAGCACGGCACAGTGCCGCGCCGCGGCGGGTGTCTGCGACGTCGCCGAGTCCTGCGACGGGGTTGGCAACCTGTGCCCGGCCGACGCCTTCGCAGGTGCCGGTGTCGCGTGTCGATCGGCTGCCGGCGCGTGCGACGTCGTCGAGGCCTGCACCGGCGGCAGCGCGGTCTGCCCCGCCGACGGCTTCGCTGCGGCGGGCGTCGAGTGCCGGTCGGCCGCGAGCGTCTGCGACGTCGCCGAATCGTGCACGGGCAGCGCGGCCGCCTGCCCTGCCGACGGATTCGCCGCGGCCGGGATCGAGTGCCGGGCGGTCGCCGGAATCTGCGACGTCGCGGAGTCCTGCACGGGCGGCAGCGCCGTGTGCCCGGCGAACGGATTCGCCGCTTCGACGACGGAGTGCCGCGCCAGCGCGGGTCCGTGCGATCTCTCCGAGAGCTGCACGGGAACGGCTGCGAGTTGCCCGGCAGACGTGCTGCAAGACGCCGGCTTCACGTGTCGCGAGGCTACCGCGGCCTGTGACGTCGCCGAGGTCTGCAACGGAGCCGCAGTCACGTGCCCCGCGGACGCGTACGAGCTGTCCGGCGTCGAGTGTCGTGGCGCTGCCGGCGTTTGCGACGTCGCCGAGACGTGCTCGGGATCGAGTGCCACGTGTCCGGCCGACGCGAAGAGCACGGCGGAGTGCCGCGCTGCATCCGGCCCGTGTGACCAGTCCGATGCGTGTGATGGAAGCGGCGACGCCTGTCCTGCCGACGAGGTCGAGCCGGCAGGGACCGAGTGTCGACCGGTGGACGGCTTCTGCGACGTCGCCGAGTCCTGCGACGGGGCCGAGAAGACGTGCCCGGCCGACGGGTTCGCATCGGGAACGGTGTGTCGCGCCGCGAACGGAGCGTGCGACGTCGACGATCTCTGCGACGGCTCCGGTCCGGACTGCGGCGCCGACGAGATCGAGCCCGCCGGCGTCGTCTGTCGAACGCCGTCCGATATCTGCGACGTTCCCGAGGAATGCACCGGCGCCGATGCCGCCTGTCCCGCCGACACGGGCCTTCCCGACGGAGACGAGGACGGCGCCTGCGACGTGCTCGACCTCTGTCCGGAGACGAGCGATCCCCTGCAGCTCGACGGCGACCAGGACGGTCTCGGAAACGAGTGCGATCCCTGTACCGCGACCCAGGCCTCCACGATGAGCGGGACTCTCGTCAAGCTGAGAAAGCTTTCGCAGCCCGCGGGAGAGCACGGGCTCACGGTCAAGGGCAACGTGAACCTTCCGTCGCCGCTGACCCCGTGGCTCGATCCCGTCGAGCACGGCTTGCGGCTCGTCGTGACCAAAGTCGGCGAGCCGCGTACGCCGCTGATCGACGTGACGCTGCCGCCCGGCTTCTATGCACCTGCCACGCGAGAGGGTTGGCTCGCGAATCCGGCGGCCACGACCTTCAGGTTCCTGAGCGCGGACGGCGTGAACGGAGTGCGCTCGGTCACGTTGAAGTCCCGTCCCAGCGACGAGGGTCGGGTCGGCGTGGTGATCACGGGGAAGGACGGAAGCTATCCGATCACCGGGTCGGACCTACCGCTCGCGCTGACGATCGCGATCAACGATTCGGCCGGTCAGTGCGGCGAGTTCGCCTTCGAAGAGCTTTCCGACCCGAGCTGCTCGATCAACTCGAAGAACGACAAGGTCCTGTGCCGTTGAGGACGAGAGCTCCAGCACCGCCGGGCAGGCCGCCGGATCGAGCGAAGGAGCCCGCCACCCCGAAGAAATCTGGTTGCGCGCGGAGCTCCGGGCGGTGTAGCGACAAGGGGTCCTTCGTTGCGCCGGTACCGTACCGCACGGCCCTCAAGCGAGAGGAAACCTCATGCGCCCACGCCCGCTTCTCCTCCTCGCCGCGACGGCGATCCTCGCTTCCGGTCTCCTCTGGGCTGCGCCGGCCGGCGCTCAGCCGGCGACGGGCGGCTGCCAGGTGAACGGCGTCGCCGACCAACCCTGCATCGGCACCGCCGGTAACGACGTGATCACCGGGACGACCGGCGACGACGTGATCTACGCCGGTGACGGCCGCGATCGCATCAAGGGAAGACGCGGCAACGACGTGATCTTCGGCGAGGACGGCGACGACTTCGTCGAGGGCGGGGAAGGCGGCGACCTGATCCTGGGCGGCGCGGGCCGCGATCGCCTGAACGGGGACGGCGGGGACGATCTCATCTACGGCGAGGACGACGACGATCGCCTGAACGGCAAGGAGGGCGACGACCTCGTCGACGGCGGCCCGGGCCGCGACCGCCTGCAGGGTCAGAGCGGGGCGGACGACCTGCAGGGCGGCATAAACCTGGATCTCGTCAGCGGCGGCTCGAGCGCCGATTTCTGCGAGGACATGGACGGCCTGGTGCTGAAGTTCCGCTGCGAGCTGCCGTAGCTCGCCGACCTCAACCCTTGCAGACGAGCTTCTCCTCGTAGTCGACGCAGGTCTCGATCCGGCCGGCACGCGCGATGCCGCCGGCCTCCAGGTCGAGCCGAAGCGGTCCCGCGACGGGTGCGACGAGCTCCCGGTCCTCGAGGTGGATCTCGAACTCGCGCTCGCCCGCGGTCCGGGCTGGCCGGAACGTGGCCTTCACCGAGCGATCGTCGGAGCGGCAGCGGATCTTTCCGGTCCGCGTCGTCGCACAGTCGTCGGCCTCGAGGAGAGCGACCTCGTCGAGCGCGAGCCCGTCGCGCACGCGGATGCGCAGGCCGTCGGAGACGGCGAGCACGTCCTCCGCGCCGTAGACCTCCGTGGAGAGAGTTCCCTCGATGGTGAGCCGTCCGCGGCCCGGCCGCTCGGGCCGCGCCGCCGCGCGCTTGATCGCCAACGTGGGGCGCGGGCCGAAGTAGGTCGTCGCCCTTGCGACCGCATCGGGCGCGATCGCCGCGCCGATGAAGCGGCCGGGGATGTCATCCGCGGGCGGATGGATGCCGCCGTAGATCCGCGACAGACTGCACTCGTCGGAGGCGTCGGCGTACTTCGCCCATTGCAGCGTGACGTCGACGCTCGGCCCTTCCTCGAAGACCAGGAACTCGTTCTGCGGCGCCGGAAACTCTCCCAGTCCGCCCGGGAAGAAGGGATCGCCGGTCATCAGCTCGAGGACCGTCGCCGCCGCGCGGCTGAAGGTGCTGTGACCCGACACGTACCCGGCGAACGGCGGCGTCACGAATGTCGGCCGCTGGTACGGCCACCAGTTCTCGACCAGGATCCACCCGACGCCGGCGGTGTCCGTCTCGGGATCGTCGATGAAATCGGGGCCACGCCACGCCCGCGCGGCGATCTTGCCGACGTTCTCGCCGCTCGGGCCGGCGAGGTGCTCGTGGCGCTCGCCGGGCGCGCTCGACTCGGCGGTCACCACCTCGACGCGCCCGGGCACCAGCGTGATCCCGTCCGGATGGTACGACGGACCGTCCGGATCCGAACGCTGGCCGAGGTCGGCGAGGAAGCGGATCGCGGAGATTGGACGAACGTAGTCGTACCAACCCTTCATGCCCCACACGGTCACCGCGACGTCGTGCATCGCGCCACCGAGTGCCAGGTATAGCTTGACGTCCCACTCGAGCGGATCGAGCACGGGTCCGACGCCGCCGATCCGGCGGACGAAATCCGGATGATCGGCGACGTGGTTCGCGATCGTGAACCAGTGTCCGGGTGGCGTTTCGGACATCGGGCCGTCGGCCCAGAACTCGGCGAGCACGCGGTAGTAGTCGCCGGCCGGAACGACCTGCGGCGCGTACGGCAGCCCGGTCTTTGGATTGACGGAGTACCCGATGCCGTCGTTCGTGCCGAGAGTGCTGTTGCCGCGTGCACCCGGGCCGATGTCGATCATGACTCCGTCGGTCGGGTCGAGCTGACCGCTCCACTCGAGGACGAGCTCGAACGTGGCGTGGTACTCGTCGTGCCCGACGCCGCCGAACAGCGGCGGCGGGCCGGGGTCGTGGTAGAACCAATAGTCGAAGCCGTCCCGGGTGCCGATCGTCCGATCGGCGGCCGTCAATGCAAACGGGGTGACGACGCCCCACTCCGGGCTCTGGAACGGCGGCGATCCTCCCACGATGACGTTTCCCGCCTGGTCGATGAAGAGATCGAGAGCGATCGGCTGCCACCGGTTCGGATCCAGGAGGAGCGGGTTCCCGGGAGACTTCGGATCGATCGACGGGTTGGCCGGCGTGTAGAACTGGTTCGCGAAGAAGTTCTCCTCGTTCGAGCCGTCCGCGGCCCCGAACGCCAGCACCGCCGCGGCAATGCGATTCCCGAGCGCCGCCGGAGAGTCACCGTCGACGCTCGTGAACGTCTTGTCGTAGCCGAGCGCGTCCATCCGTGCGTCGAGGGCCGGCAGCGTGGTCGGGCCTCCCGGCGGGTTCGCGAAGCGAGCGCGCAGGATGCGGTAGGCGGCGAAGCTGATCGCCTCTTCGCGAGCCGCTTCCACGTCGTCGGCCGTCGCACGCTCGTGGTGCAGGTACGTGAGCGCGAAGTCGTCGTAGGCCGCCCACGCGTCCCACATCGCCAGCGAAACGTGGAAGAGGTTCCGCGCATGAACGGTGGGGCGCGCCAGGTCGCGCCGAATCGCCGAGAGCAGTGCTTCGTTCCACTCCCGCGCGATCGAGGACGCGTGCGCTTGCTCTGCGATCGGGAGCAGGACGGCGACGGCCGCAGCCGCCAAGAATCGGCATCGGGCGTTCATGCGAATCTCCTGGTTCGGGATGGAAGAGGGGCGACGCTGAATCAGGGCCGAATCTACGCCGTTCGCTCCCGGTGGACAACCTGAAAGATGCGCTTCGAGCAGCCGCTCCGCCCCGACTCCTTCACGCTCGGCGCACGAGCGCTGCCGTCGTCCGACTTCGACCCGGCGAGCGAGACGGTTCGCCTGACGCACCGGAACGCCTTCAGCGACGTCTACTCCGAGGTCTTCCCGCCGGGGACGTACCGAACAAGGCGGGCCTCCGCCGGAAGGTCAAGCTAAAGCGCGACGGGAGCCCCCGTTCTTCCTCGACGCGGACTGGGAGCGCTGCCCGTGCGGCTGGGAGCTCCCGTGAAGACGCGCCCTACTTCGCCTGGATGGTCTCCAGGTACATCGTGATCAGCATCATCTTCCCGGCTCCGGCGACCTGATCCCGCAGAGGAGCCGACGGCTCCGCTCGGAAGACCTCGCCCCACACCGGCATCTCGATGCTCCCGTGCGCCCGCGGCGTGTCGCGCCCGTCGATCGCGCGGAAGACCGCGGCATACGGGAACGCACCACCGTTCGCCTTGCTGATCCCGCTCAAGTCCGGGGGCTTCACGTCGAGGACGGAAGCGACCGGCCCCTGCCCCTTCGCGTCGCTCCCGTGACACGAGCTGCAATGCTGGAGATAGAGCTCCCGACCGACGTCCTCGATCTCGACGGCGCCTGTCGGCGCCCAGCACGCGAGTGAGCCAAGCCCGACGAGGACGGCGGTAATCCCGGCGACGGATCTTCTCAAGGCGACACCTCACTTCCCCGACCACTTCCTGGCCGCTGGGGCAACGTCGCCCCGGCCTTTGGAACGCACGCGGCGTGCCATCCCGGCGCCAGGGAGAATCGAATGCTCGTCGCGCCGACTTTCCCAACGCGAGGAACTCGGCGCCCTCCCGATTCCCACGCGTGCGTCTCGACGAACGCTCGGTCTTTCAGATGCGGGCCTCCCGCCGAGCGTCTCGTGGCACGACTCGTGCGCCTGCATTCGACAGGACACGGAAGAGGAGGCGTCCATGGCAGACTTTCTCGCGGCGTATTCGATCCAGAACTGGCTCGAGTCCTGTCCCCAGGGCTACCTGACCAACACCACGTACGGACACGCGCCCGGCGAGACCGAGCCCGGGGTCCTGCTCGACAACGCGGTCCTCCGCGAGGAGTCGATCAAGTCGACGATCCAGCTCGTCGTCGGCGAGCGCTGCGCGCTCTCCGCCTCGTCCGGCCTGATCAATGCCGCCCCCGACGAGGCGAGCCGCCGCTTCCTCGCGACGCAGACGCTCGACGAGGCACGCCACGTCGAGATCTTCACGCAGCGGCTCTACGACCTGGGCGTCCGGAAGACGGACCTCGAGACCACGATCCAGCGCTACGCCAATCCGAACCTCGTGCGCTTCGCCGAGATCCTCCTCGAGAAGGTCGACCGCAAGGACTTCGTCGCGGGCGTCGTCGGCCAGAACATCGTGCTCGAAGGTCTCGCCTTCAGCGTCTTCGAGATGATGCTCGCGATGAACGAGCAGGTGAACCCGAAGTTCGCTCACACACTTTCGGGGACGATCGCGGACGAGCGCCGTCACGTCGGCTTCGGCGAGAACCGGATCGGCTCGCTGATCCGCGAGAACCCGGAAAAGAAGCCCGAGATCGAGCGGATGCAGAAGGAGATGTCCTACTACATGCTCGCGACCTTCGCCGACGCGTTTCGCGGCAATCCGACCGTCGCCGCGATGGAGGCGAGCGGCCTCGAGCGGCCGCACGCCGAGTTCCACGGAGCGGATCTCGGCCGGATGGAGCCCGAGGAGATGGAGCAGGTCCTCGCCGACACCGTGCTGAAGGAGTTCAAGACGCGCCTCGGCCGGATCGGAATCGAGTACCAGACTCCCGTTCGCCCGTGAGGAGACGAGCATGCCCACGACCGCGACGCCGACGGACCTCCACCAGCTCGAGCACGCGAGCTTCCTCGAGGAGGTGCACTCCTTCGAGTTCTGGTTCCAGTCGGTCGAAGGGTACCTGTCCGGAACCTCGTACGGGCATCGGGCGGCCACGCGAGACGAAGCGCCGACGGGGGCGGACCGCGAGCGCTTGATCAACGTGCTCTGCAACTACTGCTTCGGCGAGACGACCGCGCTCGAAGGCGCGAGCGGGCTCGTCGCCATCGCTCCGAACCACCTCGCGAAGGTGTTCCTCGCGACGCAGGTGGCCGACGAGGGACGCCACCTCGAGGTGCTTCTGCACCGCTTGCGGGAGCTCGGCGTCGAGAAGCCCGAAGAGGAGACCGAGCGGCGGACGAGCGAGAGCCTCAAGAGCTTCCGCCGCCGTCTCCTCGAGCTGGTCCACGGCAAGGACTGGGAAGCGGCGATCTTCGCGCAGAACGTGATCCTCGAGTCCCTCGAGTTCGCGGTCTTCCGGACGCACGCGGCCACGGCGGATCCCGTCACGGCCGAGGTGCTCGAAGGCATCATCAAGGACGAGCGGCGTCACATCGGATTCGGCGAGAACGAGCTCGGCCGGCGCATCGGCGGCTCGCCGCACATCCGCGCGCGGCTCGACCGCGTCCGCGACGAGCTCGATCACCTCGTTCTCGGCATGCTCGAGCACACCGCGGGCGAGATCGGCGTCGAGCGCGCGGAGCGGACGACGCTCGCGCGCTCCTATCTCGCTTCCGTCGAGAGGCTCGGGTTCCGGTGATGGTCGATCCGCTGGAGAGCGTCGAGGAGGCGGTCGAGTCCGCAGGCGAGCGTCGTCGCTACGTGCTCGAGGACACCGGCTTCGACGAGGTGCCGCCGAAGTATCGCCGGTTCTACCGGAAGTGGCGCGGGGTGGGAGACGCGCTCGCGCCGAACGAGGTGATCTGCCCCGTGTGCAAGGTCGTGATCCGCTCGACCCGCGAGCTTCGTCCCGGCGATCGGGTCTACTGCATGCCCTGCATGTCGCGGCTCGTCGTCGTGCGGAGCGAAGAAGGAACGCTCGAGGCCCGCGTCTCCTACTGATCCGATCCCGGGACGCTCGCGGACTTGCGCTACCCCGCTCGTCGTCGGAGCCGCGGCATCGCTGCCGGTTCGCCCGAGGAAAAGGCGCAGACTTCGCTCGGCCGCGGTCCCGCTGGAGGATGAGATCGGTTGCCCAGCACAGCGGCGTCTCTCAGCGCCTCCGCTGTCGCCGCGGCGAGCTCCTCTCGACTCGCCTTTTGTTGAGCTTTTGAAATCTGTACCTTAAAAAACTCACACAATGCGCTACGTACACCGAGAGCTCGAGCAACAGGTGATTTCGGCCGCCCGGAGCTTTCCAGCGGTCGTCCTCACGGGTCCCCGGCGTGCAGGCAAGACGACTCTGCTTCGCAGGCTCTTTCCGAAGGCGAGCTACTCCCTGTTCGAGGATCCCGACGTCATCGGCCGCTTTCGGTCCGATCCGCAGGGATTCCTCGATGGGCTTCGCCTTCCGGCCGTACTCGATGAAATCCAGAACGTCCCGGAGGTCTTCGGATTCGTCCGTGCACGCATCGACCGCTCGAAGCGGCGGATGGGGCAATGGTTCCTGACCGGCTCGCAAGAGGCGGCGCTCATGAGCAACGTCAGCGAGTCGATGGCCGGCCGGGCTGCCGTGCTTCAGCTCTGGCCTCTTTCGACCCGCGAGACTTCGAGGGTCAGCCTGCTTCGCGGTGGCTATCCGGAGGTTCTGGCGCGGCCTCGAGCAGCGTCCCTGTGGTTCGCTTCGTATCTGCAGACCTATCTCGAACGGGACGTCCGCGCCGTGAGCGCCGTGCACGATCTTGCCACTTTCCGGCGCTTCCTGTCCGTCCTCGCGAGCCGACACGGGCAAGTACTGAACAAATCCGACCTCGCCGCGCCGCTCGGCATGAGCGTGCCGGGGATCTCTCGATGGCTCGACGTTCTCGAGATCACCCTTCAAATCCTGATCATCCCGCCCTTCTTCGAGAACCTCGGCAAGCGGCTGATCAAGTCGCCGAAGGTGTACATCGCGGACTCGGGACTTGCGTGTCATCTGCTCGGCATCGAGACCGCGGCCGAGCTGCGAAGGTCGCCGTTCCGAGGCGCGCTGCTCGAGGGGCTGGTCGCAGCCGAGATCATCAAGTCTCAGGTCAACGCCGGCCGCCGTCGCGAGCTCTACTTCTTCCGCGATCAGCAGGGGCTCGAGGTCGACTTTGTCGTGCCGACCCGCGGCGGACGGCTTCGGCTCGTGGAGGTCAAGGCCTCGAGCACCGTTTTCCCCGACATGGCTCGTCCGATGCGGCGGCTGGCGGAGGCGCTGATCGAGCGGGCGCCCCGCCGCGGCCGACCGGAGATGTACATCGTTCACGAGCGGGCCGTCGGCGGCGGAACCACTTCTCGCGCGATTGCACCCGGCGTTTCGGCCGTCTCCTGGCGCGAGTTCGCCACCGAGGACCTCGGTCCAGCCTAGCCTGCATCTCTCACCAGATCCCTACGGCGGCCGCCGATAGCATCTATGGTTGCGGACAACCCGCCCGAAACGCGCGGCCGGCCCTGAGACTCACGCTTTCCGAGCGACCGCGGTTGTGTGGATCGCCGGCCGGAGCCGTTTCCGCGCTTCGCTCAGCCACAGCACGGCGCTCGCCATCGCCGCGCACACGAGCCACTGCGAGAGGTCGAGCGCCACCGTGCCGAAGGCCACGTTCAGGACCCGGAGGTGGACCACGGCGACCTGCAGCAAGAGCGACACCCCGATCGCGCCCCACAGCCACGGGTTGGCGAGCACGTGCCGGAAGGCGCTCGTCGCCTCCGAGCGCGCGTTGAAGCAGTTGAAGAGCTGCGCGAAGACCAACGTCGTGAAGCCCGCGGTCCGCGCGTTGCGGAGATCGCGGTCGCCCTCGATCAAGCCCCCGGGCAGGTAGAGGTCGATCGTCATCAGGGTGATCGCCGCCATCGTGAGGCCCGTGGTCAGCACGCCGATCCACATCTCACCGTCGATCACGCGATCCCCGATCCGGCGCGGCGGGCGAGCCATGACGTCGTCGACCGACGGATCGACGCCCATCGCCAGCGCCGGACCCGAGTCGGTGATCAGGTTGATCCAGAGGATCTGCGTCGCCAGGAGAGGCACGACGACGCCTTCGCCCTGCTCCGCGAGGCCGATCACGCCTGCCAGCACGACGCCGAGGAAGACGGTCAGCACCTCCCCCATGTTGGAGGACAGGAGGTAGCGCAGGAACTTGCGGATGTTGTCGAAGATGGAGCGCCCCTCGCGCACGGCGTCGACGATCGTCGCGAAGTTGTCGTCCGCGAGGATCATCTTGGCCGCCTGCTTGGTCACCTCGGTCCCGGTCCGGCCCATCGCGATGCCGATGTCGGCGGATTTCAGAGCCGGCGCGTCGTTCACGCCGTCTCCCGTCATCGCGACGACGTGGCCTTCGGCCTGGAGGGCGTCGACGATGCGCAGCTTGTGCTCGGGCGCGACGCGCGCGTACACGGACGTGCGGCGCGCCGCCTCGGCGAACGCGGCGGCGTCCAGCGCGTCGAGATCGAGCCCCGTCAGCGCGCGCGCGCCGGGGGCGACGATGCCGAGATCGGAAGCGATGCGCGCGGCGGTGCGCGGATGATCGCCCGTGATCATGATCACGCGGATGCCGGCCCGATGGGCTTCGCGGATCGCCACCCGGGCTTCGGGGCGCGGCGGATCGATCATGCCGACCGTGCCCGCGAAGATCAGCTCGCGCTCGAGAGCGTCATCGTCCGCGCGATCCTCGCCGGGTGCGAGCGGACGATACGCCACGGCGAGGGTGCGCAGCGCCGCGTCGGACAGCAGATCGACGCCGCCCAGGATGCGCCGGCGCCACTCGTCGTCGAGCGGGACGACCTCCATCCCCGATCGGACGCGCGTGCAGCGCTCCAGCAGGACGTCCGGAGCGCCCTTGGAGATCACCACCACCTCGTCGCCGTGCTCGTGGTCGATGACGATCGTCGACATCCTCTTGCGCAGGGACGTGAACGGGATCTCGCGCACGCGATCGAAGCGTCGGCGGCGCCGCTCCTGCGCGCCGAGCTTGTTTTCGGCGACGAGGAACGCGGCTTCCGTCGGATCGCCGTGAATGACCCAAGTGCCGTCGTCCGCCCGATGGATCTCGGCGTTGCCGGCCAGGCTGCCGCCGCACAGGACCACGATGAGCTCGGCCATCGCGGCTTCGTCCTCGACCTCGACCTCGACCCGGCCCTCGGGCGCGTAGCCCACGCCCGTGACGCGGGACGCGCCCGAAGCGGTCAAAATGCGCTCGATCGTCATCTCCGATCGGGTCAGCGTGCCGGTCTTGTCCGAGCAGATGACGGACGCCGAGCCCAACGTCTCCACGGACGAGAGCTTCTTGACGATCGCGTTCCGTCGCGCCATGCGCTGCACGCCCATCGCCAGAACCACCGAGAGGATCGCCGGCAGCCCCTCGGGAACGGCCGCGACCGCCAGCGACACGCCGAGAAGCAGGACGGTGACGAGGTCGTGAGCGCCGCGCACGTCGGAGGTCAGGAGAACCGTCGTCACCACCACCAGCGCGATGAGCACCACCGCGATGCCGAGCATCCGTCCGATGCGTCCCACCTCGATCTGCAGAGGAGTCGGCTCCTCCGCGGTGGCCTCCAGCATCGTGGCGATGGCGCCCACCTCCGTCGCCATCCCGGTGCTCGTCACCACGGCGGAACCTGTTCCCTGGACGACCGCGGTGCCCTTGAAGACCATGTCGAAACGATCGCCGAGGGCGACCCGCGACGGCAGCGTCGCCTCGTCCTTCAGCACCGCTTCGCTCTCGCCGGTGAGCGACGCCTCCTGCACGCGGAGTGACGCGGACTGGACGAGCCGCGCGTCCGCGCCCACGGCGTCACCCTCGGCGAGCAGAAGGATGTCGCCGCGGACCAGATCGGCGCACGGCACGCGCTGGACGCGCCCCTCGCGCCGGACCGAGGAGGTCACGGCGGTCATGCGCGCGAGCGCCGCGACCGCGTTCTCGGCCTTGGCCTCCTGCACGAAGCCCAGGACGGCGTTTGCGAGAACGATCGACGCGATGACGAGGCCGTCGACCGGCCAGCGGTGCCGGCCCTCGAGGAACCAGGCGACCAGCGCGATGACGATCGCGCCCAGCAGCAGGTAGATCAGCGGGTCCTCGAACTGCGCCAGCAGCCGCCGCCACGCCGGAACCGGCGGCGCGGCTCGCAGCTCGTTCGGTCCGTCGCGCGCGAGCCGGCGCGCAACCTCCTCCGCACCGAGTCCCTGATCGAGGTCGGTGCCGAGCGCACGGACGACGGCTGCGACGTCCTCGACGGAAGGATCCTGCGATTGTGCCCGGCTCGCGCTAGTCCATGCCTCGGGCGACTGCAGCGTCATGTCGTCTCCATCCGGCTCTCTCACACGCGCAGCCAGACCACTGCCGTCAAATACAGGAGGTAGACTGCCACGAAGGCGATTCCCTCTCGCCGCGAGACGAGGCGATCCCTCCGGAACACCGGGTAACAGGCGACGGCGACGGCCGCCCCCATCGGCAAGTCGAACCACAGCACGTCCCGGCTCACGTCCACGCCGTCTGGAGCCGCGATGCAGATGAGCCCGAGGACGACGAGGATGTTCATGATGCTGCTGCCGATGAGGTTCCCGACGGCGACGTCGCGCTCGTCTCTCACGGTCGCGACGAGGGTCGTTGCGAGCTCGGGCGCAGACGTGCCGATGGCGACGATGGTCAGTCCGACCACGACGTCGGAAGCGCCGAAGATCTTGGCGAGCTCGACTGCGGCCGGAACGAGAAGCTCGGCGCCCAGAACGGTCAGCCCCACGCCGAGGACGAGCACGGTCGCGTTCCAGAGACCCCATCCCGCACCTCGGCCGGCCTCGAGAGCCTTCGCGCTGAACTCCTCCGCGAACTCCCGGTGCATTCGGGCGCTCTCCCGTCGGCTCAGGCGCACCAGCGCGACGGTGTAAGCCAGGCCCGCCAGGACCAGCACGGCGCCCTCGGCTCGCGTGAGGACCCCGTTCCACGCCATCGCGAGCAAGGCCACGGAGGAGACGATCATCACCGGGACGTCGAGGCGGAGGCTCTGCAGTTGGAGCGGGAGCGGGCGAATGGCGGCGCTGAGGCCGAGGATGAGGAGAATGTTGGCGATGTTGGTGCCGGCGATGTTCGCGACCGCCAGCGAGCCCGTCCCTTCGAGTACCGCCGCGATCCCGACGGCGAGCTCGGGCGCGCTGGTGCCGACCGCCACGACGGTCATGCCGATCAGGATCGGCTTGATGCCCAACATCGCGGCGAGGCGCGCCGCACCCCGGAGCAGCACCTCCGCGCCGACGATGATGACGACCAGGCCCCCGAGGAAGACGAGACCGGGGTGCAGGCTCATTTTCTCACCGCTTCCGGGGCGCTGCCGAGTCCCGATGCGGCCTCGCGGCGGGTTCCGCAGTCGGCCGTGATGGATTCGCTTCTCGCCTCCCTAGGCGTCGCGCGCCTTCTTCTCCGAAGCCTCGAGCTTTTCGATGTCCGCGGGCGACAGCTGCGGACGATCCACCCCGATCGTGAGCCTCTCGAGCTTTGCGGTCAGCGGGAACGGCGGCTCGTAGTCCGCGTCGTTCACGCCGGTAAGCGTGTCCGAGCCGATGTCGAAAGCTTCGTCCCACTGAAGGATCATCGGCAGCGTTCGCTCCATCTGCTTGGTCGCAACGACCTTGCCGTCCACGACGAGCTTGCCGGTCCCCGGCTGCCCGAGACCGCTGAAGTCGTTGAACGCGAGCGTACCCGCACCGAGCCCCTCGTACCGGAAGTCGAACTCGACGGTGTGGCGGCCCGGTGCGAGCGGCTCGGGAGCTTCCCACTTGATCCGCTCGAGATCCACCATGTTCCAGAGGAACGTCGGCTTGCCTCCGAGGAGGTAGAATCCATAGCCCGCGAACCGTCCGCCCGAGGTCAGGATCATGCCTTCGGCGCCGCCCTGGGGGACGTCGATCTCCGCCGTGATCGTGTAGGAGGCGTTGAGCAACGAAGGCGAGTCGCCCTGCGGCAAGCCGGTCATCGGCCGCGTATAGACGAATTCCGTCCGTCCCGATGTGATGTTCGGGCGGGGCGCGACGATCCGCGCAGCGACCGAGGCATCGAGCGGAAAGACCTGATGCTTCTCGGCCTCGGCGACGAACTTCGCCCGCAGCTCCTCGACCTTCCTTGGATGCTCGGCGGCGACGTCGTCGGACTGCGTGAAGTCCGCGTCGAGATCGTAGAGCTGGAAGACCTGATCGTTCAGCGGATCCGGATTGGCCGCTCCGAAGGCTTGCCACGGCGCGCGGTTGACCCGGGTGCTCAGCAGCCAGCCTTCGTCGTAGAGGGCCCACTGACCGAACATCTCGAAGTATTGCGTCGTGTGCCGAGAAGGTGCGTCTGCGTTCGCGGCGTCGAATGTATAGAGGAAGCTCGTCCCCTCGATGGGCGCCTGCGCGATGCCATCGACCGTCTCTGGAGCGCGTATGCCGGTGGCCTCGAGAATCGTCGGCACGACGTCGATCACGTGGACGAACTGCTCGCGGAGCGAGCCTCTGTCCTTGATTCGCGCAGGCCACGACAACACCATGTTCTGGTTGATTCCACCGAGCCGGGACGCGTTCTGCTTGAACCAGTCGAACGGCGTGTCGAAGGCCCACGACCATCCCGCCGACATGTGGTTGTACGTCTGATCGGTACCCCACACGTCGTAGAACTTCATTTGCACGGCGACGGGGATTTCGTTGAGGCCGTTGAAGAACGCCACCTCGTTCGGCGTCCCGAGCGGTCCGCCCTCGGCGCTCGTCCCATTGTCGCCGTTGATGTAGATGACCAGCGTGTTTTCGAGGCGGCCGAGATCCTCGAAATGCTGGATCACGCGGCCGATCTCGTAGTCGCTGTACGCGGCGTAAGCGGCGAACACTTCCACCTGGCGGATGAAGAGCTTCTTCTCCTCCGCGCCGAGTTGGTCCCACGGCGCGAGGACGTCCTTCGGCCACGGAGTCAGCTTGGCGTCCTTCGGGACGACACCCAGACGCCTCTGGTTCTCGAAAATCCTTTCGCGGAGTTTTTCGTAGCCCTCGTCGAAGAGATGCATCGCAGCGATCTTCTCGACCCACTCCTTGGTCGGGTGGTGCGGAGCGTGCGTCGCACCAGGCGCATACTTGATGAAGAGCGGCTTGCTCGGATCGGTCTGGTGCATGCGGGTCATCCAATCGATCGCGTCGTCCGCCATCGCGGTGACCAGGTTCCAGGCACCCGGCGCCTTGCCCTCGAATGGATAGATCTGCGTCGTGTTCCGGAACAGATTGGGCTGCCACTGGTTCGCGTCGCCACCGACGAAGCCGAAGAAGTACTCGAACCCCATTCCGATCGGCCACTGGTCGAACGGCCCAACCTGGCTCGCGGCGAAGGCCGGCGTGTTGTGGTCCTTGCCGAACCAGGAGGTCGCGTAGCCGTTGTCGAGGAGGATTCGGCCGATAGTGGCTTTGTCTCGGGCGATGATGCTGTCGTAGCCGGGGAAGCCGGTCGACTGCTCGGAGATCACCCCGAATCCCACCGAGTGATGATTGCGCCCCGTGATCAGCGCCGCGCGGGTGGGCGAGCAGAGTGCCGTCGAAAAGACCCGGTTGTAGCGCAGCCCCTCGTTGGCGATGCGGTCCATCGTTGGAGTCGGGATCACCCCGCCGAAGGTGCTCGGCACGCCGAAGCCGGCGTCGTCCGTAATGATCAAGAGGACGTTGGGAGCGTTCTCGGGCGGCACTACCCGCGGCGGCCACCAGGACGTCGAGCGCAACGCATCCTGCTCGATGACGCCTCCGAACTTCGGATCGGGCGGCGGCAGCTGCTCACCGCTGATCGTGGTGGTGGCGCTGGGCGAGCCCAAGGCGCCCGTCACCTGCTGCGCCGAGGCGGTAGCCGCGGCGTGCGCCACGAAGAGGACGCACGCGATCGCTCGCAGGCGTCTTGATGAGCCGGTCATGGATATCTCCTCGAAGTAGTCGCGCGTTCGGGTCACGCCGATTCGTCGGCCTCGAAACGTCAATTTCCCGAGGTCAGCTCCGGCAGCGCCCGTCGAACTTCGTCGACGTTGAGGACGCGGACGAGGTACGCGACGCAGTCGGTCTCGCTCAGGATCCCGACGAGGCGGCCGTCCTCGACGACGGGCAGACAGCCGACCTTGCTCGCGAGCATCTGCTCCGCGGCGGAGCGCACGCTCTCGTCCGGACCGATGCACTCGACCTGATCGGTCATCAGATCGCGCACGGCGAGCGTCTGCAGCCAGCCCCGCATGTTCGCCGGATCGATCTCGAGCAGACAGGAGAGCCCTGCCCGATACAGATCCCTCTGCGACACGATGCCGACGATGCGCGCCCCGTCGACCACGGGCAGATGCCGAATCCGGCCCTGCTTCATGATGTCG
>Ga0194131_10004934_pt1 | contig 19657 bp, 32 predicted proteins | sample TA2KigO120mmetaG_FD_148631 | JGI IMG/M metagenome (GOLD analysis project Ga0194131, IMG submission 148631) | Freshwater microbial communities from Lake Tanganyika, Tanzania - TA2015053 Kigoma Offshore 120m | ecosystem: Environmental > Aquatic > Freshwater > Lake | place: Tanzania: Lake... | reverse complement strand
GGACGGCGCTCTCGTCATCCACGTCTACCCGCAGGTTCCCGCGCCAGGAGGGGACGCGGGCACGGGCGTCGAGCGAGCGGCGAACCACCTCGGCCGCGCGCACCGACGCGACGGGAAGCGATAGCAACTCGGCGGCGATCACGGTGGCATCACGATCGTCGAGGGCAACGTTCTGGAGTAGCACCGCCACGGGGCGGTGCTATCACCGGCGCACGAGACGGGTTATCGCGCGCGCCACCTCGGAGACCCCCATGGCGTTGCGCGTGGCTATCAACGGATTTGGCCGCATTGGTCGCTGTGTTTTTCGGAGCGCCTGGCGCGATCCGGAGGTCGAGATCGTCCACATCAACGACCTCACCAGCCCCTTCCAGCTCGCGCACCTACTCAAGCACGACAGCGTGCACGGCAACTGGTCGCGCGACGTGTCGAGCACCGAGGACGGCATCGTGATCGACGGCAAGGAGATCAAGGTCTCCGCCGAGAAGGAGCCGCAGAAGCTGCCGTGGAAGGCGCTGGGCATCGACGTGGTGCTCGAGTGTACCGGCGCCTTCACCAAGCGTGAGAAGGCGGCGTGGCACCTCGACGCCGGTGCCGACCGGGTGATCATCTCGGCCCCGGCCGAGGGCGAGGACATCACCGTGTGCCTCGGCGTCAACGACCACATGCTCGACCTTTCGAAGCACCGCGTGATCAGCAACGCGAGTTGCACCACGAACTGCCTCGCGCCCTTCGCGAAGGTGCTGCACCAGGAGTTCGGCATCGTCCAAGGCCTGATGACGACCATCCACAGCTACACGATGGACCAGAACCTGCTCGACGCGCCCCACAAGAAGGCTGACATGCGGCGCGCCCGCGCGGCGGCCCTGTCGATGGTGCCCACCTCGACGGGCGCGGCGAAGGCGGTGGGCCTGGTGCTCCCGGAGCTGAAAGGCAAGCTCAACGGCCTTGCCATCCGCGTGCCGACGCCGAACGTGTCGGTGGTCGACCTCGTGTTCAACACCGAGAGGCCCGTCAGCAAGGACGGGATCAACGCCGCGCTCAGCGCCGCCGCCGCGGGCCCGATGAAGGGCATCCTCGCCGCGGTGAAGGCGCCGCTGGTGTCGCTCGATCTCAACGGCAACCCTCACTCCTCGATCGTCGACCTCGAACTCACCGCGGTGATGGGCGACCGGATGGCGAAGGTGTTGTCCTGGTACGACAACGAGTGGGGCTTCTCCAACCGCATGGTCGATCTCTGCCGCAAGATCGCGCGGAGCTAGGCCATGTCGAAGGTCCCCACCCTCGCCGACCTCGACCTCGCCCAGCGACGCGTGCTGCTGCGGGTCGACTTCAACGTGCCCATGGACAACGACAAGGTCACCGACGACACGCGCATCGTCGCGGCGCTGCCGACGATCAAGTACCTCCGGGAGAAGGGCTGCCGCGTGGTGGCGTGTTCCCACCTCGGGCGCCCCAGCGGCGTGGATCCCGCGCTCTCGCTCGAGCCCGTGGCGGCGCGACTGGCCGAGCTTCTCGACGGCGAGGTGCTGTTCGCCCATGACATCGTCGGTGACGACGTGGAGGCGATGACCAAGGAGCTAGTGCCCGGCGGCGTCATGCTGCTGGAAAACCTCCGCTTCCACGCGGGCGAGAAGGGCGGCGACGAGGCCTTCGCCCAGGCGCTCGCGCGGCTCGGCGAGGTTTACGTCAACGACGCCTTCGGCGCTATGCACCGCGGCGAGACCAGCATCGCCGCCGTCGTCAACCACTTCGAGCAAGCCGGCGTCGGCTTCCTCGTGGGCAAGGAGCTCGAGGCGCTCGGCCGCTGCGTCGGCGGCGCCGCCCGGCCCTACGTGGGCATCCTCGGGGGCGCCAAGGTGAGCGACAAGATCCTGGTGATCGAGGCGCTGCTCTCCCGGGTAGACGAGCTGATCGTCGGCGGCGCGATGGCCTACACCTTCCTCAAGGCCAAGGGTATCGACGTGGGCCAGTCGCGGGTAGAGGCCGACAAGCTCGCGCTCGCCACCCGCCTGCTCGAGCGGTGCGCCGAGAAGGGCGTGACGATGCACCTGCCGGTCGACCACGTGGTCAACAACACCTTCGACAGCGCCGAGCGGCCCCAGGTCGTCGCCCAGGTCGACGCCGACCAGATGGGCCTCGATATCGGCCCGCAGACCGTCCAGAACTTCGCGGCGGTGATCGCCAACGCGCAGACTGTCTTCTGGAACGGCCCGATGGGCGTGTTCGAGCGCGACGCCTACGCCGCCGGTACGCGCGGCGTGGCCGAGGCCGTGGCCGCGTGCAAGGGCTACACCGTGGTGGGCGGCGGCGACTCGGCAGCGGCGGCGGCGAAGTTTGGGTTGTTCGAGAAGTTCACCCACGTGTCGACCGGCGGCGGCGCGTCCCTCGAGTTCATCGAGGGCAAGGACCTCCCCGGCGTGAAGGCGATCCGCAACCGCAACAAGTAGGTGCCCATGCGCAGGAAGTTTGTCGTCGGCAACTGGAAGATGCACAAGGGGCCCCAGGAGGCTGACGCGCTGGCAGAGGCATTGAAGAAGGCGCTTGCCGGTCGCGACGCCACGGTCGACGTGGGCGTGGCGCCGCCCTTCGTGTCACTTCCCGCGGTGGTGTCGCGACTGAAGCACACGGGCATCGTGGTTGCGGCGCAGAACCTCCACGCCGAGCAACAGGGCGCCTACACCGGCGAGGTGAGCAGCGAGATGCTGCGGCAGGTCGGCGTGGCCTACTGCCTCGTGGGGCACAGCGAGCGCCGGCAGCTGTTCGGCGAGACCGACGCGAGCGTGGCGAGGAAGGTGGGCGCCTGCTTCCGCAGCGGCTTGTTGCCCATCCTCTGCGTGGGGGAGACGCTCGCCGAGCGCGAGGCGGGGCAGGAAGCCGCCGTCGTCACCCGGCAGCTCGACGCGGCGCTCGGCGCGCTGGGCGCCGACCAGGTTCCCTCGGTCACCATCGCCTACGAGCCGGTGTGGGCCATCGGCACCGGCAAGACTGCCACGCCGCTCCAGGCGCAGGACATGCACGCGACGATCCGCGGCTGGCTCGAGGCCAAGTTCCCCGCGTTCGTAGCGAAGTCTACCCGGATCCAGTACGGCGGCTCGGTGAAGGGCAACAACGCCGCCGAGCTGATGCGGATGCCGGACATCGATGGGGCGCTGGTCGGAGGGGCGAGCCTAAACGCCGAGGAGTTCCTCGCGATCATCGCCGGTGCCGCCACGGCCTCCGGTGGTTAGCTCTCGGGGCTCTCGGGAACAGCGATGCATACCTTCCTAGTGACGCTCCACGTGATCCTCTGCCTGCTGCTGGTCTTCGTGATCTTGATGCAGCCCGGCAAGGGCGCCGACGCGGCGAGCGCCTTCGGCGGCGGCGCCTCCTCGCAGATCTTCGGTGCCGCGGGGCCCGGCAACGTGCTCACCAAGGGCACCGGGGCCATCGCCACGCTGTTCATGATCACCAGCATCACGCTGGCCTTCCAGAGCACCAAGTCAAACGTCACCGGCGGCGCCATCAAGGGCGGCTTCGACGACGTGCTCGACGACGGGGGGGCCGGCGAGGGGTTCGGCGCGGGCGCGCCCGAGGGCGTCCCTTCCCCCAGCACGCCCGAGGCGCCGGCCCCGTCAACGCCTTGACCCGCCATCGCCGAGTGAGTAGAAGGTGGGTCCGTCGCGCGGGTGGCGGAATGGTAGACGCGCTAGTTTGAGGTGCTAGTGGGCTAATACCCCGTGGGGGTTCAAGTCCCCCCCCGCGCACCACCCTCGAGGGCTCGGCAGGCAACTGCCGGGCCCTCGCAGCTTTTCTTGCGAGTCAAGGGAGCGCCTCGCCCGCGCCGCCGCGATCAGTCGCGACGCGCGCGCGCCGCCTTCCGGTGCTCGCAGCGCGCCGTGTCGCGGCAGCGCCCGTAGATCTCGTGCCGGTGCGACTTGAGGTCGAGGCCGTGCCTCGCGGCCACCTCGGCCTGCCGCGACTCGATGAGTGGATCCTCGAACTCGAAGATGGCGCCGCAGTCGAGGCAGATGAGGTGGTCGTGGTGCTCGTCGTCGAGGGCCGGCTCATAGCGGGCCTGGCCGTCGCCAAACTGGCGCTCGTGAGCCACGCCGGCATCGGTGAACAGCTTCAGCGTGCGGTACACCGTGGCCGCGCCCACGCCAGGAGCCAGGTCTTGCACGCGGCGAAGCAAGTCTTCTACCGACACGTGCCCCCCGGCCGCGAGGAAGGACTCTAGAATCATGTCGCGCTGGCGCGTGTGCTTGAGGCCATTGGCGGCAATGAACTCGTCGAGCTTGCGGCGGGCGGCGGTCGGGGCGTCCATGGCTGCAAAAACATGTAGCGCGGACTGGGCGAAGAGGCCCACCCCGCGCTCATGGGTCTTCGACCGCGCTTACTCGGCAGCGGCGTCGGCGGGCGCCTCGGCCGCGCGCTTCGCCTTCGGCTCGCAGGGCTCGGTCACCAGCTGGATCAGCGCCATCGGGGCGTTGTCGCCCGGGCGGCGGCCCAGCTTGAGGATCCGCGTGTAGCCCCCGGGGCGGGTGGCGTAGCGGTCGCTGTACTCCGAGAACACCCTCTGGAGGACGTCGCGGTTGGTGATGTACCGGCGAGCGAGCCGGACCGCGTGGACGCGCCTGGCCTTGGCCTCGGCGAGTTCAGCGCCCTCCAGGCCCGCGAGGGAGGCGTGGGGCACCTTCTTCGCGTAGGTGATCACGCGCTCGGCCACGCGACGCAGCTCCTTGGCCTTGGCCTCGGTGGTGCGGATCTCGCCGTGCTCCATGAGCGAGGTGACGAGGTTGCGGAACATGGCGTCGCGGTGCGACGAGTCGATGCCGAACTTGCGGCCGGACTTGAGGTGACGCATGGGAGCTCCAGCGAGCCGCGGCTACCCGCGGGCCTTGGGGAAGTTGTTGAGCTTCATGCCCAGCGAGAGCCCGAGCTCGCTGAGGAGCTCCTTGATCTCGTTGAGCGACTTGCGGCCGAAGTTCTTGGTCTTGAGCATCTCAGCCTCGGTCTTCTCCACCAGCTGCCAAATGTGCTCGATGCCGGCGTTCTGGAGGCAGTTGGCGCTGCGCACCGAGAGGTCGAGCTCGTCGACGCGCTTGTAGAGCGCCTCGTTGAAGGACTCGGAGCTCTTCGGCTCGTCGCCCCCCAGGGGCTCGTCTTCCTCGGTGAAGTTGATGAAGACCTGGAGCTGCTCCTTGAGCACCTTGGCGGCGAAGGCCACGGCGTCTTCCGGGGTAACGCTGCCGTTGGTCCACACCTCGATGGTGAGCTTGTCGTAGTCGGTGCGCTGGCCCACGCGGGCGTTGGTGACCGTGTACTTCACGCGCCGGACCGGCATGTGGATGGCGTCGACCGGGATGGTGCCGAGAGGCATCTCGGGAGACTTGTTGCGGTCGGCCGGGACGTAGCCCTTGCCCATCGCGACGGTCATCTCGGCGTGGAAGCGGCCGTTGCCGGTGAGCGTGCAGATGGGGTGGTCGGGGTTGAGCACCTCGGCTGCGGCGTCGAAGCGGATGTCGCCCGCGCGCACCACGCGAATCTCACCCTGGGCCCCCTCCACGTCGATGACCGCGTGCACCGGCTCGGTGCGGTCGGTCTTGATGAGGATGCCCTTGATGTTGAGGATGATGTCGGTGACGTCTTCGACGATGCCCGGGATGGAGCTGAACTCGTGGAGGACGCCCTCGAGCTTCACCGAGGTGACGGCCGCGCCCTGGAGGCTCGAGAGCAGCACCCGGCGCAGCGAGTTGCCGAGCGTGATGCCGAAGCCCCGCTCGAGCGGCTTGATGACGAACTTGGCGTAGGTGTTGCTGGAGCGACCGTCGCGCTCGATGCGACGGGGCTTGATCAGCGAACGCCAGTTACTAACGATGTGTTCAGCGCTCATTTTATTCTCCAAACTGGGCTTCTTGCGCGCGTGGCCGAGGCGCGCTCATCACCCAGAGTAGATTCCGCGCGGGCAAACGCGCGCGCGGTGCTGGCCAGGCGGGGGAACGCGGCGGGACGGGCAAGCAAGGCCCATCCCCGCCGCGAGGCGGTTGACTACACGCGACGGCGCTTGGCCGGGCGGCAGCCGTTGTGCGGGATGGCGGTCATGTCGGTGATCGAGGTGACGCGGAGACCCGCGGCCTGAATCGCGCGGAGCGCCGACTCGCGGCCGGCGCCCGGGCCCTGGATGATCACGCCCGCCGTCCGCATCCCGTTCTCGACCGCCTTGCGAGCGGCGTCTTCCGACACGAGCTGGGCCGCGAAGGGCGTGCTCTTGCGGGAGCCCTTGAAACCCTTCACGCCGGCGCTCGACCACGCGACGGTGTTGCCGGCGAGATCGGTGATGGTGACGATGGTGTTGTTGAAGGTGGACCGGATGTGAACCACACCCACCGGGACATTCTTCTTGGTGCGCTTGGGCTTCTTGCCGCCCTTGGTGTCGGTGCTCATGTGAGTTTTCTCCTCGTCCTATTTGGTCGCGATCTTCTTGCCGGCCACGGTGCGACGCGGTCCCTTGCGGGTGCGAGCGTTCGTGTGGGTGCGCTGGCCCCGGACGGGGAGACCCTTCCTGTGCCGGGCGCCGCGGTAGGTACCGAGGTCGACCAGGCGCTTGATGTTCATGGCGATCTCCTTCCGGAGCTCGCCTTCCACGCGGTACTCGCGCTGGATGACCTCGCGGATGCGGGCGATCTCGACCTCGGAGAGGTCCTGGGTGCGGATGCCCGCCTCGACCTGAGCCTTCGCGAGGATGTCCTTCGCGTTCTTCCGACCCACGCCGTAGATGTAGGAAAGGGCGATGTCGATGCGCTTGTTGCGCGGCAGGTCGACGCCTTCGATACGTGCCATCTTGGTTTTCTCCTAGCCCTGGCGCTGTTTGTGCTTGGGGGTTTCACAGATGACACGGACGACACCGCGCCGCTTGATGACGCGGCACTTGTCGCAGATGACCTTCACAGAGGCCTTGACCTTCACGTGGACTCCTCGCCGGCGCGAGCCGGTTCAACGGATGGGGTGATGCGGTTTCCCGCGTTTTGGCTTCGAGCGCCGTTTTCTCAGCCGAGCTTGGTCAGGATCTCCGGACCAGCGGGGGTGATGGCGACGGTATGCTCGAAGTGAGCCGCGCGACTATTGTCTTCCGTCACGGTTGTCCACTGGTCGCCGAGAATCTTGGTCTTGTCGGTGCCCAGGGTGATCATCGGCTCCACGGCGATGACCATGCCGGCCTTGAGCAGGTCGCCCGTCCCCCGCTTGCCGTAGTTCGGCACGCTAGGCGGCTCGTGGAGCTTGCGGCCGATGCCGTGTCCGACCATCTGCGTCACGACGCCCATCTTCTGGGGCCGCACGTACGACTCGATGGCGTGGCCGATGTCACCTACCCGCCCGCCCGGCACCGCCTTGGCGATGCCGAGCGCCAGCGCCTCCTCGGTCGCGGTCACCAGCGCACGCGAGCGCTCGTCGCCCTCGCCCATGATCACCGTGAACGCGGTGTCGGCGTAATAGCCGCCGTACACCAGGCCGAAGTCGAGCGAGAGCACGTCGCCCTCGCGGATGCGACGCTTCCCCGGGATCCCGTGCACCACCTGCTCGTTGATCGAGATGCAGATCGACGCGGGAAAAACAGCCTTCCCAACCTTGTAGCCCTTGAATGCGGGACGCGCGCCGACCTTGAGGATCTCCGCCTCGGTGAGCCGATCGATCTCGATGGTGGGCATGTCGACCGCGACCTCGGCGCGCAGCTTGGCCACGACCTCGGCGAGCTTGCGACCCGCCGTTCGCATGACGCTCAGCTCCCATGGCTCCTTGATCGGGATCAAGCTGGCCTACTACAGCGCGAGGGTCGTGAAGATGCGACCCTTGACCTCGTCGATCCCGCCCACCCCGTCGACGTCGTGGATGGGGGTGCGGTCGCGAAGCTGATCGAGGCAGGGGAAGGTCTGGGCAGCGTAGGCCTCGAGCCGGTCGCGGACCACGGCCTCGGTGTCGTCCTTGCGCTGCACCACCGCCGCGCCGCAGCGCGTGCAACTGCCGTCCGCGCCCGGGGGCGCGCTGACGACGTGGTAGGTGGCGCCGCAGTTAGTGCACGTCCGGCGCCCGGTGACCCGGCCCAGGATGATGCCGTCGTCGACCTTGAGGTTCACCACGGCGGCCAGGTGGCGACCGGTCGCGCCGAGGTGGCCGATCAGCCAGTAGAGCTGCGGCACCGAGCGAGGAAAGCCGTCGAAGAGCACGCCTCCCAGCGCATCGGGCTCGCCGAGGCGGCTGGCGACGAGGTCGCAGGTGACGAGGTCGGGCACCAGCTGGCCCCGGTCCATGTAGGAGCGCGCCAGCTTGCCGAGGTCGGTGCCCTCGCGGAGGTGCTTGCGGAAGATGTCGCCGGTGGCGACATGGGGAACGCCCAGCCGCGACGCGAGCGCGGCAGCCTGGGTGCCCTTGCCGGAGCCCGGCGGACCAAACAGCAGGACGAACATCTGAACCTCAGCCGGAAGCGACGTCGCCCATCATCCGGCGGCGGCCGGCGCCCATCCCCGGCGCCTGCGGGCCGCTGATCCCGTCGTAGTGCTGGGTGAGCAGTTGCGCCTCGATCTGGGCGACGGTGTCGAGCGCGACGTTGACCACGATGAGCAGGCCGGTGCCGCCGAATGCGAAGGGCACGCCGTACATACGGGTGATGATCACCGGCATAATGCAGACGACGGCCATGTAGAGCGCACCCGCTCCCGTTAGTCGCGACAGAATGTGTTCGATGTACTCCGCCGTCTGCTTGCCGGGGCGAATGCTGGGGATGAACCCGCCGTGCTTCTTCAGGTTGTCGGCCACGTCGACCGGGTTGAAGATCATCGCCGTGTAGAAGTAGGCGAAGAACACGATCAGCGCGACTTCGAGGTAGTTGTACAGCCAGGCGCCGGGCTGCAGCGCGGCAGCCAGCGCCGCCAGCGCAGGAAAGGCGGTGAACTGCAGCAGCGTGGCCGGGGCCATCAGCACGCTCGACGCGAAGATCGGGGGGATGACGCCCGCCGTGTTGATCTTGAGCGGCAGGTGACTCGCCTGTCCCCCGTACACTCTGCGACCAACCACGCGCTTGGCGTACTGGATGGGGATGCGACGCTGCGCGCGCTCGATCCACACGATGCCGCCGATCACCAGCACCATGCCAAACGCGATGAGGGTGACCTGGAGCAGGTTGACCTCATCGTTCTGCAGCTTGAGGATGGTGTTCTGCACCGCGTTCGGCAGTTGGCTGACGATGCCGGCGGCGATGATGAGCGAGCTACCGTTCCCGATGCCACGCTCCGAGATCTGCTCGCCGATCCACATCACGAAGCAGCTGCCCGCCGCGAGCGTGATCGTCGTCATCAGGCGGAAGTTCCAGCCTGGCTCGAGCACGATGGCCGCGCCCGCCGGCGTCTTGGCCGACTCGAGCGGGATGGCCACCATCAGCAAGCCCTGCAGCAACGCGATGCCAATCGTCGCGTAGCGCGTGTACTGGGTGATCCGGCTGCGCCCCTGCTGCCCTTCCTTCGAGATGCGCTCGAGGGCGGGCACCGCCACCGTGAGGATCTGGATGATGATGCTCGCGGTGATGTAGGGCATGATGCCCAGCACGAAGACGCTGAAGCCCTGCAGCGCGCCGCCGCTGAACATGTTGTACAGGCCAAACATCGTGTCGCTGTTGGACTCGATGTACTTGGCGAGCGCCTCGCGATCGACGCCCGGCGCCGGGATGTGCACGCCGAGGCGAAACACGGCGAGCATGCCGAGCGTGAAGAGCACGCGCGACCGGAGGTCGGGCATACGCCAGATCGTGCTGAGCCAGCGAGTCATCCTGACCTCCGAGCCGGAGAGCTAATCGCCGAAGGGGCGTTCACAAGTCGCCCGCCGCCGGATCTCAGGAGGCGGACTCGACGGACCCGCCGGCCGCCTCGATCTTGGCGCGCGCCGAGGCCGAGACCTTGGCCGCCTTCACGGTGAGCTTCACCGCGAGTTCGCCGCCACCCAGCACCTTGATGCCGTCGCGACCGATCCGGGCGATGACGCCCGCCGCCTTCAGCGAGGCGGCGTCGACCACCGAGCCGGCCGCGAGGCCGCCCAGCTTACCGACGTTGACGACCGTGTAGTCGGTGGCGTTGATGTTGGTGAAGCCGAACTTGGGCAGGCGGCGCTGGAGCGGCATCTGGCCGCCCTCGAAGCCGCGCTTGTGGGTGTAGCCGGCGCGAGCCTGCTGGCCCTTGGTACCGCGGCCGGCCGTCTTGCCGAGGCCGGAGCCCTGGCCGCGACCCACGCGCGTACGAGACTTCTGCGAACCGGGAACCGGCGCGAGACGGCTGAGTTCATCCGCCACTGGACACCTCCTCGACCTGCACCATGTGCAGGACGGACTTCACCATCCCGCGAACGGATGGCGTGTTCTCAAGCAGTCGCGCCGCACCGATCTTGCGCAGCCCGAGGCCGCGCAGCGTGGCGCGCTGCTCCTGGGTACAGCCGATCTGCGAGCGGCTGAGCGTGACCTTGAGGTGCGTCATCCGTTCTCCTGGGCGCTGTCGGCAGCGCCGCTCCACACGCGGTGGCCGAGATCGTAGTTTCCGAGAACGTCATCGACGTTCTTGCCGCGGCGCGCGGCAACCTGCGCCGGCGACTCGAGCTGCTTGAGCGCCACGACGGTGGCCTTGACCACGTTGTAGGGGTTGGAGCTACCGAGGCTCTTGGTGAGGACGTTGTGGTAGCCGGCGGCGTCGAGCATGGCGCGGACCACCGGGCCGGCGATGACGCCGGTACCGGGGTTGGCCGGCCGCAGCAGCACCTTGCCGGCGCCGAAAGCGCCTTCGACCACGTGGGGCACGGTGCCGTCCACCACCGGCACGTCGAACATCGTGCGGCGAGCGCGCTCGGAGGCCTTGCGGACCGCCTCGGGCACCTCGTTCGCCTTGCCCTGGCCGATGCCGATGCGGCCCTCGCCGTTGCCCACGACCACCAGGGCCGCGAAGGAGAATCGACGACCGCCCTTCACCACCTTGGCGACGCGGTTGACGTAGATGTTCTTCTCGATCGGCTGCGCCTCGTCGGCGGCCTTGCGAGGAGTGTTCTTCTTGCCAGTCGGCATGGACATGCAGTCTCCGGGGCGCTCTCGCGCCAGTCCACGCGGCGCGAGCGCCGCGCAGGTAATCGAATGCGGGGTTCTAGAAGTGGAGGCCGGACTCGCGAGCGGCGTCGGCAAGCGCCTTCACACGCCCGTGGTACAGGTAGCCGTTGCGATCGAACACCACCTGGCTGATGTTGGCGGCCTTCGCCCGCTCGGCGATGAGGCTACCCACGGCCTTGGCGGCCTCGATGTTGCCACCGTGGCCGTTACGGCCCTCCAGCTCCTTGGAGAGCGTGGAGGCCGCCGCCAGCGTGGTGCCCGACTGGTCGTTGATGATCTGCGCGTAGATGTGGTTGGCGGAGCGATACACGCTGAGCCGCGGCCGTTCTTCAGTGCCGGTCACGCGGCCGCGAATGCGAGCCTTGCGGCGGAGACGGGCTTCTTCCTGGCGTTCACGGGTGGACATGATGTCGTCTCCCTACTTCTTGGCCGTCTTGCCGGCCTTGAGCCGGACGTGTTCGTTCTCGAAGCGCACGCCCTTGCCCTTGTACGAGTCGGGCGAGCGCAGCGCGCGCAGCTTGGCGGCGGTTTCCCCGACGACCTGCCGGTCGGCGCCCTTGACGATCAAGGTCGTGGACTTGTCGACCTCGATGGTGACGCCCTTCGGGAAGGGGAACTCGACCGGGTGCGAGTAGCCCAGCGCGAGGACGAGGGTCTTGCCCTTGATCTCGCCCTTGAAGCCGACGCCGGTGATGAGGAGCTTGCGCTCGTAGCCCTTGGTGACACCCGTCACCATGTTGTTCAACAGGGCGCGGGTGAGCCCGTGGTTCGAACGAGACTGGCGCTCGTCGTCCTGGCGGACCACGTTGACGTGATTCCCTTCCTGGACGAGCTTCACGCCGACGGCGAGGCCCTGGACGAGCTCGCCCTTGGGACCCTTCACCTTGATCTCGTTGTTGGCCGTGCTGACCGTGACCCCAGCGGGGACCACAACCGGCAGCTTTCCGATGCGAGACATGGTTGCTCCTACCAGACGTAGCAGATGACCTCGCCGCCAACGCCGGCCGTGCGGGCCGCCTTGTCGGTGAGGACACCCCGTGGGGTGGTGAGGATCGCCACGCCGAGGCCGTTGCGCACGCGGGGGATCTCGTCCTTGCCCACGTACATGCGACGGCTCGGGCTGGAAACCCGCTTGAGGCCTTGGATGACGCCGTCGTGACCGTCGGCGTACTTCAGGAAGACCTTGACACTGGGACGCGCATTGTCGGCCTGGTCGATGTAGCCCTCGATGAAGCCCTCGTTCTTGAGGATCTTCACGATCTCGAGCTTGATCTTCGACCGCGGGACAGTCACCGACTTGTGCCGGGCCATCAGGCCGTTGCGGATTCGCGTGAGCAAGTCCGAGATGGGATCAGTGGTCGCCATGGCTTCCTCCTACCAGCTCGCCTTCATCACGCCCGGAACCTCGCCCTTGAGGGAGAGGCTGCGGAAGCAGATGCGGCACATGTTGAACTTGCGCAGGAAGGCACGGGGACGCCCGCAGAGCGGACACCGGTTGTGCTTCCGGGTGGTGAACTTCGCCGGGCGCGCGGCCTTGGCGATGATGGACTTCTTTGCCATTGTGTTGGCTCCCTACTGCCGGAAGGGAAGGCCGAGCTGCGCGAGCAGCGCCTTGCCCTCGGCGTCGGTGTTGGCGGTCGTGACGAAGGAGATGTTCATCCCGGTCACCTTGGAGATCCGGTCGTAGTTGATTTCCGGAAAGATGATCTGCTCGGTGATGCCCAGCGAGTAGTTGCCTCGGCCATCGAAGGCGCGCGGGCTGATGCCGCGGAAGTCGCGGACGCGAGGCAGGGCGATGTGGATCAGGCGATCGAGGAACTCCCACATGCGACGACCGCGGAGAGTGACCCGCGCGCCGATCGGGATGCCCGCCCGGAGCTTGAAGTTCGCGATGGCCTTGCGGGCGCGGCGAACCTGCGGCTTCTGGCCGGTGACGAGCGCCAGCTCCTCGGCGGCCGTTTCCAGGACCTTGACGTTCTGGGTGGCTTCCTTCACCGACGTGTTGATGACGATCTTCTCGAGGCGCGGCACCTGCATCACGTTCTTGTAGGAAAACTCCTTCAAGAGCGCGGGCACCGCCTGCGTCTGGTACTGGTCCTTCACGCGCAGCGCCATGGTCTAGGCCTCCGCCTTGTCGAGGCGAGCACCGGTCTTGCGGTCGACCCGCACCTTGGTGCCATCCTCGAGGGTTTGGAACGCGACCTTGATGCGACGCTTGTTGTCGACATCGTAGAGCGCGACATTGGAGACATCGAGCGGACGCTCCTTCTCGACGATCCGGCCATCCTGCTCGCCCTGCGCCTTGACGTGGCGCTTCTGTAGGGCGATGCCCTCCACCACCACGCGGCGGGTCTCGGGGATGACGCGGACCACCTTGCCGGTGCGGCCGCGGTACTTGCCGGCGATGACGATGACGACGTCGTCGCGGCGAATCTTGAGCTTGTTCTTCATGGCCGCCTCAGATGACCTCGGGCGCAAGCGCCACGATCTTCATGTACTGCTTGCCGCGGAGCTCGCGCGCCACGGGGCCGAAGATACGGGTGCCGACCGGCTCGTTCTTGTTGTCGATCAACACCGCCGAGTTGGTGTCGAAGCGGATGTAGCTTCCGTCGGCGCGCCGGACTTCCTTGGCGGTACGGACCACCACGGCCTTGTGCACGTCGCCCTTCTTCACCTTCCCATTGGGAATGGCCTCCTTCACGGAGACGACGATCACGTCGCCGATAGAGGCGTACTTGCGCTTGGAACCGCCGAGCACCTTGATGCACTGGACACGACGCGCGCCGCTGTTGTCGGCCACGTCGAGGCAAGTCTGCATCTGGATCACGAGGCACCCCCGACGACCACCCACCGCTTGGTGCGGCTGAGCGGACGGGACTCCTCGATGACCACGAGGTCGCCAACCTTGCAGGCGTTGGCTTCGTCGTGGGCCTTGTACTTCTTGGTCGTCTTGACGTACTTGCGGATGGTGCGGTGCTGGTAGGTCCGCTCCACCTCGACGACGACGGTCTTGTCCATCTTGTCGGACACGACACGGCCCCGGAGCGTACGACGACGCCCGGCGGACGAGCCGGAACCGGCAGACGTGCTGGTTGCCTCAGCAGCCATGGATCACCTGTTTGAGGGGAAAGACGAGGACCGCAGGTCTCCACGTTCCGTGGACTCGTGCGGCGTGGAGACCGGCCGGGGGCCGACCTCCGTTGAGGGCGCGGGTTCTACTCCGCGGGGGTGGAACCGTCAAGCATGGACTTCAGGAAGCCCCCGCCAGCCTCGGCGGGCGCGGCGACGGAACCCGGAGCCCAGCTGCCAACGTGCTTGTCGTGGATCGCGCCCTGGTTGAGACCAGCGGCGAGCTCACGGCGACGGAGCTCGGTCTTCGCCCGCGCGATGTCGCGCCGGGTGGAGCCCAGGAGGCTGTTGTTCTCGAGCTTGTTGAGGCGGTGACGCAGCTGGTGCGTCATGAGCGCCCGCTCGAGGTCGAGCTCGCGGTGGACGATTTGTTCGTCGGTCATGGCCGACAGGTCGATGCGGTTTTTCATCCGACGTGCTCCTCGCGCTTGACGAAGCGGGTGCCAACGGGAAGCTTGTGCCCGGCGAGGCGGAAGGCCTCGCGCGCCACGTCTTCGGTGACGCCCTCGATCTCGTAGAGAACGGTGCCCGGAACGACCACGGCCACCCAGAACTCCGGGTTGCCCTTGCCGGTACCCATTCGAGTCTCGGCTGCCTTCTTGGTGACGGGCTTGTGGGGGTAGACGCGAATCCAGATCTTGCCACCACGCTTCACGTGGCGGGTGAGGGCAATACGGGCGGCCTCGATCTGCCGCGCGGTGAGACGCCCGGGGCAGGTGGCCGCCAGGCCGTACTCGCCGTGGGAAACATCGCCACCGCGGTAGGCGAGACCATTGGCGTTGCCCTTCTGGACCTTGCGGAACTTGACGCGCTTGGGGGAAAGCATGGTGATGTCCTCTCAGGCTCTCAGAGAGAGCGGTCCTCTTCGCCAGCGACGAACTCGCCCCTGTACACCCACACCTTGACGCCGATGACGCCGTAGGTGGTCTTGGCCTCGGCGATGCCGAAGTCGACATCGGCGCGGAGGGTGTGCAGGGGAACGCGACCCTCGCGGTACCACTCGGTGCGGCTCATCTCGGCGCCGCCGAGACGACCCGCGCACATGACCTTGATGCCCTTGGCCCCGGCCTTCTTGGACTGGGTCATGGCCTTCTTCATCGCGCGGCGGAAGCTGACGCGCTTCTCGAGCTGCGCGGCGATGTTCTCGGCCACCAGGATGGCATCGGTATCGACCTTGCGGACTTCCATCACGTTGAGGAACACCTCGGTGTTCACCATCTTCTGGAGATCGGCGCGGAGCTGGTCGAGCCCCTTGGCGCGCTTGTCGATCACCATGCCCGGCTTGGCCGCGTGGATGAAGACCTTGGCCTTGTTGGCCGCCCGCTCGATGCGGATCTTGGAGATCCCGGCGGTGAAGAGCTTTTCCTTGAGATAGCGCCGGATCTTCACGTCCTCGTGGAGGAAGCGCTGGTAGTCCTTCTCGGCGTACCACTTAGATTCCCAGGGACGCGTGATGCCGACGCGAAACCCGGTCGGATTGACCTTCTGACCCATGGCTAGGCCTCCTGCCCGACGACGACGGTGATGTGGGCGGTCTTCTTGAGGATGGGAGTCGCGCGGCCCTGGGCGCGCGGACGGAAACGACGGAGCCCGGGGCCCTGGCCCACCTCGATGCGCTTGACGACGAGGTCGTCGATGTCGAGGTCGGCGCTGCCGCGCTTGGCCGCGACCTCGGCGTTGGCGATCGCGGACTCGATGAGCTTGCCGATGAGCGGCGCCGCCTTCTTGTCGAGGAAGCGCAGCGACTCGACGGCCTGCAAGGCCGACTGGCCGCGGATAGCGTCGGCCACCAGGCGAGCCTTGCGCGCGGAGATACGCGCGAAGCGGAGGGTAGCGGAGGCTTCCATCACTTCACCTTGGTCTTGCGGTCGGCCGCGTGGCCCGGGAAGTGGCGCGTGTGCGCAAACTCGCCGAGCTTGTGGCCGACCATGTTTTCGGAGACGTACACCGGCACGAACTTCTTGCCGTTGTGCACGGCGAAGGTGAGGCCGATGAAGTCGGGGAGGATGGTGGAGCGGCGGCTCCAGGTCTTGATCACGCGACCGCCACCCCCACTACCCGCGGCGGCAGCCTTGGCGAGGAGGTGCTGGTCGACGAAAGGACCTTTCTTGATTGAACGTGCCATGTCGTGCAGCTCCTAGCGACGGCGCTTGACGATGAAGCGGTTGGAGGGCTTCCGGCGCGACCGAGTCTTGTAGCCCTTGGTCGGCTTGCCCCACGGGGTGACGGGGTGGCGACCACCCTTGGTGCGGCCTTCGCCGCCGCCGTGTGGGTGATCGATGGGGTTCATCGCGGTGCCGCGCACGAAGGGGCGCCAGCCGAGCCAGCGAGCGCGACCGGCCTTGCCGAGTTGCTCGTTCTCGTGGTCGAGGTTGCCCACCTGGCCCACGGTGGCGCGGCACTCGCCGAGCACCTGGCGAAGCTCGCCACTGGGGAGACGGAGCAGGACGTACTTCGTTTCCTTGGCCATCACCTGCGCGTAGGCGCCGGCGCTGCGGCACATCTGGCCGCCGCGGCCCACCTTCAGTTCCACGTTGTGGACGAAGGTGCCCAGCGGAATGGCGTTGAGGCGCAGCGAGTTGCCCGGCTTGATGTCGGCGGTGTCGGAGGCCACCACCTTGTCGCCAACCCCGAGGCCCACCGGGGCCAGGATGTAGCGCTTCTCGCCGTCGGCGTAGTGCAGGAGCGCGATGCGCGCCGTGCGATTCGGATCGTACTCGATGGTGGCGACCGTGGCGGCCACGTCGAGCTTGTTGCGACGGAAGTCGATGAGGCGGTAGCGACGCTTGTGGCCGCCGCCCATACGACGCTGGGTCATGCGACCCGTGTTGTTGCGGCCGCCGGTGCGCTTCATGGGCGCGAGCAGCGAGGGCTCGGGCTCGGTGGCGGTGACCTCGGCGAAGTCAGGCGCCACGTGGAACCGCTCGGCGGCAGTCACGGGACGGAATCGACGCGTTCCCATCTCAGGCCTCGAAGAGGTTGATGGAATGGCCCGACGCGAGCTTCACGTAGGCCTTCTTCCAGTTGGAGCGCTTGCCGTAGTGGCGTCCGAAGCGCTTGAACTTGCCGCGGACGCGAACGGTGCGGACGTCTTCCACCTTCACGGCGAAGAACTGCTCGACCGCGTTCTTGATCTCGAGCTTGTTGGCACTCTCGCCGACCTCGAACACGTAGGTGTTCTGCTGGGCCTCGGCGTTGGCCGAGCGCTCGGTGACGAGCGGGCGAAGGATGATGTCGTGGATCTCAGCCATTGGACACCTCGTTCCCCGAGAGCCGCGCGACGATGGGCTCGAGCGCCCCCTGCGCGACCGCGAGGTTCTTGTGCCGGAGCACGTCGTACACGTTGAGGCCGGTGACCGGCAGCACGGTGACGCCCGGGATGTTGCGCGCGGCGAGCTGGACCTTCTCGTCGGCGGCGGGAATCACGACCAGCAGGCTGTCGAAGCCGAAGCTCTTCATGAAGCTGCGGAAGTGCTTGGTCTTGGCCTCGGCCAGCGCGAACTGGTCGATCACCACCATCGCGGACTCGCCCGCGCGGCGGCTGAGGGCACACTTCAGCGCCGCCCGGCGGACCTTCTTGTTGACCATGAAGGCGTGGCTGCGGGGCTGGGGCCCGAAGACGGAGCCGCCCCCGCGCCAGTGCGGGGCCCGGGTGCTGCCCTGGCGAGCGCGACCGGTGCCCTTCTGCTTCCACGGCTTGCGACCACCCCCGGCCACCATCGCGCGCTGCTTGGTGGCGTGGGTGCCCTGGCGGCGCGCGGCGAGCTGGGCGCGGACGACGAGGTGGAACAAGTGTTCCTTCACCTCGACCCCGAAGGTTGCCTCGTCGAGGTCGACGGAGCCGACCTTCTTCTTGGCGATGTTGTAAACGTCGACCTTGGCCATTTGCGTGTCCTCTGGGCCTAGGAGAGCTTGATCTCGACGTGCACGCCGGCGCTGAGGTCGAGCTTCATGAGCGCGTCGACCGTGGCCTGCGTGGGCTCGAGGATGTCGAGCAGTCGATGGTGGGTGCGGCGCTCGAACTGCTCGCGCGACTTCTTGTCGACGTGCGGGCTGCGGAGCACCGTCCACCGGGAGGTGGTGGTGGGAAGGGGGAAGGGGCCGCGGATGTCGACCCCGGTGCGCTTCGCCGTGTCGACGATCTCGCGTGCCGACTTGTCGAGCAGCTTGTGATCGTAGGCCTTCAGGCGGATGCGGATGCGATTGGTTGCAGCCATGATTTCCTCGCTACTCGATGATCTCGGCGACGACGCCGGCGCCGACGGTCTTGCCGCCCTCGCGGATGGCGAAGCGGAGCTGCTTCTCCATGGCGATCGGCGTGATGAGCTCGATCTCCATCTCCACGCGGTCGCCCGGCATGACCATCTCGACGCCCGGCTTGAGGTTGATGATGCCGGTCACGTCGGTGGTGCGGAAGTAGAACTGCGGCCGGTAGCCGTTGAAGAAGGGCTTGTGGCGGCCGCCCTCGTCCTTCTTGAGGATGTACGCCTCGGCCTTGAACTTCTTGTGCGGCGTGATGCTCTTCGGCTTCGCCAGCACCTGGCCGCGCTCGATGTTCGTGCGGTCCACGCCGCGCAGCAGAAGGCCCACGTTGTCGCCCGCCTGCCCCTGGTCGAGCAGCTTGCGGAACATCTCCACGCCCGTGACCGTGGTGGTGACCGTGTCCTTGAAGCCCACGATCTCGATGCTGTCGCCCACCCGCACGATCCCGCGCTCCACGCGGCCCGTCGCCACCGTGCCGCGGCCGGTGATGGTGAACACGTCTTCCACCGGCATCAGGAACGGCTTCTCGATGTCGCGGATCGGCTCGGGGATGTACTGGTCCACCGCCGCCATCAGCTTCAGGATCGCCGGCTTGCCGATCTCGCTCGCGTCGCCCTCGAGCGCCTTGAGCGCAGAGCCCCGGATCACCGGCACCGTGTCGCCCGGGAACTCGTAGGACGAGAGCAGCTCCCGCACCTCCATCTCCACCAGCTCCAGCAGCTCGGGGTCGTCGAGCATGTCGCACTTGTTGAGGAACACCACGATGTACGGCACGTTCACCTGGCGCGCCAGGAGCACGTGCTCCTTGGTCTGCGGCATCGGGCCGTCCGCCGCGCTCACCACGAGGATCGCGCCGTCCATCTGCGCCGCGCCCGTGATCATGTTCTTGATGTAGTCGGCGTGCCCAGGACAATCCACGTGCGCGTAGTGACGGTTCTTCGTCTCGTACTCCACGTGCGCCGTGTTGATCGTGATGCCGCGCGCCTTCTCCTCCGGCGCCTTGTCGATCTGGTCGTAGGCCATGAACGTGGCCCCGCCCGACTCCGCCAGCACCTTCGTGATCGCCGCCGTCAAGGACGTCTTGCCGTGGTCGACGTGACCGATCGTCCCGATGTTGACGTGCGGCTTGTTGCGCTCGAACTTTGCCTTGGCCAT
>Ga0194131_10004933_pt1 | contig 19659 bp, 19 predicted proteins | sample TA2KigO120mmetaG_FD_148631 | JGI IMG/M metagenome (GOLD analysis project Ga0194131, IMG submission 148631) | Freshwater microbial communities from Lake Tanganyika, Tanzania - TA2015053 Kigoma Offshore 120m | ecosystem: Environmental > Aquatic > Freshwater > Lake | place: Tanzania: Lake... | reverse complement strand
ATAATGACTACACAGAATGGTCGGGACCGCAGCGGGTGCGTGATCTGTTGCCGGACGAAGCCGAAGAGTTGATCAAGAAACGTTTCGCGGTGGTCCAGGTGTGGCGGCCGATCAACAAGCCGGTCGAGCGCGAGCCGCTGGCGATAGCCGATGCGCGCAGCATCGGGACCAAGGAATTAATCGGCAGCTCGCGCGTCTACCCGGACCGAGTCGGCGAGGTTTATCACATCACCCACAATCCCGATCATGTCTGGTACTATTTCCCCAACATGCAGCGCAACGAAGCCATGGTCTTTAAATGCTACGATTCCATGAAGGACGGCCGCGCGCGCTGGACCGCGCACTGCGCCTTTGACGACCCCAATAGCCCGCCCGATGCGCCGCCGCGCGAAAGCATTGAGATGCGCACGTTGGCTTTTTTCTGAGTTCTACAAGCCCGCAAAAACACGAAGGGCCTGCGTTTCCCCACGCAGGCCCTTCTCTTTTTGTTGCTCAATGAGCAATCGCACGTTCGCTAACGGAACGCGTTAAACGATCTCGGATTCTTACTTCCGTGATTTCTTTCTTGGCCGCTTCCGGCAGGTCAGGCAGTCAATCTTGGCCATGGCTTATTTCCTCCTCTAGGTTCCTAGCCATCCCATCCTACATGGTTGGACGACCAAGCCAAGCGGATCCAGCCAAAGGCAAAAAAGTCACACTAATTCAGCTGGTTGCACAATTGCAAACTTTAAAAACAGCGTTTTATTTAATGATTAACCGGCTGGTCGGACATCGGCAATGCGCATTTCGACGGATTTGTTGCCATTCCATTCGTTTTCACTAAGCCGGTGCGCGACATCCACCCGGCTCCCAGGCTCCCCCGCAAGACAATCGCCATCGCCAAAAAACACGCCGTTGATAAATCGGCCGTTTTGCCGGTAGCGAAACCGCACCCCGGTGGCAAACGGCTTGCGCTCGCATACTTCTAACTGGCTGGTAACAAACAGCGGCTCGGGGTTGCCAACGCCAAAGGGTTTGAGTATCTCCAATTGTTGCAAAAGCGGTAGGCCGATATCCGCCAAATCCAGCTGCGCATCGGCTTCGAGCAGCGGCGATAAGTCGTCCGGCGCCAAGCAGCTCCGCGCGACGATTTCGAAACCCTCGGCGAAGTCAGGAAGCTTCTCCGCTTTGACCGATAGGCCGCCGGCGTACTCATGGCCGCCAAACTTCTCCAAATGCTCGGCGCAGCGGCGAAACGCCTCGACCATGTGAAAGCCGCGGATGCTGCGCGCTGAGCCTTTGCCCATGGCGCCGTCGATGCCAACTACCACTGTGGGTCGATGAAAGCGCTCAACAATGCGCGAAGCGACGATACCCAAAACCCCCGGGTGCCAGCCCTCGCCGCCCAAAACCAGCGAATAACGATCGCCGCCGTCGATCCGCTCTTCGGCTTGCGCCAGCGCTTGGCTCAAGACTTCGGCTTCGATGGCGCGTCGCTCGCGATTATTTTCGTCGAGTTCCTGGGCGATGCGCAAAGCCGTTTCCGCTGAATCCGTCGTCAGGAGCTCCACGACTTTGATGCCATAATCGACGCGGCCCGCGGCGTTGATCCGCGGTCCCAGTTGAAAGCCCACTTGGCCCGCAGTGACCGAGCCGTTCTGGATATTGGCCACCTGTTTCAGCGCCACCACGCCTGCACGGGTGGAGCCGGCCAATTCCACCAGGCCGCGTTTGATTAAGGTACGGTTGACACCCTTGAGCGGCACCATATCGGCAATGGTGCCGAGCGTGACGATGTCGAGGTAGCGGCGAATATCGGGATCGCCCGATTGCGCGAACCAGCCGGCTTCGCGGAGCTTGGCACGCAGACCGATGACGAGATAAAAAGCCAGTCCCGCGGCGCACAGCCCTTTGTCGGGGAAAGCGCAGTCTTTACGGTGCGGGTTGACGACAGCAATCGCCGGCGGCAACTCTGCCGGCGTTTGATGATGGTCGACAACGACAATATCCAAACCAAAAGCGCGCGCCGCGGCTACTTCATGAGCGTTGGAAATGCCGCAGTCCACGGTGACGACCAGATCGACGCCGCCGTCTTTTAAGCGGCGTAGACCTTCGGTGTTGAGGCCATAGCCTTCGTCGATGCGATGCGGCACATGGTAAATCGGAGCAGCACCAAGCTCGCGCAGAAAAGAAACCAATACCGAGGCACCGGTGGTGCCGTCAACGTCATAGTCGCCCCAGATGGCGATCTGTTCCTTTTTTTCCAGCGCGCCGACGATGCGCGCCACCGCCGGTTTCATATCGGCCATTTCGAAGGGCGATGGCAGGTCGGCACGCAGGCTGGAAGAGAGAAAGCACCGCGCGGTGCTCGTGTCCGTGAGATTGCGTTGAATTAATAACCGCGCAAGCAGCGGCGAGATTTTCAGCTCCGCCGCGTGCCGGGCGACCGCCGCCTCATCGGCTTGTTTGACAACCCAACGCTTGGCGGCATGGCTCGGCATGAAGTACGATTGCCCCTTAGCGCCTGAATGACTTTTCCCAGAGCAGAATGATCGGGCTGGCGATGAAGATCGTCGAGTAGACACCGGAAATGAAACCGACGATCAGCGCAAAGGCGAACGGCCGAATCACCGCGCCACCCAAAAAGTAAAGCGCCGTCAACACCAGCAATGCCGACCCCGTGGTCAATATCGTTCGGCTCAAAGTTTCGTTGATGCTGGTGTTGATAATATTTTCCAAGCTCTCGCGGCGAATTTTGCGTAGGTTTTCGCGAATACGATCGCAGATGACCACTGTGTCGTTGACCGAGAAACCGACGATGGTGAGAAGTGCGGCGACGACGGTCAAGTCGAATTCGTAGTTCGCCAACATCAACGCGCCGGCGGTAATCAACACGTCATGGATCAACGCGATCACAGCGCCGATGCCAAAGTGCAGCCCAAACTTCGCACCGAAGGCCGAAGCAAACCTGACCCAGATATAAACGCCCATCATGATGGTTGCCGCGATGACCGACATGGTGCCGCGCCAGCGCAGGTCTTCGCCAATCTTCGGCCCAACGAACTCAACACGGCGCACTTCAAACTTGCCTTCGCCGAACTTTTTCGTCAGCGCACTTTTCAGCTGTTCGGTCACTTTGGCGATCGGCACATCGACCTTCTCAACTCGCACCAAGTATTCGTTGGCCCCTTCCTGGCCAAAGTCTTGAATCGTGCTGCTGCCCAACCCCACGGTTTCAAGCGCCTGGCGGATTTCCGGTATCGAGGTCTTTTGCTGCAACTTCAACTGCGCCATAGTGCCGCCGGCGAAATCGACACCGAGATTGGGACCGCGAAAGAACAGAAACGCGAGCACGACGAGATTGATGACCGTCGAGAGGATCGCGGCGATTTTGCGATAACGGGTGAATGGAATCTTTGAGCCCGGTTTGATGAGTTCCATGCTAATCCTTTAGATACTGATGCGCTCCAAGCGGCGGTTGCCGAGGCGAGAGTCATAGTAGACACGGGTCAAATAAACCGCCGTGAGCACCGTCGTGAGAATACCGATGCAAAGCGTTACGGCGAAGCCCTTAATAGGCCCGGTGCCGAACTGGAAGAGAATCACGCCGGATAGAAAAGTCGTGATATTGGAGTCGAGAATCGCCGGCAGCGCATTTTGATAACCGGCTTCGATGGCCGAGCGCACCGCCCGACCGGCGCGTAACTCCTCGCGAATGCGCTCATTGATCAGCACGTTGGCATCCACCGCCATACCGACGGTGAGAACGATACCGGCAATGCCGGGCAAAGTGAGCACGGCTTGAAAGCCAGCCAAGATCGCAATCATAAAAAGCACGTTGAAGACCAACGCGACCACGGCGACCAGGCCCGCGCCTTTGTAATAAGCAATCATGAAGAGGATGACTAACGCGCCGCCGACAATAAAAGAGGTGACACCTTGCTGGATCGAGTCGCGGCCCAGGGAAGGTCCCACGGTGCGCTCTTCGACGATTTCCACGGGGGCCGGCAATGCGCCGGCGCGCAGAATAATCGACAGGTCGCGCGCCTCCTTGATGTCGAAGCTGCCGGTGATCGAGGCGCGCCCGCCGCCGATGCGTTCTTGTATGACCGGCGCGGAATAAACTCGATTGTCCAAGACAATGGCGAGGCGCCGCTTGACGTTGGCCGAAGTAATCTGCTCGAACAAGCGGGCGCCCGTCGAATTCAAGATCAACTCTACGTAGGGGCCCTGGAGCTGCTCGCTCGGCCGCACCCGGGCATCTTGAATGAACTCGCCGGTCATCAACGCGCGCGCCTCGAGCACGTAGGCGGCCTTCTCGCTCGCGCCTTCGCGTTGGGGCGCTTGACCATAGAGCACCTCGCGCCCGGGCGGCGGTCCGCTCTTGATCGCCTGTTCGATATCGGCCGACTCGTCCACCAGTTTGAATTCGAGCAGCGCCGTCTTGCCGACGATCTGCTTGGCTCGCTCCGGATCTTGAATACCCGGAAGCTGAATCAAAATATCCTGTTGTCCCTGGCGCTGGATGATCGGCTCGCTGACGCCAAACTGGTCGATGCGATTGCGGATGGTTTCCAACGATTGATCGACAGCGTAGTCGCGCAGCGACTTTAGTTCTTCTTTGCTGAGGCTAAGCTCCAGCTCGGTAGCCCCTCCCGAGGTTTGCGTGTTGCCGATGGTGAGGTTGGCAAAGTCGCTCTTCAACAAACCACGCACCCGCTCAAGATTCGCCGCGTCGGTCTTGATCTTGATCTGTGTGCCCGCCACTCGCTCCGCCGAGGTGCCGGAGATGCCCCGCTCGCGGAGCATTTTCACCAAGCTCTCCTTAGCGCGCTCGACATTATTTTCGATGGCTTTGTCGACCTTGACTTCTAGCACCAGGTGACTGCCGCCCTGAAGATCGAGTCCTAAATGGATCTTGTCCGACGGCAGAAAGCTCGTCCACCAAGATGGCAGCGAAGGCATGAAAGTCGGCACCAGATAAATCAATGCCGCGACAATGGCTACGGCGAACAGGCTCAACCGCGTCAGCACGTTACGACGCATTTCCTACTCCTTCGATGATTCTTTGCTGGGGCTCTTCTCAGCCGTCAGGACGGCGGCGATCTGCGGGCGCGCGACCCGAATGCGCACGTTGGCAGCCACTTCCAGTATCACCACATTTTCCTTTAAGTCGACTACCTTACCGTAAATCCCGCCGGAGGTCATCACTTCGTCGTTCTTTTTCAGCTTGCTCAACAGATCTTGATGGGCCTTGGCCTTTTTCTGCTGCGGCCGGATGACCATGAGATACATGATGATAAAAATCAAAATGAAGGGCACGATCGTCATCAAAGGCCCCGGCCCGGCCACTCCCGGCGCCCCCTGTGCGTAGGCAAGGTCGAACATACTTCCTCCTCAAGAAATTACGTCGCGTGCTAAGATACCGCTAAGCCGGCTTGTTCCGTCCAGCTGATCGACTGACCCGTGCTTATGGCTTGCCGACAACGTTTCATGAAATCTTGGTAAAAGTAAAGATTGTGCAGCGTATTTAGTTGTGCCGAAAGAATCTCACCGGCCATGAACAGATGGCGCAAATAGGCGCGCGAGAAGTGCCGGCAAGAGTAGCAGCCGCAGTCTTGGTCCAATGGCCGCCCGTCGTTGGCGAACTCGGCGCGTTTGATGTTGACGCGCCCGTGCAGCGTAAAAAGCGTGCCGTTGCGGGCGTTGCGCGTCGGAATCACGCAGTCGAACATATCGAAACCCGCCTGCACCGCGGCGAGTATATCCTGCGGCCGGCCGACGCCCATCAAGTAGCGCGGTTTATCTTCTGGCAAGAGCGCCACGGTGAAAGCGCCGATCGATTGCAACAACGCTTCACCCTCGCCCACCCCTAAGCCACCGACGGCAAACCCCTCGAATGGCAGGGCGGCCAACGCATCGACGCACGAGCGCCGTAAATCTTCGAACAGGCCGCCCTGGACGATGCCGAACATGAGTTGTTGCGGGCGCCGTCGCGCTTGAAGGCAGCGCTCGGCCCAGCGAATCGTCCGTTCCGTCGAGCTGCGCACGTAATCGCGCTTGGCATCCGCAGGAATGCATTCATCGAGCACCATGGCAATATCGCTGCCCAGCGCTTCTTGAATCTCCACCGCCTTCTCCGGCGTCAGCAGGTGAGTAGAACCGTCGATGTGCGACTGAAACCTGGCGCCCTCTTCGGTGATCTTGCGCATATGCGCCAAGCTAAAGACCTGATAGCCGCCGCTGTCGGTGAGAATCGGCCCATCCCAACCCATGAACTTATGCAGCCCACCCAACTCGCGAATCAACTCGTGCCCTGGCCGCAAGTAAAGATGGTAAGTATTGCCAAGAATGATCTGGCAGCCAATCTCTCTCAAATCGCGCGGCAACATCGCCTTGACGGTGCCCTGAGTGCCCACCGCCATAAAACAAGGGGTTTCAAGTACGCCGTGCGGCGTCTGTAAAAGACCCAGGCGCGCCTTCGTAAGGGTGTCTTTGTAAGTGAGAGTGAAGTGCGTCGGCATGGATCGATTTTGGATTTTTGATTTTGGATTTTAGATTGTCGGAAACCACCGAACACAGGTTACTGCCTCAAACTCCTATTTCCTAATCCGACAATCCAAAATCGGCAATCCAAAATCCAAAATCGTCAGAGGATTAGCATCGCGTCGCCGTAGCTATAAAACCGATATTGCCGCTCGATCGCTTCGGCGTAGGCTCTGCGGACCAGATCCAAGCCGGCAAAAGCGGCGACGAGAATCAGCGGCGTCGAGCCGGGCAAATGAAAGTTGGTGATCAACGCATCGATGGCACGGAAACGGTCGCCCGGCTTGATGTATAGCCGCGCAATGCCTTCATCCTCTTCAATCCCGTTTTTTTGTTGAGCCACCCACTCGAGCGTACGCGTGCTGGTGGAGCCAACCGACACGACACGATGGCCCGCCTGTTTGGTCCGGCGAATTTTCTCGGCGGCTTCGGCGCTGAGAATATATCGCTCACCTTCCATCCGGTGATTTTCGATTTGCCGATCGCGCACCGGCTGGAAAGTACCCGGGCCGACATGCAGCGTCAGCAGCGCGCGCTCGATGCCTTTGTCACGCAGTTGCTCGAACAGCGCATCGGTAAAATGAAATCCTGCGGTGGGCGCCGCAACCGCCCCGGCGTGCGCGGCATAAACGGTCTGGTAGCGCTCCTGATCCAACGCCTCCGTGCCGCCACTGCGTTTGACATAGGGCGGCAGCGGCGGCTCACCGCGGCGCTCCAGCCAGTCGTCGAAGTCGCCGCGATGATGGAACTCCAAGCCGTAGCGGCCGCGGCCCATGTCGCCGATTACTTCGGCCGTCGCCTCATCAGCAAAGCGCAGCCGGCTCCCCACCGGCGGCTTTTTTGCCGCATCGATCATAGCGATCCACAAGCTCCGCCCTTCCTCCGGAAAGCGCTCGATCAAAAGCACTTCCGCTTTGCCGCCGCTCTCCTTCTCACCGCACAAGCGCGCCGGAAAGACTTTGGTGTCGTTGAGTACAAGCAAATCGCCAGGGTCGAGGAAGTCTCCCAGCTCGGAAAAAATGGTGTGAATGATTTCGCCAGTGGCGCGCTTGATCACCAACAGCCGCGAAGCCTGGCGCTCCCGGCTCGGATAGGCTGCAATCAAAGAGTCGGGCAGCTCATAGTTGAACTCGTCGAGGTTCATCGCAGCAAAATCATTGAAGGAGAACCTCTGAGTAGAGTACGCCTTCCGCACCATGCGAAACGGTGCGCACGGCGCACGCTACTGGGTTCGTTTCGGCATGCTAGCCGTTCAGGACCGCGCTATTTTGAAATCTGAAATTTGCAATCTGTGATTCTGAGCCACAGCGAGGATTAGTCCTTCTTTAGAAACGGCGTTAGCAGATCGATGGGCACGGGGAAAATCGTCGTCGAGTTTTTTTCCGAAGCGACTTCCACTAGGCTCTGCAAAAAACGCAATTGCAGCGCCATTGGCTGTTTGCCAATGACCTCGGCGGCATCGGCGAGTTTCTGCGACGCCTGGAACTCGCCGTCGGCATGAATGACCTTGGCGCGCCGCTCGCGCTCGGCTTCGGCCTGCTTGGCCATCGCCCGCTGCATCTCCTGCGGCAGATCGATATGCTTGATCGCCACCTGGGTCACCTTGATGCCCCACGGGTCGGTGTGTTGATCGATGATCGATTGCAGGTTGGCGTTGATCTTGTCACGCTCGGCGAGCAATTCGTCCAGCTCGCACTCACCGCAGACGCTGCGCAGCGTTGTCTGCGCCAATTGCGAGCTGGCGAATAGATAATTCTCCACCTCGCGCACCGCTTTGTTGGGCTCGATGACACGGAAATAAAGCACGGCGTTCACCTTCACCGACACGTTGTCGCGGGTGATCACGTCCTGCGGTGGGATGTCCATGGTCACCGTGCGCATGTCCATCTTCACCATCTTTTCGATGCCTGGAATGATGTAAACCAGGCCCGGGCCGCGCGAGCCGACCATGCGCCCGAGACGAAACACCACGGCGCGCTCATATTCGCGCAGGATCTTGATGCCGCTAATCAGCAGCGCCACCGCGATGACAAGAAAAGTTGCCAAGGGTCCAAATCCAAACATTTCCTACCTCCTCCGTGACTAACCGCCTGGAATCGATCCGCTTGCTTAACTCCGCGTTTCGCTGCCTGCGACGCGACTGACCTTCAAGCATAGGCCGTCATAGCCGATCACTTTGACTTTTTCGCCGACACCGATCTCGCCGTGGGCGGCCTGCGCGTTCCAATATTCGCCGTGGACGAATATCTTACCGGCCGGGCTGAGCTTGTCGCCGCGCACCTCGCCGATCTCGCCGATCAGGCCGTCCATGCCCATGGTCGCCTTTGACTGCTGCGAGTTGAAAACCAAATAGCTAATTGCCAACATGAACGCACCGACGGTGCCCACCGCCGTGAAAATAATCGGTTTATCGACGCCAAAATCGCCCAGCTCGCTATCGAAGAGCAGCAGCGAACCGAGCGCGAGCGATATGATGCCGCCAATGCCCAGCACACCGAAGCTCGGCAGGAACGCCTCACCGACCAGCAGCGCTACTCCCAACAAGATCAAGGCAAGACCGGTGTAGTTGATCGGTAAGAGCTGCAGCGAAGCGAACGCCAGCAGCAAACAGATCGCGCCGGCGACGCCCGGGAAAATGACCCCGGGATGGGAGAACTCCATGTACAAGCCGAGGATGCCCGCCATCATTAAAAGATAAGCGATGTTCGGATCGGCTATGGTGTTCAAAACTTTTTGCTTCAAGCTCATGTCGTGGCGCACCACGCGAACGCCTTTGAGATCGAGCTCCTGCTTTTTGCCATCGAGATCGACAATACGGCCCTGCGCTTGTTTGAGCAGATCATCGACGTCGGTCGCAACGATATCGATGACGTTTTTCTTGAGCGCTTCCTTCTCGGTGATCGCGACGCTTTTGCGCACCGCCTGAATCGCCCATTCGGTATTTCGGCCGCGCTTCTGCGCGATGGTTTCGCCGAAGGACGCGGTGAAGTTTTCGATCTTCTCACCCATCACGCCCTTCACTTCTTGGCCACCGCCAGCCACCGGATGGGCGGCGCCAATGTTGGTTCCCGGCGCCATGGCGGCGATGTGAGCAGCCATGGTGATAAAGACTCCCGCCGAGCCGGCGCCGGCGCCGCTCGGCCCGACCCAGACCATCACGGGTACATGGGCACCGAGCATCTCCTTAACGATGGTACGCGTCGAAGTCAGAAGCCCACCCGGTGTGTCGAGTTGAATGATCAAAGCCCGAGCGCCGCCATTTTTTGCCCGAGTGATACTCTCGCGGATAAAATCATCCACCGCCGGATTGATCGACCCATCGATGGAAATCACGTCGACGTGCGGCTGCCCGCCTTCTTTGCCCGGCTGAGCCGCGATGGCATAACCCGCAACGATCAGAATGACAAGACAGAGCGTCCTAAGCATTTTCACCGCGCATCTCTTTTATGACTTTTTTGATGTCTTCCCAGACCAGTTTTTTGTCTGCCGGATTGCGCAAGAGATAGGCCGGATGAAAGGTCGGCATGAGTTTGATGCCCAAGTAGCTGTGCCAATTACCGCGCAGCCGCGAGATCGGCAGCTTGCTGTGCAGCAAGGTTTGCACGGCGAATTTGCCCAGCGCAACGATGATCTCAGGGCGAATGAGATCGATCTGCTTTTTCAGAAAGGGCTCGCAGGCGGCAACTTCGTCCGGTTCGGGATTGCGATTTTCCGGCGGCCGGCACTTGACGACGTTGGCGATGTAAACGTCGCTGCGCTGCATGCCCATGCCTTTGGTAATGATGTCGGTCAAAAGCTGGCCGGCGCGGCCGACAAACGGTTCGCCCTGCAGATCTTCATCCCGCCCCGGTCCTTCGCCGACGAACATAAGCTTGGCATGTGGGTTGCCGACGCCGAAGACTAGATTGGTCCTGCCCGAGCATAGTTTACAGAGCTGGCAATCGCCGATCGCCGATCGCAAAGCCTCTAACGAGGGCACCTGCGCCAGCGGCGAAGAGGGGGCAAACAAATTTTCCTGCGAGACGGCCATTACTTTTGCTTCGTCGGTCGCGACGGCTGGCATCGTTTGATCAAAGAGGGCGACTTCGGCGCGCGAGAGCACGTGAATGCCGGCGCGTTGGCGCCGTTCAAGCTGGCGCCGCAGCGAAGTCACAATCGCGTCGATATCGTCCGTTTGGTTCGACATGCTTAGATTTGCACGAATCTTAGCACCGGAAAGTCGCGAGTAGCAACGGCTCGGTAGTCTTATTCGCTCTGCCGACGCGCTCTGAGCTGGGCGAGGTAGCTCGCGCGCACAGAGGTCAGAAATCGCAGCGTCTCGGGCCACAGGTAATCGCGATAGGTGCAAGGCAAGCCGTGGAACCCGCCGTTGTAGTACAACAAGGTGGCCTCACCGAAGATACCGCCGTCGAGGTAAATGCGCTGACTCGCGTTCTTGGTCGAAGCGAGCACGAGTTTGAAAGCGTCGAGGTAGCCGGGGTCAATGTTAACCCTGCGTCCGGCGCTCGCGCCGTCGCGATGGCGCTCTTCGATTGCTTGGGTCCGCCGTTTGAACTCGGCCAAGCGCCCTGGGGAGTGCACCGAGGCAAAAGCAATAAAGCGGCGCAGCAATCCACCGCCCATCTCGCGCTCGTAGAACTGCGATTCAAGCCACGGCCGGGTTTCGCTCCGGCTCTCGACCGCACCGAAGACTGGCGTTAAGTCGGTTTCAACTTGATCGAGCAGCGCAGGGTTTGGCGACAACAGGCCGACGAAGTATTTTGCCGGCCTGGGCTCCTTGGGAGTTCCCATGCTTAGCGCTGGCTTTTCAGAAACAGCAGCTGATCGAGAATCTTATCGGCAAGTTCGTCTTTGGTCATCAGCGGCAATGAGCGCGTCGCACCGGTCCGGTCAATTAGCGTGGCAACGTTGGTGTCGCCGTCGAAGCCGCTGCCTTCTTGGGTCACGTCGTTGGCAACGATCATGTCGAGATTTTTTTCGCGCAATTTTTTCTGCGCATTGGCGATGAGATCATTGGTTTCGGCGGCAAAGCCGATCATGAGCTTGCCGTCTTTGGCCGCGCCCAGCAACTTGAGAATGTCGGGATTGGGTTCCAGGCGAATTTCCAGCGGCCCGTTGCCGCGCTTAAGCTTTTTATCCGCCACCTCTGCGACATGGTAGTCGGCTACGGCTGCAGCCATGACAACGGCAGAACAGGCGGAAAATTCTTTTTGCATCGCCTCAAGCATCTGCCGCGCCGTAAGCACAGGAAGAAAGCGCGCCCCAGCCGGCGGCTCCAACGCCGTTGGCCCGCTGACCAAAGTGACTTGCGCGCCGCGACGCAGCGCCGCGCGCGCCACGGCGTAACCCATTTTTCCCGACGATCGATTGGAGATGTAGCGCACCGGGTCGATCGGTTCGCGATTTGGCCCGGCCGTAATCAAAAGCTTTTCCCCAGCCAAATCCTTTTTCTTGAGTAACCGGCACATTTCTTCGAAAATCTGCTCGGGATCCGGCAACCGCCCCTTGCCCTCGTAGCCGCAGGCGAGAAAGCCGGCGCCGGGTTCCATCACGTGATAACCAACCCGCCGCAGCTTGAGCAGATTTTCTTGCAAGATCGGATTGTCGTACATATGGATGTTCATCGCTGGTGCCAGCAGCACCGGCGCCTGCGTTGCCATCAATACGGTCGTGAGCAGATCATCGGCAATGCCGTTGGCGATTTTGCCAATGATATTCGCGGTGGCGGGTGCAATCACAAACAGATCGGCGCTATCGGCGAGATTGATGTGACCGATTTCCGATTCTTGCGTCAAGTCAAAAGTTTCGCTAGCGACCGGGTGCCCCGAAAGAGTTTGAAAAGTCAGCGGCGTAACGAACTCCATCGCGCCGCGCGTCATGATCACCCGAACCGCCATCCCGGCCTTGACGATCAGGCGCACCAATTCAACCGCCTTGTAACAGGCGATGCCGCCGGTTACGCCCAGCACGATCGATGATTTCTCGTTCCGCCCATCGGCCATGGGGGTAATTATCCGACTTTCATGTCAACCTTGCAAACCACAGATCGAGCAGAAATCGGCCAAGACTAGCCCCAATGCGCAACTTTTTGTCAACTCTCGCGATCTAAGCCTTTGGTCGTTCTTCTCACCGGTAAGTAAAAATCGCCACAAAATGGTGCTGTTCTCCTGTAGCTTCAAAAGCAACGTGAAAGTGGCATATTTTTGGCATTAACGTCGGGATAGTCTCGCTCGCTTCCATGGCGGGCTTCCCTTGACCGGAATGATGACTTCGGATAATTGACAGCAAAGATAGAAAAAGGAGCCAAGAAAGAATGGAAACTTCCAAATGGTATCACGGCCTGCGCGCACCGTTGCTCGCTCTAACCCTCAGCTCAGGCTTGTTGATCCAAGTCACCACTGCCTTTGCCGACGAGGCCCAGGAACAGCCTGCGATGGTCGCCGTCGAAGATGCGCCGGCCACGATAACAACCGCGGGTGAAACAACGAGCGTAGCCGATGGTGTCAACCAAGTTGACTACACCACCCCGATGGGAGCGCTGGAAACGGCCCAAAGCGCCGTCGCTGGCGATGACTTCGACTCAGACCCCTGGGAACCTTTCAACGACAAAATGTTCTGGTTTAACCGAGAGGTTCTCGATCGCTTTCTTTTGAAACCCCTCGCCATCGCTTGGGACTTCATAGCTCCTGACCCGGTGCAGCGCGGCGTGCGTAACATGTTTGACAATCTCGAGGTCGTCCGCCGCGTGGTAAATAACAGCCTGCAAGCGAAGTTTACCAGCGCGGGCATCGAGTTGGCGCGCTTTTCGATTAACAGCACCATCGGTCTGCTGGGCTTCTTCGACGTCGCAAAGGATGGGTTCGGCATCGAGCAACGCGATGAGGATACCGGCCAGACGTTCGGTGTTTGGGGCATGGGCCCGGGGCCCTATTTGGTTCTGCCGTTCTTGCCGCCGCTGAACGTGCGCGATGGAATTGGCCTCTTGCTTGACCGCGCAATGTTTCCGCCGTCCTATTTCATGCCGTTCTGGGGCAACATCGTCTACCGGCTCGATGAAGGCATCAACAATCGTTCGCTCAATCTCGATCGCTTTGAGCGTGTCGCCGAATCCACCGTCGATCTCTACAGCGCCGTGCGCAATGGTTACTTGCAGCGTCGCGTGGCCGCCATCCGCCAGTAGCAGAGTTTCGTAATTTCGGCTAAAAAGCGCGGAGGGTTGACCCTCCGCGCTTTTTTTCGCTCTAAAAACGAGAAACACGTTAGTCACTTTGGGCAGATATTCCTATTGACAAGTTTCCGGTGGTTCATTAAGACTTCCGATCAAGTCACTGATACGGATCAAACTAAGAATCGAGCCAACGACGATGGCAAGAGCCAAAAAGAAAGCGGCAAAGCGTTCGACCAAAGATAAGACTCACGACTACATCGATGACGCATCCACTGAAGAGTCCGCCGACGAAGAGCTGCCAAGCGACGAAGCCGGTCGGCGCAAGGTCAAGAAGAACTACGAAGACCTCCTGGGCATCCGCATCGAGAAACTCAAGGGCCGCGTGTTAAACCGCGAGAAGCTCAACAAGAGCATTGACGGCCTCTACTTCATCTGCTTCGAGTGCAAAAAAATCTGCCACAACCTCGACGAAGGCTGGGTCGAAGAAGCCGGCACCACGAATAATTTCTGCGGCACCTGCGCCAAAGCCAAAGGAATCAAGACCGCGACACCCGCACAACCTACATAAACCTCGATCGTTGACAAATCCGCGGTGCTTGATATCGCACGGCTAGCCGCAGCAGCGCGCGCCGTTGTTGAAGCCCCCACCCTTCTGTGTTAGCTAAACAGTTTCGAGGAAATTTTTATGTCCGACGTAAAGATCGACTTTGCCAAAGGCAATGGTCTCGTGCCGGTTATCGTCCAAGACTATCAAACCCGCGAAGTATTGATGGTCGCCTACATGAACGAAGCGGCATGGCAGAAAACGATCGAGACCGGCAAAGCCCATTACTATAGCCGTTCGCGCAACGGGCCGTGGTTCAAGGGCGAAGAGTCGGGCAATTTTCAGGAAGTCAAAGACGCTTTCATCGATTGCGACACCGACACAATCTTAATCCAAGTGCATCAGGTGGGCGGCGCTGCCTGTCATGAGGGCTACAGGAGCTGTTTTTTTCGCCAACGTGTCGGCAGCGATTGGAACGTCATCGGCAAACGCGTATTCGATCCTAAAGAAGTCTACAAAAAGTAAGGTTTTCCCATGGCTGGCAGCAACGAACTCAGACTTGGCATTCCCAAAGGCAGCCTGGAGCAGATGACCATCGATCTGTTCAAAAAGTCGGGCTGGAAAATCGAATCCTCGATGCGCAGTTATTTTCCCACCATCGACGACAAAGAAATTCGCTGCAGCTTGGCGCGGCCACAAGAGATGTCGCGCTACGTCGAAAAGGGGACGCTCGATGTGGCCATTACCGGCAAGGATTGGACCATCGAAAATCAGTCCGACGTCCAAGTCGTCTGTGAGATGGTCTATTCAAAGACCAGTTTTCGCCCGACCCGCTGGGTGGTCGCAGTGCCACGCGACTCGCAGATCAAGAAAATTGAAGACCTCAAAGGCAAGCGCATTTCCACCGAGATGGTCAATTTCACTAAGCGCTACTTCGCCGAGCGCAACATTCCCGTTGAAGTCGAATTTTCCTGGGGCGCCACCGAAGCGAAAGCGGCGGAGGGATTGGTCGACGGCATCGTCGAGGTCACCGAAACCGGCACGACGATTCGCGCCGCGGGTTTGGACATCATTCACGAGTTGATGCAATCGTGCCCGCAACTGATTGCCAACAAGCAAGCCTGGCAAGACCCGTGGAAGCGCGCCAAGATCGAGCAGATCAAGATGCTGATCCTCGGCGCATTGTCCGCCGAAAACAAAGTTGGCATCAAGCTCAACGTGCCGGAGGGCAATCTAGAAAAAGTCGTCGAGCTGATCCCGAGCATCACCGCGCCCACTGTGGCCACCCTCCACCCGTCGCCCAATCTGAAAGGGGTCAAATGGTACTCGGTGGAAAGCGTTTTGGAAGAAGCGAAAGTGAGAGATCTGATCCCGCAGCTAATTCAAGCCGGCGCCGTGGGCATCATCGAGTACCCGCTCAACAAGATCATTTGAAATAAGCAATGATTCGCGAGGTGTGCGCCGCGAGTAAGACCCACTCCGGATAGTCTCGCGAATCGAGCCTCGTGCCTCCCGGCTTCTTTCAATGCACCGCCGCTGCCACTGGCTCTGCCACACGCCCTTTGTCGCGCGCTTGAAAAAACTCTTTGGCAATCTCCGGAAACAGCGCGTAAGTAAGCACGTCCTCTTCGCTGCGCGCTAGATCGCCGGCTTCTTTGCGCGCCGCCTCCAACCCCGGTTTCAACAAGTCCGCCGGTCGGCAAGTGATGGGCGATTTCTTGCCCAGAACTTTTTCGCGCATCTCTTCACTCACCGACCCGGGCGCCTCACCGTAAAGGCCCATCACGTAGTTGCGCGTTTCCATGGCCACCACGGAATACCTCTTGCTGGTCATCACGTTGAGCGCGGCCTGCGCGCCAACCATTTGGCTCGTCGGCGTCACCAGCGGCGGATAACCAAGATCCTTGCGCACATGAGGCATCTCAGCGAGCACGGCGTCCAACTTATCTTCTGCCTTTTGTTGACGCAGCTGAGCGACAAGATTAGAAAGCATGCCGCCGGGAATTTGCGAGACCAAAATATCGGTCTTGATCTGGTTGTTTACCGGGCTTTCGAACTCGGCATATTTTTTTCGCACGCCGTAAAAATAATCGGCGATCGCCCAGAGCTTGGTGAGATCCAAACCGGTGTCGTATGGCGAGCCCTGCAACCCGGCAACTAGCTGCTCGGTGGCCGGCTGCGAGGTTCCCTGCGACAGCGGCGACATTGCGGTGTCGAGAATATCCGCGCCCGCTTCAATGGCCATCATGTAATTCATCGGCGCGAGCCCAGCGGTGCAGTGCGAATGAAGATGCAGCGGCAAATTGATTCGCGTTTTGATCTTTTTGATAATCTCGTAGGCCGCATACGGCGCCAACAGGCCGCCCATATCTTTCAGGCAGATGATCTGCACGCCCATGTCGGCCAACTTTTCGGCGACCTTGAGAAAATAATCGGCGTTGTGCACCGGGCTGATGGTGTAGCAAACCGTGCCTTCCACCAGCTTGCCGGTCTTGAGCGCCGTCTCGATGGCGGTTTTCATGTTGCGCACGTCGTTCATGGCGTCGAAGATGCGAAACACATCGATGCCGTTGGCGGCGGCTTTTTGAACAAAAGCCTGGACGATGTCGTCGGGGTAGTTCTTGTAGCCCACCACGTTTTGACCGCGCAGGAGCATTTGAAAGCGCGTTTTCGGGATCGCCGCGCGCAGTTTGCGCAGCCGCTCCCAGGGGCATTCTTTTAAGTAGCGGAGCGTCGCATCGAAGGTCGCGCCGCCCCAGGTCTCCAGCGACCAGTAGCCGATATCGTCGAGCTTGGCGGCAATCGGCAGCATGTCTTCGGTGCGCATGCGCGTCGCCAAAAGACACTGGTGCGCGTCGCGCAGCACGGTTTCCATGATCTCGATTTTTTTGGCCATCGTCGATTCGCTCCTGTTTCGGGGCCGCTAATCGTAAAGGTCGCTCTGCTTATCCTCCAAACGCTCTTTCTCTTTGGCGTCGATCACCCACATGTCATTGACCTTTTTCAGCTTGCTCTGGTCATAAAAATATTCCGAACGTTCCAGCCCGTCCTCAAACTCGTGCATCTTAATCGCGTCCCAGGGACAGATTTTCTTGTCCAGGCGATCCTCCGATTCGGTGCCGATCAGTTGCAGCTGGATGCGCTTGGGCACGTTATCGGGCTCAATCGGTTTGCGGTTCTTGTCAAAGAAACGGTTATTGTACTCGAAATAGATTTCGCCGGTTTCTTTGTGCTGCTGCACCTTGGTCAAGTCGTCGCTGTAACACATCTGGCAGCCGATGCACTTGTCATTGTCGACAAACACCCGATAGGGCTTGTAGCCGCCGCCGGGCAGCTCTTCGTAAAGCAGGTTAATGCAGTTGTCCACCGGGCAGTGCGCCTCGCAAATTGGCGAGCCGGCGCAGCTCGAGCAGTTTTCGTTCATCACGGCGAGCAATGCCGTGCCCTTGCGTGCTTTTTTCGCTTCAGCCATTGGCCTCTGTCCTCGCTTTTCGAAATCGTCCCTTAAGTGCCCAGAGAATTGCAATGGTTAACAACACCCACCAAAACCGAATCAAGCCGATGCGGCCCCACTCAAGCCAGTGCACGAAATTGGGTGAGCGCGCGATCAACTGGCGCAGAATCTTTTGCGCCCCGGCGTAGTCCCGCTCGTGCTCCAGCACCCGCGCCATCCCCTGCAGCGCGCCCTGATCCTGCGGACTCAATTTGAGCGCCTGGTCGAAATCGCGCCGCGCCTCGGGCCACTTTTCTTGCTCGACAAAAATCCAGCCGCGATTGTTCAGCGCGGCGCCAAATTGCGGCTTGATCTCGAGCGCTTTGTTGAGACTGGCAATCGCTTGATCCAGTTGGCCCTTGTGCTTCAGCGCGGCGGCCAGATTGGTATGCGCGTCGGGCAACGAGGGCTGCAGCTCAACAACTTTAGCGTATTCCTTGATGGCGCTGTCTACGTCGTTGCGAACTTCCAATTGAATCCACGCGAGCAGGGTGCGCGCCTCGACGTGGCTCGGGTTTATTTCAATTGCCCGCTTCACCGCGATGGCTGCGCCGTCCGGATTGCGCAGCCGCAGCTGGGCCATCGCTAGGAACGATTGCAGATCGGCTTCGTTTGGGTACTTTTTTGTCAGCTCTTCAAGCGCCGTTTTGGCCTGAGCGGCGTTGCCCTCGCGCAACAACTTGCGCGCCTCTGACCAGCGCACATCGCCCTGCAAGAGCGTGTTTACCTCGGCCGCAAGACTGCAAGAGACCCCCAAGAGGACGGCCCAAAGCGCCAGCCAACCTCTTATCATCTACTACTTCCACATCTCGTTGGGGATTTCGTTTTCCTTGCCTTCTTCGATGAGCTTGTCGTGCTTGAAAGCTTCCTTGAGTCCAAGCCAGGTGAAAAAAACCACGAGGATGAGCATCGCGACAATCGGAATGTTGTCGGGCTTGGTAACGATTTCGAGAAAGTTGTGCCAACCGCTAGGTTCTTCCATAAAAGTTAAGCACCCGTAATGTAAGGATTTTCGAGTAAGTTATGCGAATTCCTGGAGGAAGTCAACGTGATCCTAAGACTCACCACAGAGGCACCGAGAACACAGAGTCCGGACCTCCGCGCCCTCGGTGTCTCGCTGGTGAACTGCTTTGCTTAATGGTGCGAATGGCCGCGGCCGTGCTCGCTGTGGCGGAACATGAGCGACTTAATCACCACCGGCACCGCCTTGGCGTCCGGCAGTTCCTGGCCGATGTCGATGAAATCGAAGTCTTTCAGATCGATGCCGTCTATGGAGATAATCCCTGCGCCGGGAATCAGCTCACGCTCGACGATATTGCCCATGAGCTTGGCGATGTCGGCGTCGAATACCATCACCAGCGGTTGACCGTTGTCAATGTGGCCTTTCATGGCGCTGGTCAACCCTTCCGCCAAAGTGCGAATGAGCGGATAGGAAGGACCGAGTTCCCAGCGAATCGCCAGTGCCACCGCACGCTCTACATCTTGAGCATCGAAGCGCTGCAGCGCGCGTTCGACCGATTGTTTGACCTCGGCAACCGTGATCGATTCTTTCTGTTCGAACTGCGGCGTCACCACTTGCAAATTGCGCAGCGGCAGCATTTCCGGATGGGACAGATATATCGTATTGCCGCTCACTTGCACGGTGTATTGCGAGGCGCCGATGACGGTGGCGCGAATCCGCACATCTGCCGGGCGCAGCGGAATGCCGCCGCCACCCAATTGATTGGCGCGGGCGCGAATCTTTTTGCCGAGCGGCACGCCAAGATCTCCCAAGTTGCGCTTTTCGTAGCCGTAAATAAATTCCGACACACCGCCGGAAAACATCAACGCGTGGATTGGTTCTTTAAATTCCAGCCGCGGCGTCACCAACATGCCCTCGACTTCTGGCGAGAGCTTGCCTCGCTCCAGGACTTCAAAAAGCGCGTCGCA
>Ga0194131_10004931_pt1 | contig 19662 bp, 18 predicted proteins | sample TA2KigO120mmetaG_FD_148631 | JGI IMG/M metagenome (GOLD analysis project Ga0194131, IMG submission 148631) | Freshwater microbial communities from Lake Tanganyika, Tanzania - TA2015053 Kigoma Offshore 120m | ecosystem: Environmental > Aquatic > Freshwater > Lake | place: Tanzania: Lake... | reverse complement strand
TCGACCGTCCGCTGCTCCTCGATCCGCGCACGCCGCGCCGGCTCGACGATCCGGCGTTGCTCACCCTGGAAAGCGAGCTGATCCGGCGTCTCGCAGGCGCCGCGGAGGCCGCATGAGATCGCTACTACGCGCCCTACTGGTGTTCGCGGGCCTCTGCCTGGTCTGGCAGGTCTTCGTCACGGTCACCGGCATTCCGCCCTATCTGCTGCCACCGCCGACGCGGGTCTTCGCCGCGCTGATCGACCGCGCCGATTTCCTGCTGCCGCACGCTCTGCTCACCTTGGCCGAGATCGCGCTCGGCATGCTCTTCGGCATCCTGCTCGGTGGCTTCAGCGCACTGACGCTCGCCAGCTTCGCGCCGGCCCGCCGCTGGCTGCTGCCCGTGCTGGTGGTCAGCCAGGCGATCCCGGTCTTCGCTCTGGCGCCGCTGCTCGTACTCTGGTTCGGCTACGGCCTGGCCTCCAAGGTTGCGGCGGCGACCCTGATCATCTACTTCCCCGTGACCTCGGCCTTCTACGACGGGCTGCGCCACACCGAACGCGGCTGGCTCGACCTTGCCCGCGTCATGGGCGCGACCGGCGGCCGCGAGCTCTTGCTGCTGCGCGTGCCCGCCGCCCTGCCCGGCTTCGCCTCGGGGGTACGGGTCGCTGCCGCGGTGGCGCCGATCGGCGCGGTGATCGGCGAATGGGTCGGCGCCAGCGCCGGGCTGGGCTACGTCATGCTGCAGGCCAACGCCCGCATGCAGATCGACGTGATGTTCGCCGCCCTGCTCGTCCTCGGGCTGATGGCGGTGACGCTCTACTACGCGATCGACGCCGCGCTGCGCCGTTTCATTCCCTGGCTCCCCGAGAGCCTGACCGCCTCCAGCAAGGAGTAGTCCCATGATCGTTCGTCTCGCCGCGATCCTCGCCGCGCTGCTGCTGGCAACACCGGCCCAGGCGCAGCAAAAGCTCACCCTGCTGCTCGACTGGTTCGTCAATCCCGACCACGGGCCGCTATTCGTGGCGCAGGAGCGCGGCTATTTCCGCGAGGCCGGGCTCGATGTCGAGATGATCGCGCCGAGCGACCCCAACGACCCGCCCAAGCTGGTCGCCGCCGGCCGCGCCGATCTCGCCATCTCCTACCAGCCGCAGCTCACCATCCAGGCGGCCGAGGGCCTGCCGCTGATCCGCGTGGCGACCTTGGTGGCCACGCCGCTCAACTCGCTGGTCGTCCTGCGCGACGGGCCGGTCAAGTCCGTCGCCGACCTCAAGGGCAAGAAGATCGGCTTCTCAGTCGGCGGCTTCGAGGACGCGCTGCTCAAGGCCATGCTGGAGAAGCACGGCCTCAAGCTCGGCGACGTGACCCTGATCAACATCAACTTCGCCCTCTCGCCCGCCCTGCTCGCAGGCCGCGTCGATGCGGTGATCGGCGCCTTCCGCAATTTCGAGCTCAACCAGCTGGATATCGAGGGCAAGCCCGGCCGCGCCTTCTATGTCGAGGAGGAAGGCGTGCCGACCTACGACGAGCTGATCGTCGTGGCCAACAAGGCGCGGGCCAACGACCCCAGCTTCCGGCGTTTTGTCGACGCCGTGGAACGTGGCACGACCTGGATGATCAATCACCCGCAGGAGGGCTTCCAGCTCTTCATCAGGGGCCGCAAGGATCTCGACAACGAGCTCAACCGCCGCGCCTGGAACGCCACCCTGCCGCGCTTCGCCCACAGCCCGGCGGCGCTCGACCGGGCGCGCTATGTGCGCTTCGCCGAGTTCCTGAAAGCACAAGGGCTGATCAAGCAGGCACCCGCCGTTGACAGCTACGCAATAGAGCTGCGTTAGGCCGTCGCCGGCGACGCCAGTGCGGGTTCGGCTTCCGCCTGCCGGCTCTCGATCTGGCGCTGCCACATCTCGGCGTAGAGGCCGCCCTGCGTCAGCAGCTCGGCATGCCGGCCGCGCTCGACGATGCGTCCCTTGTCGAGAACCAGGATCTGGTCGGCATCGACCACCGTCGACAGGCGGTGCGCGATGACCAGCGTGGTGACGCCCTGCGAGAGGCCGCGCAGGGATTCCTGGATGCCCTTCTCGGTCTGCGTGTCGAGGGCGGAGGTCGCTTCGTCGAAGAGCAGCAGCTGAGGCCGCTTGAGGATGGTGCGGGCGATGGCCACGCGCTGGCGCTCGCCGCCCGAGAGCTTGAGGCCGCGTTCGCCGACCCGCGTCTGGTAGCCGTCGGGCAGGCGCATGATGAAATCGTGGATGCGCGCCGCACGGGCCGCTGCCTCGACCTCAGAAGGCGGCGATTCGGGCCGGCCGTAGGCGATGTTGTAGTAGATCGTGTCGTTGAACAGCACCGTGTCCTGCGGAACGATGCCGATGGCGGCGCGCAGGCTGGACTGGGTGACCTGCCTTATGTCCTGGCCGTCGATGCGGATCGCACCCCTGGCCACGTCGTAGAAGCGGAAGAGCAGGCGCGAGATCGTCGACTTGCCCGCCCCGCTGGGTCCGACGATGGCGAAAGTCTGCCCGGCCGGCACCGTGAACGACACGTCGCGCAGGATGGTGCGGCGCACATCGTAGTCGAAGCTCACGGCATCGAACTCGAGCCGGCCACCGGCCACCGCCAGCGGCTTGGCGTTGGGATCGTCCTCGATCTCGGCGTCGACCTGCAGGAGCTTGAACATGGCGCGCATGTCGATCAGCGACTGGCGCAGGTTGCGGTAAACCATGCCGAGGAAGTTGAGCGGCAGGTAGAGCTGGATGAGGTAGGCGTTGACCAGGACGAAATCGCCGACCGTCATGCGCCCGTCGGCCACGCCGAAGCCGGCCATCAGCATCACCGAGGTCAGGCCGAGGGCGATGATCGTGCCCTGCCCCCAGTTGAGCAGCGAGAGCGTATTGGCGCTGATGATCGCCGCCTTCTCGTAGCGGTCGAGCGACTTGTCGAAGCGCCGCGCCTCATGCGCCTCGTTGCTGAAATACTTGACCGTCTCGTAGTTGAGCAGGCTGTCGATGGCCTTGGTGTTGGCCTCGCTCTCGGCGTCGACCATCTGCTGACGGTATTTGAAGCGCCACTGGGTGATGGCGAAGGTGTAGACGACGTAGAGCGCGATGGTGCCGAAGGTCACCGTGGCGAACCAGGCGTCGTAGAAGCTCCACAGGATGGCGCAGACCAGCGCCATCTCGATCAGCGTCGGCACGATCTGGAAGAGCATGTAGTGCAGCAGGTTCTCGATGCCCTCAGTGCCGCGCTCGATGGCCCGCGACAGGCCGCCGGTCTGGCGGTCGAGATGGAAACGCAAGGACAGGCGGTGCAGATGCTGGAAGGTCTCCAGCGCCACCTGATGCATGGCGTGCTGCGCCACCTTGGTGAACACCATCTCGCGCAGCTCCTGCAGCGCCGACTGCGCCATGCGCGCAACGCCGTAGGCGACCACGGCGAAGACTGGCACGGCGATCAGCCCGGCCGGCGTCGACAGGGCATCGACCGCCTGCTTGTAGAAGAGCGGCACGTAGACCGTGGTCAGCTTGGCCACCAGGACGAAGACGCAAGCGATGACCACGCGCGCCTTGAGGTCGAAGCGCCCGGCCGGCCAGAGATATGGCAGGAGACGGCGGATGATCCGCCATTCGATCTTCTTGTCTTGGCGCCCCGCGCCGGGGGCGCCCGTACTTCTGTGCTTCATGAGCTTAGAAACGACAGCTTATACCCCTTTTTGCCCCTCTCACGGGGTGCTATTTTTCAAGGCATCCCAATAGCTTGCCAGCCGCGTTTGGGTTCTCTACCTTCGCCGCCAAGTTCAGTCCCCCAAGGGAGGTCCCCCATGCTCACCCGCCGCGAAGTTCTGCTCTCGACCACCGGTGCTGCGGCACTTGCCGCGCTCGCACCCTTCGAGCGCGCCCTCGCCCAGACCGTCGAGTCTATGAAGTTCTTCATCCCCGCCGCGCCCGGCGGCGGCTGGGACCAGACCGGCCGCACCATGGAGCAGGTGCTGAAGACCACCAACATGGTCAAGAACATCCAGATCGAGAATGTCGGCGGCGCCGGCGGCACGGTCGGCCTGCCGCGCTTCATCAACATGCGCGGCCAGCAGAACACGCTGATGGTCGGCGGCATGGTGATGGTCGGCGCCATCATCGCCAACAAAAGCCCGGTCAACCTGACGCAGGTTACGCCGATCGCCCGCCTGACCGGCGAGTTCGAGGCCATCGTCGTGCCGGCCGCCTCGCCGCACAAGACGATGCAGGATCTCGCCGCCGCGCTGAAGGCCGACCCCGGCAAGGTCTCGTGGGCCGGCGGCTCGGCCGGCGGCACCGATCACATTCTCGTCGGCATGATCGCCCAGGCGGTCGGCGTCGACCCGCGCAAGACCAGCTACGTCGCTTATGCCGGCGGCGGCCCGGCCAATGCCGCGATCATCGGCAACCAGGTCACGGCGGGTGTCAGCGGCTGGGGTGAGTTCGCCGAGCAGGTCAAGGCCGGCCGCATGCGCGTGCTGGCCGTCTCTTCCGACAAGCGTATCGAGGGCGTCAACGCGCCGACCCTCAAGGAAAGCGGCGTCAACGTCGAGCTCTTCAACTGGCGCGGCGTCTTCGCGCCCCCGGGCATCCCCGACGCGCACAAGCAGCAGCTCATCGGCCTGGTCGACCGCATGTACAAGAGCCCGGCCTGGCAGGAGGAGATGAAGAAGCGCGACTGGACCGGCATCTATCTCGCCGGCGACGCCTACGGCGCCTACATCAAGGACGAGACGACACGCATCGAGGGCATCCTCAAGAGCCTCGGCCTCGCCTAGTCCGTCACCGGCTGTCGCATGAACCCCCGCGTCCCAGGTTCTTCCAAGAACAGGGGCCCGGCGCTGGTTGGCGCGGGGGTCGTGGTCTTCGCTCTGGTCGTCCTCTGGCAGACGACGCAGATCCCCGTCTCGCCGCTCTACTCCAAGGTCGGCCCGACGATCTTCCCCTACATGGTGGCCGGCGGGCTGCTGCTGCTCGGCCTGGCGCTGATCGCCCAGGCCTGGCGCGGCGAGTGGGGCGAGACCGATGCCGACAGCGACGACCAGCCGACCGACCGGCGTTCGCTGGGTTGGCTGGCGCTCGGCCTGATCCTCAACGTTGCGCTCATCGATGCCCTCGGCTTCGTCATCGCCTCGACGCTGCTCTTCGTCTGCACGGCACGCGCTTTCGGCAGCCTGAACTGGAAGCGCGATCTCGGCATCGCCGTGGCCCTGGCGCTGATCGCCTATCTCGGCTTCGCCAAACTGCTCGGCATCTCGATCGGCGCCGGCGTGCTTGAAGGGATCCTCTGATGGAAACCTTCGACGCCCTGATGCAGGGCTTCGCCGTCGCCATCACGCCGGTCAATCTGCTCTGGGCGCTGGCCGGCTGCACGCTGGGCACGGCCGTCGGCGTGTTGCCGGGTCTCGGGCCGGCGCTGACCATCGCGCTGCTGCTGCCCATCACCTTCAAGGTCGAGGCCACCGCCGCCTTCATCCTCTTCGCCGGCATCTACTACGGCGCGATGTACGGCGGCTCGACCACCTCGATCCTGCTCAACACGCCGGGCGAGAGCGCCACCATCGTCACGGCGCTGGAAGGCAACCGCATGGCGCGCAAGGGCCGTGCCGCCGCCGCACTGGCCACCGCGGCCATCGGCTCCTTCGTCGCCGGTACTATCGCCACGATCGGCCTGACCTTCCTGGCGCCGGTGGTCGTCGAGTTCGCCCTCAAATTCGGGCCAGCCGAATATTTTTCGCTGATGGTGCTGGCCTTCGTCACCGTCTCGGCCGTGCTCGGCTCCTCGGCCCTGCGCGGCCTCGCCTGCCTGTTCTTCGGCATCTGGCTCGGCCTCATCGGCATCGACCTGCAGACCGGCCAGCCGCGCTTCACCTTCGGCCTGGTCGAGCTGCTCGACGGCATCAACGTCATCGTCGTCGCCGTCGGGCTTTTCGCCGTCGGCGAGACGCTCTATCTCGCGGCCCGTCACCGCTACGGCAACGACGAAGTCATCCCGATGACCGGCTCGCTGTGGATGACTGTCGAGGACTGGGCGCGCTCGTGGAAGGCGTGGCTGCGCGGCACCTTCATCGGCTTTCCCATCGGTGCCATGCCGGCGGGCGGCGCCGAGGTGCCGACCTTCCTCTCCTACTACGTCGAGAAGAAGCTCTCGAAAAAGCCGGAGGAGTTCGGCCACGGCGCCATTGAGGGTGTCGCCGGACCGGAGGCCGCCAACAACGCCTCGGCTGCCGGCGTGCTGGTGCCGATGCTCACCCTCGGCCTGCCGACCTCGGCCACGGCCGCGATCATGCTCTCGGCCTTCCAGAGCTACGGCATCAATCCCGGCCCGCTGCTGCTGCAGAATCAGCCGCAGCTCGTCTGGGGCCTGATCGCCAGCCTCTACATCGGCAACGTCATGCTGATCGTGCTCAACCTGCCGCTGGTCGGGCTCTGGGTGAAGATCCTGCAGATCCCCGCACCGCTGCTCTATGGCGGCATTCTGGTCTTCGCCACCATCGGCACCTACGGCATCAGCCAGTCATGGATCGACCTGCTGCTGCTCTACGCCATCGGCGGCGTCGGCTACCTCATGCGACGCTACGATTTCCCGGCCGCCCCGGTGATCATCGGCATGATCCTCGGGCCGCTGGCCGAGCAGGAGTTCCGCCGCGCCATGACCATCAACCAGGGCGATCCCAGCGTCTTCCTGACCAAGCCGCTCTCCGCCGTCCTCCTGGCGCTGGCGCTCGCCGCCCTGCTCGGCCCGCACCTCTACCGCCGGCTGAAGCGCTGACTACCCCGCGGCGGTCCGCCGGCGCAGAAGCTGGAGCGTGACGCCGCCGAGGATCGCCACGATGCCGAAGGCATCGGCGTAGGCGAGCGTCCACGGCGTCAGCAGCCCCCAGAGTGCAGCCATCAGGGTGGAGAAGACCATGAGCAGGCCGCCGATCAGGAACAGCAGCCGCTCGGCTTTCATCATGCGGCCGATCAGCCAGCCCTGTGCCGCGGCGGCGAGGGCGAAAATGCCGGCCGCCGTCGTCAGGCTGATATAGACGATGTCCCAGGCCGAGCCGCCCTTGGGGATGTTGAGCAGCAGGCCGACGCCCAGCGGGTCCATGACGAAGACAAAGGGCACGAGGAAGGCCGGCAGGGTGTATTTCCACGACTGCAGAGTGGTGGCGTAGGGATCGCCGCCGGTGATGGCGGCGGCGGCGAACGGCGAGAGCGCCGTCGGCGGCGAGACCTCGGAGAGCACGGCGTAATAGAAGATGAACATATGCGCGGCGAAATCCGGCACGCCGAGCTGGATGAGGGCCGGTGCTGCGATCACGGCGCAGATGATGTAGGACGCGGTGACCGGCACGGCGAGACCGACGACCCAGACGATCAGACTGGTGTAGACGGCCGTCAGCAGCAGGTTGCCGCCGGCATAGGCAATGGCGATGGCGCTGAACTTGAGGCCGAGGCCGGTCAACGTCACCACGCCGACAATGATGCCCGCCGTCGCGCAGGTGGCTGCCACACCGAGCACGCCGACCGAGCCGGCCTCCAGCGCCTGGATCAGCTTGCGCGGATAGAGCGCCGTGTCGCGGCGCATGAAGCTGACGACGACGGCGAGCAGCGTCGCATAGAACACCGAAAGGATCGGCGAGAAGCCGAGCAGCATGAAGACGATGATCGAGACCAGCGAGGTGAAGTGGAAGCCGTGATCCTTGGTCAGCGCCCACAGGCTCTGTTGTCTCTCGATCGTCACTTCCTTGATGCCGAACTTGCCGGCATCGAGCTCGACCATCACGAAGAGGGTGAAGTAGTAGAGGATGGTCGGGATCAGGGCCATCCAGATGACGTCGAGGTAGGAGATCTTGAGGAACTCGGCGATCAGGAAGGCGGCGGCACCCAGCACCGGCGGCGAGAGAATGGCACCCAGGCCGCCGGCCGCGAGCAGCCCGCCGGCGTCGGCCTTGCCATAGCCCGCTTTGGCCAGCATTGGGTAGGCGACCGAGCCCAGCGTCACGGTGGTGGCGACGCCCGAGCCGGACGGACCGCCCAGCAGGAACGAGGACATCACGATGGCCCGGCCCGCACTGGTCGGCTTCCCGCCCATGGCGGCGAAGGAAAAGTCGATGAAGAACTTGCCGGCGCCCGAGAACTGCAGCACGGCGCCGAAGATGGTGAACAGGACAATGAGGCTGGAGGATACGTCGACCGCGACGCCGAAGATGCCCTCGAGCGTCATGTAGAGCTGGCCGACCAACCGTTCGAAATCGTAGCCACGATGCGTCCACGGCGGCGGCAGTGACGGACCGAACAAGGCGTAGAGAAGAAAGAGGATGGCCACGAAGGGCATGATCCAGCCGGTGGTACGACGCGTCGCTTCCAGCAGCAGCGCCATGAACAGAAGGCCCATGACGATGTCGAGCTGACGCGGAGCCGTGTAGCGGTCGGTCAGGTCGTCGCCGCCGGCGATCAGGTACCAGATGACCGCGATCGAGGCGATGACCGTCACCATATCCCAGGGCATGAAGCGGTGACGGAAGCGCGGCGCCACGGGGAACAGAAGGAACGTCAGCACGAGTACGAAGCCGACATGGATCGGGCGCAAGACCTGGGCCGAAACGATGTCGTAAGCGGCGTAGAGATGGAACAGGGTCATGGTCACGGCAAGGGCGGTGACCAGCCAGGCGAACCAGCCGCGATAGCGGCTGGCGGCGCCCTCCTCCTGCTCGATGAACTCCTCGGCCTTCTTCAGCGCGTCCGCGTCGACCGCGGCGCTGGAGCCGGCGCCCCGAACGTCCTCCGTCATTGCCTCCCCCTGTTCACGCACGGGTCGTGCCCGCGCTCTTATTGCTTTCTGTCTAACAGAAACACGAAACCCCGTTCCAGTCTCCCGGAACGGGGCTTCGCAGCACGGCGTCGACGCCGCTTACATGATGTTCTGATTCTTTTCCTTGAAGTACTTCTCGGCGCCCGGATGCCACTTGATTGGCGAATTCGCCTGCTTCTGGTTCTCGAATTTGACGTTCCTCGCCTCGGCATGGACCTGCGCCCATTCGTCGCGATGCTCGAAGATGGTCTTGACGATGTTGTAGGCCACGTCGTCCGGTGTCGACTCATGCACAACCAGCAGGTTCCACACAGAGGCGACCTTGTTGTCCCTGGTCTGGCCCGGATAGGTGCCCGCCGGAATGACGGCCGGGGCGTAGAGCGGCCCGAACTTCTGGTTCATGCCGGGGACGGTTCCCTCGTGATCGATCAGCGCGAGCTTGAGGCCCGGTGTCGCGCCCAGATCGGTGACTGCCGATGTCGGCAGGCCGCCCACCCAGAAATAGGCATCGATCTTCTTGTCCTTGACCGCGTTGGTTGACTCGGCAACGCCCAGGCGCTCGCGGCGCATGTCCTTGTCCTTGTCGAGCCCGGCGGCCTCGATGACACGGAAGCCCATGACCTCGGTGGCGCTGCCGGGCGAGCCGGTGGAAACGCGCTTGCCCTTGAGGTCCGACATCTTGGTGATGCCCGTCCCCTCGATCGTGACGACATGCATCAGATTGGGATAGAGCACGGCGAGCAGGCGTTGCGGCACCTTGTTACCGACGAACTTGTCCTTGCCTTCCTGCGCATCGAGGGCGGCATCGGCCATGGTGAAGGCGATCTCGGCCTTCTTGGAGCCGATGAGCTGCAGATTGGCCACGGAGCCGCCGGTGACCTCGGCCGTAGCCTGCCAGCCCGGCACGTACTTGGTCAGCAGGTTGGCGAGGCCGCCGCCCAGGGGATAGTAGACGCCACCCGTGCCGCCGGTGACGATCGACATGTTTCGCGACTGCTGCGCCGAGGCGTCCGGCGCCAGCCCCGCCGCAAGGGTAAGGCCGGCGATCACAGCCGCGGTCTTGACGATAGCTTTCATCAGGTTTCCTCCCGTTAAGCGCATGAAGTTCCTGCCTCGCGCCGCCTGGGCGGCCGGGGACTTGCCCGAACTATAGCAGCCCGCAAGGGTGAATCCACCGCCGCAGTGCCTCGTCTTCGCAGGTCCCGCAGGCTGTCGCCGGCACTCTAGAGGTGTCGCCGGACGATGCGGCCCTGTCAGGGACGCAAGTCCATGTCGAGACGGATGAAGTCGCCGCGGTAGATGACTTCCGCCAGATAGATGACTGTGTCGTCGGGGGCGTTGAAGACGCGCCGCACCTCGCCGACCGGCGCGTTCACGGGAATGCGGATATGCCCGGCCACCTCGACATCCGCGGTGCCGATGGTCAGCGTCTGGCGGGCCCGGGCGATACGCAGCCCCGGCAACTCGGCCAGGATCGGAATCACCACCTCTTTGCGGAAGCGTCTCGGCGCCCGGCGGAACACCCGGTAGTCGAGATAGATCGAGATGACGCAATACGTCAGCCCGTCGCGCGAATGCACACGCCGCATGTGGAAGTACTTTGGAGCGGGCTTGCCGTCATCCGCGGTCAGCGACGGTGCCGCCGAGGATTCATCGATGTTCAAAAGCTGCGGCTTGTCGCCCCGATACATCTCCACGAGGTCGGCCAGCGTGGTCTCCACCCGCAGACGCCGGACGGATTCCGGCCGGCCGGTGACGAATGTCCCCCGCCCCTGCTGCGCGGACAGCAGCCCGTCGCGCTCCAAGAGGTCGACGGCCTGGCGCACCGTCACCCGCGCGACATCGAATTCCTGTGTCAGCTCGTGCAGCGAGTGCAGCCGTTCCCCGGCGCTCCAGGTGCCACGCACGATGCGCTGCCGGAACAACTCCGCCAGCTGCGCGTAACGCGGGATGGGACTGTCGCCGAACAGGCGGTACATGCCGGGTACTGGTCTTCCTATTTATGGTACCTTTAAGCGCAACACCGGGCAATGCCGCACTCAGCGGGGGAGAAACATCGGGTCGTGCGACGCGCAGGTCTGGTTCTGGCGCCCTGGGCCGGAATCCTCATTCTCTGGTACGCCATCCACTACAGCGGCCTGGTCAATCCGGCGCTCGTTCCGACGCCGCATGACGTCGCGGCCCGCTTCGGCGAGCTGGCTGGCCAGCGGCTGCCGCGCGACATCTGGATGTCGACGCAGCGCGTCTTCCTCGGCGTCACTTTCGGCATCCTGCTCGCCGTTCCCGTGGGCTTCGTACTCGGCTGGTACCGCGAGGTGCGCGGCTTCATCGATCCGCTGATCAACTTCTTCCGCGCCCTGCCACCCATCGCGCTTATTCCGCTGGTCATCGTCTATTTCGGCGTCGATGAACTCGCCAAGATAGTCATCCTCTTCTATGCCTCATTCTTCGCCGGCGTGATCGTCATGTACGAAGGCATCGCACAGATCAGCCCGATCTACGTGCGCGTCGCCCGCACCCTGGGGGCGACCGACAGCGAGATCTTCCTCAAGGTGATCGTGCCGCTCACCGTGCCGCACACCCTGACGGCCCTGCGTGTCGCCCTGGGCGTGGCCTGGGCGACCCTGGTGGCCTCCGAGCTGATCGCGGCGCAGCAGGGCCTGGGCTCACTCATCCAGAACGCCGCCTCGTTCTTCCAGCTCGACATCATCTATGTCGGGATCATCTGTATCGGCTTCATCGCGCTGACGATGGACTTGCTGCTGCGCAAGCTGTCGCGCCGGCTGATCGCCTGGCAGGAACGCATCGCATGAGCGCGAAAGGCGAGAAGGCCGTGCGCATCGCCTTCGACCGGGTCTCGGTCGAGTTTCCCGCCGCCAACGGGGCGCTCAAGGTTGTCGACGACGTGTCCTACGAGATCCGCGACCGCGAGTTCGTTTCGGTGATCGGACCGTCGGGCTGCGGCAAGACAACGATGATGAGCATCGTCGCCGGCTTCATGCAGCCCAGCGGCGGCAGCGTGCGGCTCGACGGCCGGCCCGTCACCGGTCCCGGGCCCGATCGCGGGGTGATCTTCCAGGAATACGGCGTGTTCCCCTGGCTGACGGTGCGCGAGAACATCGCCTTCGGCCTCAGGCTCAAGGCCAACGCCGTTTCCGAGGCCGAACGGCGGCAGATCTGCGACCGCTACATGGGCCTGATGGGCCTGGCCGACTTCGCCGACGCCTGGCCGCGCATGCTGTCGGGCGGCATGCGCCAGCGTCTGGCCCTGGCCCGGGCCTATGCCGTGAAGCCGGAGTTTCTGCTGATGGATGAGCCGTTCGGCGCGCTCGACGCGCAGACGCGCAGCGCCATGCAGGATCTGCTGCTCGATGTTCTGCAGGCCGAGCGCAAGACCGTCATGCTGATCACCCATTCCGTCGAGGAAGCGATCTATCTGTCCTCGCGGATCATCGTCATGACGGCACGCCCGACGCGCATCCGCGAGGTGATCGACGTGCCGTTCGGCTATCCGCGCGAGGAGAAGCTGCACGAGAGCCCCGAGTTCGGCGCCTTGCGCTCGCATATCCGCGATCTGGTGATGAAGGAGTACGCGGCGCAGGCACTTCAGACACGTCCAGCCCATTAACCCACAACGGGAGGTAACGATGACCAGGATGAACCGCAGATCTTTCCTTGGCACCGCAGGTGCGGGGGCCGCCGTGCTCGGCCTTGGTGCCCCGGCGCTGGCACAGGCGCGGGCCAAAGTCCGCGTCGGCTACCTGCACACCCTGGCGGTCGACGGCCAGCTGTGGCTGGCGCAGGAGGCCGGCGCCTGGGCGCGCAACGGCATCGACCCGGAGTTCAAGCAGTTCACCACCGGCCTCGAGCTCTTCCAGGCCATGGTCGGCGGCAGCCTCGACATACTGACCACCGGCGCGGTGATCTCCAACTTCCCGGCGCGCGGCCAGGGCAAGATGTTCCTGGTCAACTGCGTCGAGTTCGCCACGGCGCAGCTGTGGGTCCGCGAGGATCAAGGGGTCAAGAGCTTCGCCGACCTCAAGGGCAAGCGCATCGCCACGACCACCGGCACGACGGCACATGTCTTCCTCGACAACGCGCTGCGCGCCAACAACATCGACCCGGCGAAGGACGTCGAGATCCTCAACCAGCGCATGGCGGAGGCGGTGACCTCGTTCATCGCCGGCGCGGTTCCCGCCGTGGCGCTCTGGGTACCGTTCAACATCACGGTGCGCGACAAGGTGCCGGCCGCCAAGAAGCTGGTCGACGCCTCGGCCTACTTCCCGCAGGCAGCGATCGTCTCGGGCTGGGCGGCGCGCAACGACTACTACGACCGCAACAAGGAAGTGCTGGCGAATGTGGTTCGCGCCTGGACGGCGGGCAACGACATGATGATCGGCAAGCCGGACGAATCCCTGGCGCTGCTGCAGAAGAACCACTACCAGCAGGTTCCCCTGCCCGACCTCAAGGAGCAGTTCGGGGCGCAGAAAGTGTACTCGGGCGCCGAGTGGCGGAAGCTCTACTCCGACGGCACGGTGACCAAGTGGCTGCAGCAGGTCACCGACTTCTTCGTCAAGTTCGGCAACATCCAGAACGCGGTCGCCGCCTCCAGCTACTTCGATTCGAAGATCTACCTCGACACGGCGAAGGGCTGAGCGGTCGTTGCAGACAGTCTACGACTACATCGTCGTCGGGGCCGGTTCGGCGGGCTGTCTGCTCGCCAACCGGCTCTCGGCGGACGGGCAGGCGAAGGTGCTGCTGCTCGAGGCCGGCGGATCGGATCGCAATTTCTGGATCCATCTGCCGGTCGGATATTTCCGCACCATCTTCGACACGCGCTTCTCGCGTCTCTTCGACACGGTTCCCAGCGAGGGCACCGCGGGCCGCAACATCGTCTGGCCGCGCGGCCGGGTGCTGGGCGGCTCCTCCTCGATCAACGGCCTGATCTTCATCCGCGGCCAGCACGAGGATTTCGACAGCTGGGAGCAGCAGGGCGCGACTGGCTGGGGCTACCGCAAGGTGCTGCCGCAGTTCAAGCGCTACGAGCGCTACGCCGGCGGCGAGACGGAGTTCCACGGGGCCGGCGGCGAGTTCGGCGTCAGCGACCTGCGCAACGACCATCCCTATTGCCGGGCCTGGGTCGAGGCCGGCATGCAGTTCGGCCTACCCCACAACCCGGACTTCAACGCCGCGACGACCTACGGTGTCGGTGCCTATCAGCTCGGCATCCGCAACGGCTGGCGTTCCAGCTCGGCCAAGGCCTTTCTCTATCCGGCGCGCGAACGGGCCAATCTGACGGTGGCGACCGGCGCCCAGGCCACGCGCATCCGCTTCGAAGGCAGCGTGGCTGTCGGGGTGGAATGGACCGCCCGAGGGGCGCTGCACACGGCCCGCGCCGAGCGCGAGGTCATTCTTTCGGCGGGAGCCATCCAGTCACCTCAGCTTCTGCAGCTCTCAGGCATCGGTCCGGCCGAGCTGCTGCGCCGGCACGGCATCGAAGTCGTGGTCGACGCGCCAGAGGTCGGCGAGAACCTACAGGACCATTACCAGGCGCGGACCATTGTCCGCCTGCGCGAGCGGCGCTCGCTCAACGACGACGTGCGCAATCCGTTGAAGCTTGCCGCCATGGGGCTCGAATGGGCCCTGCGCGGCTCCGGTCCCCTGACCGTGGGGGCGGGCCAGGTCGGCGGCGCGGCACGGACCCGCTACGCCCGCGGCGGCCGCCCCGATATCCAGTTCAACGTCATGCCGCTGTCGGTCGACAAGCCGGGAGACCCGCTACACGCCTATTCGGGTTTCACCGCCGCGGTCTGGCAGTGCCACCCGGCCTCGCGCGGCCGCCTCCAGATCGCTTCGGCCGACCCGCTCGCCCCGCCGCAGATCGAGCCCCGCTACCTCTCCGAAGAGAGCGATCGGCGGACCGCGGTCGAGGGTGTCAAGATGCTGCGCGAGATCTACCGCCAGCCGGCCTTCCGCGAGCTCTGGGATGCCGAGGTGCTGCCCGGCGCCGCGGCGAGCAGCGACGGCGAGATTCTCGACTTCGTGCGGGGGCATGGCGGCACGGTCTTCCACTGCGTGGGAACCTGCCGCATGGGCAGCGACAACCGGGCCGTGGTCGATGCCGAGCTGCGCGTGCGCGGGGTCGAGCGCCTGCGCGTCATCGACGCCTCGGTGATGCCCACGGTGACATCCGCCAACACGAATGCGGCCTCGCTGATGATCGGCGAGCGCGGCGCCGCACTGGTCCGCGGCAACGCCTGACGCCGCCGCGGCGGAGGTTGCTCCCGCGCTGGCGCTAGCGTAGGCTCGACCGCATTCTGGAGATTAGCGGAACAGCATCATGGACTTGACCGGCGAAGTGCGGCTCGCCGCACCCCGCGAGGCGGTGTGGCGTGCGCTCAACGACCCCGAGATCCTCAAGCAGGCCATCCCCGGCTGCGAGAGCGTCGAGAAGCTCTCGGACACCGAATTCAATGCCAAGGTGGCTCTCAAGATCGGCCCGATGAGCGCCAGGTTCGCCGGCAAGGGCACGCTCAGCGACCTCGACCCGCCCAACGGCTACACCATCACCGGCGAGGGCCAGGGCGGTGTCGCCGGCTTCGGCAAGGGCAGCGCCAAGGTCGAGCTGGTCGACGACAACGGCGCCACGGTCCTGCGCTACACCGCCGCCGCCCAGGTCGGCGGCAAGATCGCCCAGCTCGGCGCCCGGCTGATCGACGCCACCGCCAAGAAGCTGGCCAACCAGTTTTTCACCAAGTTCGCCGAGGTGGTGAATGGCCCCGCCGGCTGAGGCTCGCCTGCGCCCGGGGCTATGGATCCCGCTGCTGCTGGCAGCGGTGGCCGCGGTCCTCTTGACCGCGACCTAGGCTCGGACGGACAATCGACTTCAAGAAAGTTTTTGGGAGGGACTGAAGCACATGCCCCAGGTATCGCTGACCGTGAACGGCAAGAAGGCCTCGGCCGAGGTCGAGAGCCGCACGCTGTTGGTCCAGCTCTTGCGCGAAAAGCTCGGCCTCACCGGCACGCATGTCGGCTGCGACACCAGCCAGTGCGGGGCCTGCGTCGTGCACGTCAACGGCAAGTCGGTCAAGAGCTGCACCATCCTCGCCGTGCAGTGCCAGGGCGCCGACGTGCTGACCATCGAAGGTGTCGCCAAGCCCGACGGCACGCTGCATCCGATGCAGAACGCCTTCCGCGAAAATCACGGCCTGCAGTGCGGTTTCTGCACTCCCGGAATGGTGATGTCGGCGCTGGATCTGGTGAAAAACAACGCCAGCCCGAGCGAGCGCGAGATCCGCGAGTGGCTCGAGGGCAATCTCTGCCGCTGCACCGGCTATCACAACATCGTCAAATCGATCGAGGCCGGCGCGGCGGCGATGCGTAAGTAAAAAAGCTCTGGGAGGCAATCATGGCTGATGGGATCGGTGCGTCCGTCAAGCGCAAGGAGGATTTCCGCTTCCTCACCGGCCGCGGGACCTATGTCGACGACATCAACCGCCCGGGCCAGCTCTATGCCCACATCCTGCGCTCCCCCCACCCGCACGCCAGCCTGAAAAGGATCGACACGGCCAAGGCCAAGGCGGCCTCGGGCGTGGTCGCCGTCTTTACCGGGGCCGATCTCGCCAACGACAAGATCGGCGGCCTGCCCTGCGGCTGGGGCGTCAAGTTCAAGGACGACTCCCCGATGAAGGAGCCGGCGCATCCGGTGCTGGCCATCGACAAGGTACGTCACGTCGGCGATCCCATCGCTGTCGTGATCGCGAACAGCCGGGCAGAGGCCAAGGATGCCGCCGAGCTGATCGCCGTCGACTACCAGCAACTGCCCGCCGTGCCGACCATCGCGGACGCGCTCAAGAAAGGCAGCGCCGCGATCCATGCGGAAGCGCCGGACAACGTCTGCTACGACTGGCATATTGGTGACAAAAGCGCTGTGGACAGCGCTTTTGGGCGCGCTCACAAGGTCGCCAAGCTCGACCTGGTCAACAACCGCCTCGTCCCCAACGCCATGGAGCCGCGTGCCGCCATCGGCGATTTCGACATGGCGAGCGGCGACTACACGCTCTACACCACCAGCCAGAACCCGCATGTCATCCGCCTGCTGATGGGCGCCTTCGTCCTGCATATTCCCGAAAGCAAGCTGCGCGTCGTCGCCCCCGATGTCGGCGGCGGCTTCGGCTCGAAAATCTTCCACTATGCCGAGGAGGCCATCGTCACCTGGGCGGACGGCAAGGTGAAGCGCCCGATCAAGTGGACGGCCGACCGCACCGAATCCTTCGTCTCCGACGCCCATGGCCGCGACCATGTGACCCATGCCGAGCTGGCGTTGGATGCCAATGGAAAATTCCTGGCACTCCGCGTCGCCACGCAGGCCAATCTCGGCGCCTATCTCTCCAGCTTCGCACCGGCGGTGCCGACCTATCTCTACGCCACACTGCTCGCCGGCTGCTATGCCACCCCGGCGGTCTACGCCGAGGTCAAGGCGGTGTTCACCAACACCGTGCCGGTGGACGCCTATCGCGGTGCGGGCCGGCCCGAGGCCTCCTTCCTGCTCGAGCGTCTGGTCGACGTCGCCGCCAAGGTGAGCGGGCTAGACCGGGTGGAGATCCGCCGGCGCAACTTCATCCCGAACGACGCGTTTCCCTACCAGACGCCGGTCGCCGTGCAGTACGACAGCGGCAACTACCACGCGACACTGGACCAGGCCCTCAAGGGCTCCGACTGGGCCGGCTTCAAGGCACGCCAGGCCGAGGCGAAGAAGCGCGGCAAGCTGCGCGGCATCGGCATCAGCACCTATATCGAAGCCTGCGGCGTCGCCCCTTCCAACGTCGCCGGCGCCCTGGGTGCCAGGGCCGGCCTCTATGAAGTGGCCAATGTGCGCGTCAACCCGACCGGCTCGGTGACCATCTTCACCGGCACGCACAGCCACGGCCAGGGCCACGAGACCACGTTCGCCCAGCTGGTCGCCGACCGGCTGGGTATTGGCATCGACCAGGTGGAGATCAGCCACGGCGACACCGGCAAGGTGCCGTTCGGCATGGGCACCTACGGCTCGCGTTCGCTGGCTGTCGGCGGCTCGGCGCTGGTCAAGGCGATGGACAAGATCGTGGCCAAGGGCAAGAAGATCGCCGCCCATCTGATGGAGGCAGCCGAGGCCGATATCGAGTTCAAGGACGGCAAGTTCTCGGTCGCCGGCACCGACAAGTCGAAGAGCTTCGGCGACATCGCCCTCACCGCCTACGTGCCTCACAACTACCCGCTCGACGTGCTGGAGCCCGGCCTGGACGAGACGGCCTTCTACGACCCGAAGAACTTCACCTTCCCCGCCGGCTGCCACATCGCCGAGGTCGAGATCGACCCCGACACCGGTAACACCACGCTGGTCAACTTCACCGCGGTCGACGACGTCGGCCGGGTGATCAACCCGATGATCGTCGAGGGCCAGGTGCAGGGCGGTGTGGCCCAGGGTGTCGGCCAGGCGCTGCTCGAATCTTGCGTCTACGACAAGAACGGCCAGCTGATCTCCGGCTCGATGACCGACTACACCATGCCGAGAGCCGACAACCTGCCAAATGTCGGCGTGTCGACGCATGTCACGCTCTGTGCCCACAATCCGCTGGGTGTGAAGGGCTGCGGCGAGGTCGGCTCGATCGGCTCACCGCCGGCCATCATCAACGCCATCGTCGACGCGCTGTCGGAGTACGGCGTCGGCCATGTCGAGATGCCCGCCACCCCCTTGCGCGTCTGGCAGACCATCCAGGCGGCGAAGGGCAAGAAGGCGGCGTAGAGAATGGTGTTGGCACAACACCGCAAGTCCTTCTCCGCCCTTCAGGGGGGAGAAGGATTTAGGATGAGGTGGGTCCTAGCCGACGTAGCCCACCTCACCCGCTCACTTCGTTCGCACCCTCTCCCCCCGCAAGCGGGCGGAGAGGGTCAATAAGGGGACCGACCATGTACGATTTCAACTACGTCAGGGCGTCGTCGCTGGCCGAGGCTGCCAAGCAGGCCAAGGGCGAGGAAGACGCCAAGCTCGTCGCCGGCGGCATGACCTTGATCCCGACGCTGAAGCTGCGCCTGGCCAAGCCCTCGTCGTTGATCGACCTCGGCGGGCTCAAGGATCTGGTCGGCATCAAGGTCGAGGGCGGCAAGGTGACCATCGGCGCCATGACCACGCATGGCGCGGTCGCGAGCTCCGCCGACGTCAAGCGCGCCATCCCGGCGCTTGCCCACCTCGCCGGCCATATCGGCGATCCGGCGGTGCGCAACCGCGGCACCATCGGCGGCTCGGTGGCCAACAACGACCCGGCGGCGGATTATCCCGCCGGCGTGCTGGCGCTGGGCGCCACCATCACCACCAACGAGCGCTCGATCGCCGCCGACGATTTCTTCAAGGGCATGTTCGAGACGGCGCTGAAGCCCGGCGAGGTGATCACCTCGATCAGCTTCCCCGTGCCCGAGAAGGCCGCCTACATGAAGTTCCCCAACCCGGCCTCACGCTACGCCATGGTCGGCGTGTTCGTCGCCAAGACAGCGGGCGGTGTACGCGTGGCGGTGACCGGCGCGGCCCCTTGCGTCTTCCGCCAGAAGGACATGGAAGCGGCGCTGGCCAAGAAATGGGCGCCGGAAGCGGTCGACGGCATCAAGCAGAAGCAGGACGGGCTCAACAGCGACATCCACGGCTCGGCCGAATACCGGGCGCACCTCGTCGGCGTGATGGCCAAGAGAGCGGTACAAGCGGCGGGGTAAGCCGCGTGGAGTAACTGCCTGAGCGATCGGGTGGGCCGCGGGCCTACCGATTCTGCCGATGACTGCGTTTTTGTACGCCGTCAGAATATGGCTTCTCGACTCTGAAGATCGACCCATCTGCCCCGC
>Ga0194131_10004925_pt1 | contig 19670 bp, 20 predicted proteins | sample TA2KigO120mmetaG_FD_148631 | JGI IMG/M metagenome (GOLD analysis project Ga0194131, IMG submission 148631) | Freshwater microbial communities from Lake Tanganyika, Tanzania - TA2015053 Kigoma Offshore 120m | ecosystem: Environmental > Aquatic > Freshwater > Lake | place: Tanzania: Lake... | reverse complement strand
CCGAGTCTCGATTCTCCACGGGATCGAGGACGGCCGGATGCTTCTCGTGGTTTCGAGTCTCGCCGTGCGGGCCCGGACGAGCCGCGCGGTGGGCGAGACCAATCCGCTCGACGTCAGCCTCGAGGTCCACGGATTCAAACCCGGGGGCGAGCGTTGAGTGCCGGACGCGACCCGATCCTCCTCGGCCTGACGACGACCACGACGGCGCTCGCCCTCTTTGCGCTCGTCGCCATGTTTGCGCCGGCGTCTTGGATGGTGGGAACGGGCGACCAAGGGGCGAACGCCGTGGCGACGACGACCGGCGGGTTGCCCGTGGCCAGGCCGCTGTCGCAGTTCACCGCCGCCATCGAACGGCCGTTGTTCGTCGCAACCCGGCGGGCAACCCCGGCGGCGCGACCGGCGGCCAATCTCATTCTGGGCAAGTACCGGCTGACCGGGGTCATCGTTTCCCCCAATCTCCGCCAAGTGATGCTGACCAGCGTGGAGGGTCGCGCGTTGTCCGTCGCAGAGGGGGCTCGGATCGAGGGTTGGGTGGTCCGCGACATCACCAACCGCCAGTTTGTCCTCGAACAGGACGGCAAACGCGAGACGATCCGCGTCCCCGAACGCGGAGGGGCTTCGCCTTGATTTGCCGCCACAGCGTCCGTAGGCTCGACCCGGGTAAGGGCCAAAGGGGTGTCGTCGTGAAAGTCGGCCGGTGGCTGTTGGCCGTGGTCGCGGTCGCTTTGACCGCGTGCGCCGCCCAACCCATCCGCAATGTCTCGGAGTTGCCCAACCGCCTCCCGAGCACGGCGGCCAGGTCCGCCGCGCCGATCGCGGCGGCCTCGATCCCCGCCGCACCAGCCACCACCGTGGCGCCACGCCGCGGCACCGCGCCCGCGGCCACCCCGCGGATCGACGAGATTTATCCCGCCGCCAGCACCAGTCGCCAGGGCGGCACCGCGCTGCCACGCGCTCAAGCCGGCGACATCTCGCTCAGCTTCGATGGTGCCGACCTGCGCGAAGTGGCGCGTGCGGTATTGGGCGACATCCTCGGACTCAACCACGTGGTCGATCCCAACGTGAGCGGCGTCGTGTCGTTGTCGACCCGACGCCCGCTCCGCCGCGAGGACCTGATCCCGACGCTCGAAGCGGTGCTCGCCTCCCAAGGCGTGCGGCTGCTCGATTATGGCAACGTCGTACGGCTCACCCGCGCCGCCGACGCCGAGACCCGCGCCGCCGGCGGTATCAGTTACGGCGCCGGCACGGCCTACCGGGTGTTCGCCCTCGACTACATCGGCGCCCCCGAGATGCGCGGCATTCTTCAGCCGCTGCTGCCCGAGGGAGCGGTGGTCGCCGCCGATGTCCGGCGCAACTTCCTGGTCGTTGCCGGGAGCGCTGCCGTCCTGCGCCTCGCTGCCGGCACGATCGATATCTTCGATGTCGACCAATTGGCCGGATCGACGACGGCCCTGGTCAGCCTCGAACACGCCGATGCGCGAACGGTCGCCGGCGAACTCGAGAACATCTTCAGCGTCACCGCCGCCAACGGCGGCCGTTCGGCCGGGCCGCTGCGCCTGATCCCGATCGAGCGCCTGAACGGCATTCTCGTCATTGCGCCGGCGCAGGATATCGCCGAGCAGGCCCGCGAATGGATTTACCGGCTCGACCGCAAGCGTGACCCGAGCGAGCGGCGGGTGTTCGTCTACTACGTGCAACATGGTGGCGCCGAACGGCTGGCCGACGCGATCAAGGCGATCGTCGGGCAACCGGCCCCGGCGGGCGAAACCGCCGGACGCACCGAGGGCGCCGCCGGCCTCAGCGCCGACGACCTGAAAGTCGCCGTCGATCCCAAGCACAACGCGCTCCTGATTTCGGCGACGCCGACCGCGTTCGCGCTGATCGACGATGTCCTCGCCCGGCTCGATATCCAGCCGCTGCAGGTGATGATCGAGGCGAGCATCTTCGAGGTCACGCTGACCGATTCGCTGCGCTTCGGCGTCCAGTATGCGATCACCAACGGCGGCCTTGGAATCGGCGAAAACGGCGTGTTCTCGCTCACGCGGGGCACGGTCACGAGCACCGGCCCGGGCTCGATCGTCAATCCCGTGATTCGACCGATCCAGCCGGGGTTCAATTTCACGCTGTCGGGGTCGGCCGCGACGCGCGTCATCATCGACGCGTTGGCCGACATCACCGAGGTCAACATGATCTCCTCGCCCAACGTGATCGTGCTCAACAACGCGACGGCCCGCCTCAACGTGGGCGACGTCGTGCCGATCATCACGCAGCAGACGACCTCGGCAGTGACGGACAACCCGCTCATCGTCAACACGGTGCAGTATCGGCCGACCGGCGTGAATCTCGAGGTGACGCCCCAGGTCAACGCCAGCGGCATGGTGACGATGCAACTCGCCCAGGAGGTGAGCGACGTTCGTGTCACGACCTCGTCCAACATCAACTCGCCCACGATTCAGAACCGCAGCCTGCTCTCGACGGTGTCGGTGCGCAGCGGCGACACCGTGATGCTGGGCGGCCTCATCCGCGAGGAAGCCTCGGACGGCAAGAGCGGCATTCCGCTCCTGCAGGAATTGCCGCTCATCGGTTCGCTGTTCGGCGTCACGACACGCTCGGCGCGACGGACCGAACTGGTCGCCCTGATCCGGCCCGTCGTCGTCGCGACGTCGGAGGATTCGGCCAGCGTCACCAACGCGCTGCGCAACAAGTTCCTGTCGCTCGTTCGCCAGGAGCAGGAAGGCATCCGTCAGCCGCGGCGGGTCGTCACCGTCGGCCAGTAAGCGGAGATCAGTTGGCGCCGCTCGAGATGCTGACCGTGTAGCGGCCCGTGCCGTTGCAGCAGTGGCGGACGTTGAGGAAATACGTTCCCGCCGGCAACAGCTTGCTCAACGAGAAATTGTACCAGGCCCCGGAGTCGTCATCGCTCGCCAGCGTCGCGCCGTCTTCGCCGGTGAGCGTCGCCGCCAAGTCCGTGGGACCGCTGGAGGACGCGGTCAACACGCCGGGGGCGCTCAGGACGATGCGGTACACGTCGACGTCGCCCGGTACTTCGATGCGGCCATCGGCGCGCTCGACCAGCGTCGCCGCGGTGGCGGCGGTGTTGCCGACGTCGTCGGCCAGGGTCTCCGCGGCCGTGCCGCGTACGACCTGGCTGTTGTCGGCCACCGGGCGGCCGGTCGCCAACGCTTCGAGTTCTTCGACGCTGCCGACCACCCGCAGATCGACGCTGGCGACCGGTCGGAAGGGACGCCCCTCGTTGAACACGTGGAGACCGCTGATGCCCAGCGGCGCATCGGCGGGAATCGAGAGTTTCACCTCGGCGCGTTCCTTGGAGGCGGTCGCCGCGAGCACCACGAACCCGGCCGGCGTCGACACCACGGGTGGTGTTGTCGCCAGTCCGGGGGCGCGGACCTCGAGGGCGACCGTGGTGCCGCGCGGCACCACGGCCTCGATCTTGAACACCTCGCGTTTGGCCGCCTGGACGGCGCACGACAGATTCTGGCAACTCGTCACCGCCTCGGCCGCCGGGGCCGGCAGGTCGCTGCGCGCCAGCAGGCGCTGCAGCAGGTAGGCCGTGGCGGCAGCAGAACTGGTGAACCAGCGGCCCCCATCGCCATCGAGCCCGACATAGACCCGCTCGCCGCGGCGCTGCACGAGGGCGGTGCCGAACTCACTCTGCCCGCCCAAGGCGCGAAATACATCGTAGGTCCGCTTGGCGGCGTCGAGCAGTGCTTGATCACCCGCGTCCAACGCGGCGAACCCCCGCGTCTCTGCGACAGGACGGCGTAGATCGAGGTAGAGCGCTGGGCCGTCGCCGGGCCGTTCCTGCACCATGCGCGCCGCCCCGTCGGCCCCCGCCGCCATGCGGTCGAGCACCGCCCCGTACGCATCCCCCGGCGAACCACCCGACGGGAGGACGGATTGGGCCGAGGCCGAAGCGACAGTCAGGCCCGCGATGGCGGCCAGGACGACGGCAACGACAGAGCGTCGGATCATCGCTAGCCCGTCAACGTCATGCACTGCTTCGGCACGCGAACCGAAGCGCCGCGCGAGAACCACGTGAGGAAGACATTGCCGGTGCATGGCGATCGCGAGATGCCGATCTGCCCGAAGCCGCCGACCCGAATGTCGCGAACCTCGATCTGCAGGAAATCCCCCTCATCGAAGGTGACGAGCCCGCACCAGCGCGCCGCCTGCTGATAGATACCCTCTTGCGTGCACACCATGCGATTGATCAGCGGCGACTGCAGGTTCATCCCCGGGTTGGCCGCCGTGCCGAGCGCGGCCGCCGCCGGCACTGCCGGGCGGGGCGAGTTGACCGCCACCACCATGCCGCTCGACCCCTCGCGCTCGTCCAGGGGCGCAGGTCGTGGGTCTCGCCGCGGACCGCGCAGCGCATTGAGCCGCGCCGCCGCCAAGCGCGCCACCGCCGAGTCGGGGAACTCGCCCACGATCCGCCGGTAGGTTTGCTCGGCCTCGAAATACTGCGACGAGAGTTCCTGCTGATAGCCCTGCGCGTAGAGAAGATCGGCATCGGCAAGCCCACCCGCGGTCGGCAGCGGATCGGGGCGCGGCGCCGAACGAACCGAGCCGGGCGCAGGGACGACGGGCGATACGACTTGCGGTGCGGCGACGCGCACCGGCGCCTCGACGCTCGGCCGCCCCGAACCGCCGACCACCCAAGGACCATCACGCCCGGCGAACTGGCCCGCGACCTCGCGCGACTCGACGCGCGGCGCGCTCAGACGAACCGGTTCGGCCACGCGCGGCGATGCCACCGCCGGTCGCGATAGCGTTGAAGCGGTTCCAGCGACCACCCAGGGCCCATCGCGCCCGGCAAACTGGCCGGCGAGCGTCGTCGGGGCCGTCAGATCCGGAACGCGTGACGGCGCCGGGCTCATCGATTGCGTGATCACCGGGGCGATCGGCGCCGGGCTCATCGGCGGGCTCGCGAGCGATGCCGTTCTCACTCCGAGAGTCGAAGCAAAATGCGCCGTGCGATCGGCGCGCAAATCCTGATCGACCCGTGCCAATGCGCGAGGGGCCGGATTGGACGGCGCCGGGACCGCGACAACCGGCGCGCTGACGGGGGCCGAGGCGGCCGGGACCGCCGATTCGCCGCGGGCCAACTGGACCGTCGGGACGTTTTCGACCGGGCGCCGGGCCGCGGTCAGCGTCGCCCGCTGCTGGTCGGTCAGTGGATTGGCCGCCACCAGGCGTTCGTTGGCGGCTTGGGTGGTCGCCGCCGCCTCGGGCGCCGTCATGACCGCTTGTGCGAGCGTGCCGCCCGCCGCGACGGTGCGTTCGCGACGCCAAGTCTCGACCTCGGCTGTCGTCATCGGCCGCTCGCCGAGCAACGCGCCGCGGTCGTACCGCGCCCGGATGTGGCTTCCGTCCGCCCGAACGATCACGAAGTCCCCATCCCGAATGCCGTCGGCGTACGTCCCGACGACGACTTGCCCGTCGGGATAGCTCGTGATCGCTTCGCCATGCAACTCGCCGCGACGGAACGTGCCTTCGTTGCGTTCGCTTTCGACACCGTCCTCGTACCAGATCAGCGTGCCGCGTCCCGCGAGGCGCCCGGCTTCGCACGGACCGAACCAACGGATGCTCTCGTTGGGTTTTGCGAACGGATTGGTCGTGCCGCATCGCGACGTGGCATCGACGATCCACCCCGCTTCGCCCACGCTATCAGCGAGTGGGCCTACCCCGGAATCCGCGGGCCGGTTGACGACCCGCGGCGGACTCGGCGGTGGCGCGGCAACGGCCGCGGCGCGGCCGCCGGGCATCAATCCCGACAGCGCGCTCCACCCGGACTCGACATAGGAACACGCCGAAAGAGCCATCAACGCGGCGCTGGCCACGATCGTGGCGCGCATTCGATGTTCGATCAACAAGCCCCCTCCGTCTCGACGCCCGGCGACGCGACTCCCCTGGGGGCGAATTATAAGACCGCCGCGCGGAAAGGACAGAGGACAAACCAACCGCCCATCGCGGGGAATCGGGCGCCAACGCGGCATGCTCCGGCCGAGCTTGCCATCCGAGAGAACGTCGTCGCCGCTCCAGTGATCCTAGACCGATCACACGTGTATCGCGCCGACGTGGGCGCGCTCCATCGCATGGTCAGCCCCAGTGCGCGCGCGAGGGGCAGCCCGACGCCTACCTGAGGCTGGTCTTGGCCACTTGCTCAAGCCATCGGACGATCTTGGTCTGATCGTCGCCCGAGCCCAACTGACGGCTCGCGGTGGCCCAGGTTTCGCGCAGTTGGGCGAGGAGCAGCACCGGAGCATCGACGCTCTGTGCCAGCTTGGTCGCCGCGTCGAGATCGCGGACGATGAAGCGGAGCGCTCGTCCGCTGTCGAACTTACCCGCGAGCACCTGATCGCCGACCAGGGTGTTCACCGCGGACGGGCCGAGCGCCACGGTGGCCCCGGCCAGCACCTCTTCGGGCTTGAGGCCGAACCGCTTGGCGGCAATCAACCCTTCGAGCGCCATCGTAAGGCCCGCGGCCTCGAGCGCCGTCGCGAGGAGTTTCGCAACCTGCCCGGTGCCGAAGCCGCCGACGTGGTGCACCTCGGCCGCCATCGCCTTGAAAACCGGCTCGGCCCGCCCGAAGGCGGCGGCATCGCCGCCCACCAGGAGGCGAAGCCGCCGGGCACGGGCGTCGTTGCGATTGCCGAGCACGCCCGCCTCGAGCATGTCGATGCCCTGCGCCGAGAGCCGTCGCGCGATCGTCTGGGCCGCCGCCGGCGCCGAACAGCTGAGGTCGACGAACACACCGCCCGGCTTCATGCCATTGACGACGCCGGTCTTGCCGAGCGCCGCGTCGGCCACTTCGATTTCCGAGGGCAGCATGGCGAATACGACGTCGCTCGCGGCCGCGAGCGTCGCCGCGTCGGTCGCGATCGACGGCAGACCGTCGAGCAGGATCGCCTGGGTCGCCCGCAGGTTTGTGTCGTAGACCTGGATCGGAAAACCGGCCGCCGCGATGTTGAGCGCCATCTGCGCGCCAATTTCGCCCAAGCCGAGGAAGCCGACGCGCACCGTCATCGGACTCAGTTCACGGGTTTGAGCGCATCGTCGATCAGGAAAAGATCGGTCAGCATCGTTCGGAGATGGATCGAACCGTTGAGGTTGTCGACCAACGGCGAACCGATTCCCGGCTGGGCCAGCACGAAGCGGATCGCTGCCCGAGCGCGGGCACCGTCCTGTTCGACCACAGCCGAAAAGGCCCGCGTCGCCTCGCCCTGAACCCCATTGAAACGGGCCGCCGCATCGGCCAGCAATCCCGGCAGCGCTGCGAGCGCGGCCTCGGCGCTTTCGAGTTGCTGGCGGATGGCGCTTTTGCCGTCCCGGCTCGCATCGCTGTCTCGGCCCTGCGCGGCGTAAGCCAGCATGAATTCGTAAGCCTCTTCGATCGCGTCGATCGCCTCGCTCAACGTCATGACCCCTCCAACCTAGCGTTCGGGCGACCAGCGCGCCGGATCGTGATGGTCGAGATACTCGCGCCGGGTGATCCAACCACGGATCATTGAACGCGTAATCCACCATTTGTCCGGTCGTAGCCCGAAATAAATATGGACCAGGATCAGCGACAAGATCGCCATCGCGGCATAGCCGTGCGCGAGGTAGACCCAGCCCCAGTCCTGGTCCGCCAGGAAATACGGGTCGCGGCGCCACAGCGGTGTGTCGATCTTGGCCAGCATCAGGCCGCCGCTCGCCATGGTGATCAGCACCAGCACCGCGATCGCCAAGTGATAGAGCCGCTGCGCGATCGGGTATTTGGCCGCCCGCGGCGGCGGCGCGCCCGCGGCCAGCGCCTCGAGTTCAGCCACGCCCTCGGCCAGCGCCTTCGGCCCGACCGCCATCGCCCGCCAATCCTGCGCCGCGAGCGCGCGTACGATGTGGAACACGACCGCCGCCGAGAGTACGACGCCGGCGATCCAATGGATCGTGACCCAGTCGAACTTGATGCCGACGATGGGAAGAAAAGCGGTGACGCTCAGCGTCAGCACCGACACCGCCATGATCCAGTGGTAGAAGCGATCGGTCAGCCGATGGCGCACCACCCGTTCCGGCGCCGCGGTGCGAGCGCCGGCCGGCGACGACGGAACGTTCACTGCCCGGCCCCGGCCTTCGAACGGCGTCGGGTCGCCCGCCACAGGGCGTGCAGGACGATGAACGCTAGGGCCGCTCCGACGAACAGCCACAGCGGATCCCACGCTGCCCCCTGCACCGCTTCCTGTCCATAGACCGAGCGGCTGAAGCGAACCCAATCCATCGGTCGCGGTCTAGGTCGAGTCGCGCACGGCGCGGGCGACGAGGTTGGCCATCAACGGAACTTTGAAGTGGTTGTAGTTGAGCGGTCTGGCGCCCCGCGTGACCGATTGCCCGGCGAGCTTGGCGACATCGGGGCTGGGCGTTTTGCCCTTGACCACGTCCTCGGCCACCCGCAGACGCCGCGGCGTGCACTGAACACCACCGCAGACGATCCGCGCCTGTTGCACGACGCCATCGCGCACCACCATCGCCGAGGCGATGTTGACGAGCGGAAAGTCCCAACTCTCGCGGTCGGCGACCTTTTCGAAGTAGAGCTTGGCGCCAGCCCAGGTGTTGGGCACACGGATCGCGACCAGGAGATCTTTGGTATCCATCGCCGTCATTCGCGTGATATCGACCCGCGGACCGATGAAGAAATCCTCGGCGTTGATCACGCGCTCACCCTTGGCGTTGCGCACGACCATTTTGGCCTCGAGCGCCACCAGCACTGGGTTGATGTCGGAGGGGGTCACTGCAACGCAACGGTCGGCCTCGAACAGCGCATGTTCGCGGTTCATGCCCTCGGGGGTGTCGGCGTAGCACGTGTTGCCGCCGGCGCGATAACACGGCATGCCGGCGCGGTAGTACCAGCATCGCGCGTCCTGGGCGACGTTGCCGCCGAGCGTGCCCGAGTTGCGGATCTGCGGGCTCGCCACCTTGGCTGCAGCCTCGGCCAGCGTGCGGAACTTCTGGCGGATCCCCGGATGGCGTTCAATCTCGGTGAGCGAGGTGAGCGCGCCGATTTCGACTCCGTCCGCAGTCTCTTTAATTCCGCGCAAGGCCGGAATGGCGGTCAGATCGACCACCACCTTCGGCTTCTTGGCCCGGTCCTTGAACCAGCTGAGCGAGTCGTTGCCGCCGGCCAGCCGCCAGGAATCCTTGCCGTGCTTGTCGAGCAACGCGACCGCGTCTTCGATCGACTTCGGCTGGTAGAGCTCGAAGCCGGGCATCATGTCTCGAATGATCATGGGTCAGCTCCGCCTACATGGTGTTGACCTGCAGGGGCTTGTACGACTGCGCCTGCTTGGCCACTTGGTTGACGATCATGTCGGCGACGATCGGCGTGCGATTGAACAAATGCCCGCCGAGCGCATCGGAGATCGCCGAAACGATCGCCGACGCCGCCGAACCCTGAATCGGCTCGCCGATTCCCTTGACGCCCATCGGATTGTCGCCGTCCGGCTTGTCGACGGCCGCCCACTCCATAGCGGGTGGAACGTCGAGGTAAGACGGCGGCTTGCACTGGTAGAAGCCGACATTGGCGGGCAGACCGAGCTTGGGGTCGTAGACGTAACGTTCGAGGCAGGCCAAACCGAGCCCCATCACCGTCGCGCCATTGACCTGCGTCGCCAACCCGGCTGGATGGATGACGTAGCCGCAGTCGGCGACGTTTACCACCTCGAGTACCTTGACCTTGCCGGTCTCGGTGTCGACCTCGACCATCGCGAAGGCCGCCGCTAAGGCAGGCGTTAGCCCCTTCTTCGGCAGCTTGTCCTTGGCGACGCCGATCAGACCGGTTCCGGCGAGCGCCGACACCGAAGCCTTGGTGATCGGGTTGAGATCCTCCGCCATCTCTCTACCAGAGAACTTGCCGCCCATGTCGATCGCGAGCTGGGCTGCCTTGGCAAAGGTCACCGACTTGCTGCGATCCGCCTTGCTGACGACGACCTCCTCACCGAGGTCATAGTCCTCGGGCTTACCGCCCAGGTTGGCGGCGGCAATTTCGAGCAACTTCTGCTTGGCGTCCATCGCCGCGACGTAGTTGGTGCGGCTCATCGTGTAATTGGTGTTGGAGCCAAACTGGCCCAGGTTCCACGGCAGGTGCCTGCGACTGTCGCCGCGCTCGATGATACAGTTCTCCCACTTGCAGTTAAGCACCTCGGCCGCGATGCGCGAGGTCGAAGCGTAGGAGAACGTCCCTAAGTTGCCGACGCCGGTGTGGATGTGGATCTTGCCGTCGGGCGTGATCCGCACCAAGCCGTCGAACCCGAATGAGCCTGCCGAGTGGTAGGCCTGTCCGACCCCGATACCGATGACCTTCGAGCCCTGGCGCTGGCCCGAAAGTTTCTTCTTTTCCTCCCACTTGAACTGCGCTGCCCCCTTGTCGAGCGCATCTTTCAGGTAAGCGCTCGACAGAGGCTCGCGCCGCTCACCGATCTTGCCATCGTTGTCGGGCGCGTTGATGCGCCGGATCGCGACCCGGTCGAGGTTCAGCTCGCGCGCCGCCTTGTCGATCAGTGGTTCGAGTGCGAGCGCGATCTGGTTCTCGCCCGGACCGCGTTGCGCACCGCGTGGCGGTGTATTGGTCAGGACCGAAATGCCGCGCCAGCGCATGGTTTCGGGCTGGAAGACGATCGATGCTGCGCTGCCGGCGTTGCGGAAGTCCGGGAATCCGGTGTTGGGCCCGTTCTCGTGCACGACATACATGTCCATCGCCAGGATGCGGCCATTTTCGGCGAAGCCGATCTTGACCCGCCCCTGAAAGCCGGGACGACCCTGACCGAGCGCGAACTCTTCGGCCCGAGTAATGCGCAGGAGCACGGGTTTTCCCGCCTTCTTGGACAAGTGCGCCGGGATCGCCATCAGCGGATAGGCCCCTGCTTTCGAGCCGAACCCGCCACCGCAATACTCGCCGACGTAGACGATTTCCTCGGGTTTGACGCCGACGAGTCTGGCCAAGCCCGGAACGACGAAGCTGCCCGATTGCGACGACCCGTAGACGATACACTTGCCATTCTGCCACGTCGCCATCGCCGAGCGCGGCTCCATCGAGTGATGCGCCAGACCTTGCGTGACGAACGACTCGTCGATCACCAACTTGGCTTTGGCCATCGCGGCATCGACGTCACCGTAGGACCACTGCTCGGCCGGCTTGCCCATCGGAAGCTTGCCGTCGCCGGCGTTCGCGAAATCTCCCGCCTCCCATTTCAGGGTCTGGAGGTTGAGGCGGATGTTGGCGACGTTAGCGTTCTCACGCGCGTTGGGTCCACCTGGATAGAGACTGTCGAGCGGGTCGGTGACGAATGGCAGCGGTTCGAGGTCGACTTTGATGCGTTCGACCGCCTCGGCTGCGATGTATTCGTCGGTCGCCGCCACCGCCAAGATCGGTTGACCGGCAAACAACGGTTCGTTGGTCAAGATCGGATCCTCCGGGGGCGGGAACTGCGGCACGTCGTCCGCCGTCAGGATCGCCACTACGCCCTTCATCTTGAGCGCAGCCGAGGTGTCGATGCGCTTGACCTTGGCATGCGGCATCGGACTCACCAGCAGCTTGGCGAACAACATGCCCTCGGCGCGGAAATCTTCGGCGTAGCGGGCGCGGCCGGTCACCTTGGCGGTGACGTCGGGTGGCAGGAAGTCTTTGCCGATGTGCTTGAATGCCATTTATGCCTCCCGCGACGCGCGCATGACAGCGCTGAGATAATTGTGGTAGGCGCCGCACCGACAGAGGTTGCCCGACATCGCGACACGCGCCTGCTCGATAGTGGGTTTGGGGTTGGCCTTGAGCAATGCCACCGCCGACATGATCTGGCCCGGCGTGCAGAACCCGCATTGCGGCGCCAGTTCGGCCACGAAGGCGCGCTGCACCGGGTGCAACTCGCCGTTCGGCCCCTCGAGGCCTTCGATCGTGGTGATTTTCTTCTCGCGCACGCTGTGGGTGAGCGTCGAGCACGAGTAATAGGCGATGTCGTCGACCATCACCGTGCAAGCACCGCATTCCGTGCGGTCGCAGCCCAACTTGGTGCCGGTGAGCCCGAGCTTATAGCGCAATGTCATCGCCAGTGTCTCTTGCGGCAGCACGTCGACGCGACGCACCCGGCCGTTGACGTTGAGGCTTACCAGACGCTCGACGGTTCCTTTGGCGGCCTGGGCGAGCGCCTCGCCGCCACCGGGTCCGCGGAAGAGAAAGGCCGAGGCCGAAGCCACCGCCCCCGAAGCGATCACGCCCTTGATGAAGCTTCGGCGGGAAGCCTTGCTTCGCACAACCTCGGTCAGGAAGTCGCCCTGATGATCGACCGTGTCCGGCTCGACATGACCACCGTCACTGCGAGTCGCTTCTACGAAGTTTGACATTGCTACCCCCTTGTCGCGGAGCACGACCGTTCTCGCCGGGCGGCCGCTGCATCCAGGATTATCTTGCGCTGCTAGTATTGCAAGGGCGATTTCTGCCCAACAGTCACTTACGCCAACACAAATTCCGAAGGGGTCTGTGTATAACTTCTCATCGACCGGAGCGGGCCGCGTGCCAAGCGGCGGCGAGGCGAGCGCCCTCGCTCAATTGCTCGGGTGTGATGCCCTCGGTGACGGTTTGGCGGCACTGAAGGCCGGGCTCATAGCCGCCGGTAAGCGCGAGTTCGCACCACATGAACGCTCGGGCCACATCGCGCGCCACACCTCTGCCGTGGAAATAGAACATCCCGAGATAAAACTGAGCCTCGACTTGACCTTTTTCCGCGGCGCGCCGGAACCAGTTGAGCGCAAGGTCGTCGTCCGCGCTCACGCCCAACCCGCGAAAATACATGAATCCGAGCGCCGCCTGAGAACGAGGGTCGTTACGCTCGGCGAGCGGGCGCCAATGGCCGAGCGCTTCGGCGTAGTTACCGCGGTTGTAGGCCGCCCGACCGGCACCGAAGTCTTGCCCCATCGCCTGCAACGACAGCGCCACCACGACCAAGGGGCCGATCAGACAAGCGCCTAGGGCGAAGCGACTGCGCGCACGCATGGTCAATTAGTATCTCATGGCTAAGGCAAGAGGGCGAAGCCCGACATGCCCGAATCGTCCTCGGGATACCGCAGCGATCGGGGTCGGGTCATTCATGCCTAGGGGCCGACCGGACGACGCCAGGCGCGCACAAGATAGGGGCGCAGCGCATCGCCGGCCAACACGACCACCGCTTCCCAGCGAAAGCGGATCGGCGACTCGACGGTGGCGGTAATCGCGAAGGCAACCGCCGAAGACGACTCGAGGTAGGGCTCGCCGCCCACCGGCTGCGGCGGGGTGACCGCACGACCCGCGAGGTAAGCCTCGCGCTCTTCGAGAAAGGCGGGCAGCGTGCCGGCTGCCAGATTCGGGATGGCCTCTAGGACCCGGACGCTCGCGGCCAGCGGCTCGACGCCGGCGTTGAGACAGTCGACCGTGAGGTGCGGCGCGACCTCGACGTAGAGCGGGTGATCGACGCCCAGCACCTGCATCAGCTCCTCGACCGATTCGAAGGGGCCGTCACGGGCGCCGTGCGGCAGACCGGCGGCGCGGTAGTCGGCGTCCTCGGCGCCGCCAGGACGTGGTCGCGAGTCGGGATCGCGCCAGTCGAGCACGGCCTGGGCGACACGCGGCGAGGCGCTCGCGGCAAACAGCCCGGTGATGAGCGCCGCCCATCCCGTGTTGAGATCGATCTTGCCGCACTCCTCGCGGATAGCGACCTCGACCGTACGCCCATCGAGCGCGACCGCGACGCTCCTGCCGGCGTGGGCCGGCGCGCCCGCCTGCGAATCGAACAGGGTCAGGGCCGCGACGGCGATCGCCGCATGCGCCGCATGCCGCGCTTCGGCCTCGGCCACTAGTGCTCCCGCCGACACCAGGTCGCCCCGTGCGCGCAAGCTCGCGGCCGTGACGAACGCGGCGACCAGCGTGACGAGCCACAGCACGACGATGACGGCGACCCCGGCGGGCTGGGCGGTGAGCCGATTCATCGCGGCGCCGGGTCCAATTGCGGCCGGACGAGCAACGACGGCCACGGTGGTCCGGCGCGATCGCGATAGGCAATATCGAGACGCACGAGGTCGGGCAGCACATGGCGGTCGCGCCAGGTCCGATGCCAGCGCCCCTCGCGCGCGTTCGCGTCGCGGCCGAAATAGGCGAAGCGAACACCGGCGACGCCTTGCAACAACACATCGCGCTCGTCCGTCGTGGCGAACGAGAATCCGGCGCTCTCCCCTGCGGTCGGCCGCCGGTCGATCACGAGGCGGTCGCCGTCGAGCCGAAGGCGGACCAGGGCGTTTCCGCCGCGACCGGGCCACGGCGGCAAGGTGGCCACGAAACTTAGCGTCAGTTCATCGCCCTCGAACGCAGCGAGGCTGCGATTGTCGATCGACCATCGCAGTGGCCGCGCCGATTCGATCGCCTGGCGGAGAAAGCGTTGAACCTGCCGCAGATCATCGAGACGCTCTGCCGTCCGCTCCACCCGATCACCGCCGAACAGGCCCGTGCGCACGACACCGGTCAACACCGCGGCAAGCAGCGCAAGTACGCTGAGCGCCGTCACGAGTTCGATCAGCGTCAGGCCCGCCTCGCGCCGCACGCCGCTCATTCGTCGCCTCGGGGGCCGAGGCGGATCGTCCGCAACACGACGCGATCGTCGCGACCGTTCGCCCATCGTGTCACGACCTCGACGGCAAACGCGCGGACGGGCAATGCCGACAAGCGTTCCGGCGGCAGCCCGGCGTAAGGCGCAACCCGGACCTCCCAGTCGATGCCGGTGTCCGACCCCTGGAGCGTCCCCGGCCGCAAGGAAATCGACGCGCCAACCTCGGCCATCTTCGACTCGGCCACGAGGGTCGCGAGGGTCAGTCGTTCGGCGCGATCCTGGCCACGGATCGACGCACCCAGGAGTTGCATGACGGCGGCACCGGCCAGCGCCGTCAGCACCAGCGCCACCAAGACCTCGACCAGTGTGAACCCGGACGGCTCAGCGCGCATCGGAGCGCACACGACCCGTCAGCCAATCGACGACGACCGTGGACCGGCGCCCGGCCGCGGCCACCTCGACGCGTCCTCCGGTCGAACTGCCGTCGGGGAAAAAACGGATCGCCGCCCGGCCATCGGCGAGGCGCGCGCCTGCCGGCAACTCGACCGCCGAGAACGATGTTCCGCGTGCCAGTTGCCGGCCACGATCGCCGGAGGCCCAGGCGCGGCCATCGCGATCGATGACGACCGCGGTCTCCCCCGAGGTCGCGACGGCGCTCGCCTGCGCCTCGCGCAACACGCTCGCCAGCCGGCGTGCCTCCTCGCCGGGCGAAACGCCGATCAACCATGGACCCAGCGCCGGCACGACCAGCAGGTAGACCGCCGCCACGAGGGCCAGCGCGATCAACACCTCGAACAGCGTGAATCCCGAATCAGTTCGTGATGTCGGCATTGTCGCCGTCGCCGCCCTTGCGCCCGTCTTCGCCCAACGACAACAGGCCATAGGCCTTGCCCCCCGATCCCGGCGCCTCGTAGACGTAGGGTCTGGTCCACGGATCGAGCGGCACCTTGTCCCCCTTGAGATAGGGGCCACGCCAGCGCGTCAGCCCGACCGGGCGCTTGATGAGAACATCGAGCCCCTCCTCGGTCGTCGGATACCGACCGTTGTCGACGCGAAACCATTCGAGCGCCGTTGCCAAATTCTCGATCTGGATTCGCGCGACGTCGGCCTTGGCCCTGCTCAGGAAATCGATCGCGCGTGGCGCCACGATCCCGATCAGGAGACCGAGGATCACGATGACGACCAGGAGTTCGACCAGCGTGAAGCCACGCTGGCGGCGGCGAACCTTAGACGGCGAGGGCATTGAAACCAACCAGGGCAGAAAGCAGAGACAGGACGACGATGCCGACCACGAGACCGACCGCGATGATGAGCACCGGCTCGACCAGGAGCACGAGGCGGCGGAGGGCGTCCTCGGTCTCGACGGCGTAGGTATCGGCCAGCCGCTCGAGCGACGGCGCGAGATTGCCGGCGGCTTCGCCGATCCGAACGAATTCGATCGCCAGCGCCGGAAGCGCATTCGAGGCAGCAAGCGCCTGCGCCAACGTCTCGCCACGGCGCAGGCGGGCGGGAGCGCCGTGGAGCGCCTCAGCCACCGCGTCGTTGCCGATCGTCCCGATCGCCATGGCCAGGGCGTCCTGGACCGCGATGCCCGCCCGCAGCAGGGCGGCCAAGGATCGCGCGAATCGTTCCGCCTCGAGGCGGCGAACGATCGCAGCGGAGACCGGCCAGGCGACCAAGCGACCCTGCCACCAGCGTCGCAACCCCTCGCGGCGTTGCTTGGCCGCGATCACGCCTAGCAAGATCAGGACCACGAGCAACCACCCCTGCTCGCGAACCCCGGCCGAAATCGCGATCACGGCCCGGGTGACCGCAGGCAGCGGCGCGGCCGACTCGCGGAACAGGCTTTCGAATTGCGGCACGACGTAGATCAGCAGCAACAACAGCGACAACACCGCAGCAGACACGAGAACCGTCGGATAGATCAGCGCCGTGCGAATCGCGCGGCGCAGTCGTTCGGCACGATCGAGGTAGCCCATGAGCTGACGGAGGGCCACACCCAGCGCTCCACCCGCCTCGCCCGCCCTCACGATCGCGATCGCGAACGGGCTGAAGGCGAACGACGACGCCGCCATCGCCTGCGACAACGATTGCCCCGAGCGGACACGTTCGAGCAGCGCTCGGGCCACCGGTACGGTCCGCGCATCGCCGGCGCGCACCACGACGTTCAGCGCCTGATCGACCCCGAGGCCCGCCTCGATCAGCACCAGGAGCGGGCCGATGACCGTGGGTTCCTTCGTCGCGGCGGCCGTGTTCGTTCGCCCGGCCGTCGGGCCGTGGTCCTCATCGAGCGCGACCGGCAAACGCTGATCGGCCCGCAGCCGTGCCAGTGCGCCCTCCCGGTCGTCGGCCTCGATGACGTCCTCGACGGTCCGCCCATCCGGCGCAATCGCCTTGTAGCGAAACCGCGGCATCACGTGGCCTGGGTCGCCCGCAGCACCTCGGCGAGCGATGTTTCGCCGGCCAGGACTTTGACAAATCCGTCCTCGCGCATCGGGACGTAGTCCGCGGCCCTTGCCACGGCGGCGAGGCCGGGCGCGTCGACACGGTCGAGAATGGCGCGTCGCATGGCCTCGTCCACGGCCAGGAACTCGGCGATCACCGTTCTCCCAGCGTAACCCGTGCCGCCGCAACGCTCGCACCCCGCCGCACGATAGATCGGCTCATGCCATTGGTGACCCAACCGCTGCATCGTGCGCGCGCCTTCCTCATCGACGGTCCGACATTGAGGACACAGGGTGCGGACGAGACGCTGCGCGACGACCGCGCGGATGGTCGAGGTCATGAGAAAGGGCTCGACTCCCATGTCGGCCAGTCGCGTGATCGCGGTCGGAGCATCGTTGGTGTGGAGGGTCGTGAGCACGAGATGTCCGGTGAGTGCCGCTTGGACGGCGATCTCCGCCGTTTCGCGGTCGCGAATCTCGCCCACCAGGATGACGTCGGGATCGTGGCGCAGGATCGAACGCAGCAGCTGTGGGAACCCGAGCCCAATGGCCGGATGCACCTGAATCTGGTGCACGCCCGGGAGTTCATATTCGACGGGGTCCTCGACGGTGATCAGCTTGCGCTCGGCGCGATCGAGGCGGCCGAGCGCTGCATAGAGGGTAGTCGTTTTGCCCGATCCCGTCGGGCCGGTCGCCAGAATGACGCCGTGCGCCGCGTCGAGGGCAGATGACAGGCGTGTGCGAAGCGATGGGCTTAGCCCTAGGCGCGCAAGATCGAGGGGCGCGGCGGCCCGATCGAGAATCCGCAGCACGACCGACTCGCCATGGACGGTCGGAACGCACGACACACGTACATCGATCGGCCGACCACGGACGATCGCGCGGCTGCGTCCGTCCTGCGGACGGCGACGCTCGACGATGTCGAGGCCTGCCATGATCTTTATGCGGCTGGTCACGGTGGCGTGGTCCGCGCCGCCAACCGCGGGGCCGTCGCGGAGTGCGCCGTCGATCCGCAGACGGACTCGCCAGCCGCCATCGCCCGGCTCGAGGTGGATGTCCGAGGCCCTGGCCTCTACCGCCGTGGCAATCAGGTCGTTGACGAAGCGCACGACCGGCTCGTCGGTGGCGGCCTCGCGCAGACGGACGAGATCACGCTCGCCGGCAAGGGCGACCGGGCGTTCCTTACCAGCGAGATGTCCGAACAGCCGATTGAGTTGGCGCTCGAGCTCGCTCGCAACGGCGACGCGCGGCAGGACGCGCCGATCGAGCTTGAGTTCGAGGGCCCGCACCGTATCCCGGTCGAGCGGATCGGCCATAGCGACCGTCACGGTGCGACCATCGTCGGCCAACGGCAATACGCGACAGGCGCGCAGGAACGACGCACTCAGGTGGGCGCCCGGCGGCCCGATCGGATAGTCGGCGGCTTGCACCAAGGTCAAGCCGAGGGCTTCGGCCAGCGCCTCCGCCAGGGCGTCCTCGGCCACGAAGCCGAGCCGGCTCAGGATGTGATGCAAGGGCTCGCCGCTCGCCACCTCGAGCCCGCGGATGCGCTCGACCACGGCATCGTCGAGTTGCCCGCGCGCGCGCAGTATCTGGACCAGATCCTGGCTCATACCGTTCCGCCGTGAATCAGCACCACCCAGAACGCCAAGGCGAGGAAACTGCCGAACGCGATCGCGGTCCGGGCCTGCACGCGTTCGCCCTGGACGCGACGGATCGCCACCGACAGCAAGGCCGCGACGCCGGCGATGAGCACCACCGTGGGCAGCGCCGCCCATCCGAGCCAGGCGCCCGCGGCGGCGAGTAACTTGGCATCGCCGAGGCCCAATCCATCGCGACCACGCCAACGCCGATAGGCCCAGGCGATCGCGACGAACGCGGCGTAGCCCGCGGTGGCACCGATCGCGGCATCGATGAAGGCCGCCTCCCCTGTGGCCCACGACCACGCCAAGCCACCGATCAACAGGGGCAGCGTCAAAACGTCGGGCAGCAGAAAGTGTCGGTGGTCGATCAGGGCCGCGACCCAAAGCAGCCAGCCGACCAGAGATGCGACCCAGGCTGTCGCCGGTTCATTGGTCGCGACAAGCGCCCAGAGCGCGATCACGACCGCCATGAATTCCGATGCCGGATAGATCCACGAAACCGGCTCATGACAATAACGGCAGCGGCCGCCCTGAACGAACCAACTCACGAGCGGCACCAGGTCGCGCGCACCCAACCGGGCACCGCAGGAGCGGCACGCAGAACGACCCCGCAGGGACTCGCCACGGGGCAGACGTACGATCACCGTCGCCATGAAGCTGCCGATGACCGGCGCCACGGCCACCGCCAACCACGCCCCCGGCCACGCGATAGAGCTCGCCATCGGTCTATGGTACTGCATCTTCCGGTATGAACAGAGAACTGCCATGGCTTGCCGCCGCCGCCGTCGCGGTGGTCGCCGTCTTCGGGTTCGCCGCGTGGCTCACGGCGCCCGCCCCGGCGCCCGTCGCGCCTGCGGCACGGCCAACGCTGCCCACGGAACTCGACCAACTGCGGGCGCGCGCGCTCGCCAATCTCGAAGACGTCGCGGCGTGGAAGGCGTTCGGTGCCGCCGCCCTGGCCA
>Ga0194131_10004920_pt1 | contig 19681 bp, 15 predicted proteins | sample TA2KigO120mmetaG_FD_148631 | JGI IMG/M metagenome (GOLD analysis project Ga0194131, IMG submission 148631) | Freshwater microbial communities from Lake Tanganyika, Tanzania - TA2015053 Kigoma Offshore 120m | ecosystem: Environmental > Aquatic > Freshwater > Lake | place: Tanzania: Lake... | reverse complement strand
GTTTCATAATCTTCATCGACAGTCAACTCTTGTTTCCACCCCAGGATTAAAGCCACAAAACCGCCATCGTCGAATCGTTCAGAGCGGAATAATGATATCGTAAGGCATGATACACTGCCCAATTATTGTTGAGCGTCCGCTAAGAATCAGCTCCATGAAATATATTTGTCACCGACGCGAGCCAAGGCGCTTTGGGCTTACGATCAATTTCTGAAGGATTACTCGGTCAAGTATCCCAAAGCCTGTGAATGTCTCAAGAATGACAAAGATGTGTTGTTGACCTTTTATGATTTTCCTGCCGAGCACTGGGCACATTTGCGCACGACCAATCCAATCGAGAGCACCTTTGCCGGCGTGCGCCATCGCACGCGGCAGACCAAAGGATGCGGCTCGGTGGCCGCGACGCTGGCGATGGTATTTCAACTTGCGCGAGTGGCTGAAAAACACTGGCGCCGCTTAAACGGATCTGCGTTACTGGCGCAGATGATCGCGGGAGTGAAATTTGCAGACGGCGAACCTGTGACAGACAAAACCAAAGCTGCTCAAATAAACTTGGCTTGCAGGATGCACATTTCGCCGCCCCAACCATCCACAACTTTCGGTCATATCTCGGATTCAATTCAATTCAATTCAACCTAACTAAAAACGGCAGTTGAGAAGCAAGGCTCCGCCGTCCCAGCGACGGAGAATTCCTAAGCTGGCGCCATTTTTGGCTTGGTTCCGCCTCACGGCCGCGCCTTTCACCCACTGGGCGCCAGCAAACCCATCGCAGGTTGGCGAAAAGGTTCCAAAATCCTGTGCCAAATTCGCTTCCAGCGCTCCTCCGGCTTCAACTGCTCCGCAGCATTGAGCAGCCCGCTCAAAAACACGCTCAGCCCCGTTAAAAGTTTTTGGACCTCCGGAGCTTCCGCGTGATGGCTCGTCAGCCGCAGCACCGTTTGCCTGCCGCTCGTAACGATCCGTCCCACTGCATGCAGCAACAGAGGACGGCTGGTGATCGCTTCCCGCGCCCGCTCCGGCTGCGCGCACCGCACAAATAAATTCCACCAGTTATAAACCAGTGCCACCATCCGCGCCGCGATCTGGCAGCGCAACAGATCGCGCGTCGTAAATCCTCCCCACCCCCATTGATTCTTCAACTCATCATTCAATTCAACGTAGGCCAGGGTGGAATCGGGCCACAGTTGAGCGCTTACTTCCCCTCGGTCCCGGCAGAGGCTGGCGTCGGGCAGATTCACGCTCCGGGCGTGCGAGTTGGGGAGTAGGAACATGTGGCCATGGTCATCAGCCGCGAACGGGTGAGGTGCTTTTCAATTCAACGGGCAGGAAGTCGCCGCAGGGCGGCTGTTTGGCGGTCTCAAGAGGCTGCCGGTGAAAGAGCGATTCATTTCATCCTCGGCCGGAACAACTGGGGTACATTCGGAGCCCAGGGTGTCGTACGCCAAGACGAGGCGCAGGACGGAAGGCGCGCCGCACAGAGACCCGCGCAAGAGGATGGGCCAATTTTCAAATGGCTTGATGGTTGTGCTCGAATTTCCCCTTCCAAAGGGGGTAGGGGGTTGTGTTTTTTTTCGCGGCATCAACTGGGACAACCCCCTTGAAAGACTTGAAAGGGGGAATAAAACCCGGCCAAATCTCTAAGTGCGTGGCACGTTAACTTATTTCACCTCCTCCACATACGCCTGTAAAATCTCCCCGACACCCCACGCCTGCGCTATGCACCCGCGCGGACCGTGCGGCGCGATGCCTTCGAAAATTTCCGAAATGGTGCCAACTCCGGCTTCCGACAAATGATACTTGAACTCCTTGATCATCTTCTCCGCGCGTTTGCGACCAGCGGTGCCCTCGACCCGAACCAACGCGATGATGTACGGCCCGAGCAGCCAGCTCCACACGGTTCCCTGGTGATAGGCGCTGTCCCGCTCAAACGAGCCGCCGCCGTAGTGCGGGCGATATTTCGAATCATCCGGCGAAAGGCTGCGCAGTCCGACCGGCGTGTACAATTTTTCTTCCACTAAATTCAAAATCCTGCTGGCTTTCTCGCCTTCAATTAATGGAAAGGGCAGACTAAACGCGAAAATCTGGTTGGGGCGTTTATCGGAATCGCGATGATCGCCGTCCACGTAGTCGTAGAGGTAGCCGTTCTGCTCTTCCCAAAACACTTCTAAAAATCGCGTTTTTACTTTTTTTGCCCGGTCCGCAAACATTTTGGCGGCCGCCGCATTTCCGAAGCTTTTCGACAATTCCGTAAAAATCATCAGCGCGTTGTACCACAGGGCGTTGATCTCCACGGCCTTGCCCTGGCGCGGGGTCACCACCCAATCGCCGATCTTCGCATCCATCCAGGTGAGTTGCACGCCGGGCTCGCCGGCAGAAAGCAGCCCGTCCTCGTCCACGTGAATGCGATAGCGAGTGCCGCGGTCGTGCCAAGCGATGATGTCCTGCAGTACCGGCACCAACTCATCGCGTACGAAGGCGTCATCGCCGGTGTAGTGTAAATATTTGTAGATCGCGACGAAATACCAGAGAGTCGCATCCACAGTGTTGTACTCCGGCTGCTCGCCGACATCCGGAAAGCGATTCGGCAGCATGCCCTGGCTGACGCTCTGGGCGAAGGCGCGCAGAATTTTTTTGGCGTCGTCGAAGCGTCCGGTGGCAAGGCAGATGCCCGGCAGCGCGATCATCGTATCGCGGCCCCAATCGGCAAACCAGTGGTAGCCAGCGATGATCGTGCGCAAGTCTTCGCCGCGCCGGACAATAAACTGATCGGCGGCTAGCGTCAGAGCCTGCGCAAACTCGTCCCGGCGCAGCCGGACTGGGAGTTTCGTGAATAAATTTTCTCGCCGAGACTTCTCTGCTTTCACCAATTCAAACGCATCGCGGCTGGCCGGATCATCTGTGGAAACGATCACCCCAAGCCGGCTACCCTTTTTCAAATTTATGCGGCAGCGGCCGTAAGTGAACAAATCTTCGCGGAAATCGAGCCCACGAAATTGCTCGATGCTGTATTCAAAATCGCGGTACCACTCCGGCTGTGACTCGAAATGCGCGCCCGGCGCCGACATGAATAACTCGGGAACGCCATCGTAGGGTCGAACTCGAAACACCCCATTTTCAAAACTGACGTCGCGGCGGATAAAGTCGTTGGCGTGGGCGAGGCTGTGAAAATCGCGAGTGGCGACGAACGGCTGCAGTTCGAGATAAAAATCCTGCGGCGCGTCGAGCACTTCGTACAAAATCACGGTCGTGTTTTCCCCGTTGATCGCGGCAATTGTTTTGCGGAGGCGAATGCCGCCGGCCTCGTATTCAAATACTGGAAAGAAATCTTTCGTGAACGACTTAAGGTATTGGAATCCTTTAGGATGTACTGCATTGGGATAGCGGTTGCAGCCCAATTCAAAATGCTCGCCGCCCACCGCGATGGTCTCGTCTAATTTTGAGAGCAAAACCATGCGTCCGACCGGCGGCTGAGTCGCCGCCACCAGCAGGCCGTGATAGCGTCGGCTGTGCGCGCCGATGATGGTCGAGCTGGCCCACCCGCCGAGGCCGTTGGTTTCCAGCCACTCGCGCTGAATGGCCTCGTCGAAATTCTGAGTTATTGATTCATTGAATGAGATGCGCATGTGCCCTCCTTAAACCAAAACGCAAATGGACTCAAAGCCCGCCAATTTGAATCTGCCTTTCAAATGAAAGCAACTTCATAGATCGAGCTGTTATTCCGCCCTTATTGATCCACTTGCCCGGCAGGTGGGCAAAAGGCCCGATATCTTCGTCGCTGAGCTGTCCCTGCACGGCCATCTGTCGGCCTTGGCCAGTTTTTTCAGTTTTTCGTCATGAGACATGAGTTGTCCTCTTGTGGTGGATGCGTGGTTGTTCATTCGCCGAGCTTGGCAAACTCGGTCCGCAGCTTGGCGAGCGAAGCGCGCGCCACATCGTAGGCGCTCGGCCAGGCATTGGCGGTGTCGACGCCGGGAATCCAGTATTTGCGTCGGCTCAGTCGCAGCCCTGCAGCAAACAGCGGAATGGCATTGAATATTTCGATGGCGATCGGGCCGTGGTAGTGCGCGAGTACCGGCGCAAACAATGGTTGCCACGGCAGCCAGCTGTGCGAGAGGTCGCCGCGATCCGGTGGTGAGGCCTGCGCATAATGCAGGCGGCCGGCGTCGGCCAGCTGCTTCACTTGCGCAGCGAACAGTTGCGGACCATCGCCGTCCAGTGTTTCGTGCGCGCTGTCGATGACAACACCAATCGCGGTTGATTGCACCTGCTGCAGGAAGGCGAGAGTCTGCGCCAGCTTGTTCGGCCCCGGCGTTTCCCAGTGTGTGATCGGCTCTATTGCAATGTTCACCTGCTTTGAGCGTGCATAGTGGCCGAGTTCATCCAGGACCGGCGCAGCATTGCGGTAGCGCAGCGCGAGTGCACCCTGCAATGCATCGCTCCACACGCCGTCAATGAACCCGCCGTAGGGAATGACAACCGGGCCCATCATGATGGCGCCGCCCAGCGCAGCGGTGATGTCCACTCGCGATTGCAGAAAGGCGAGACCGGCTGCACGGGTGCTGGCATCAGGCGAGCTCGGGTCACAATCGGGAGTTGCGCCTACATTGGTTGCCAGCCGGATGTGCTGCAGGCCAGCGTCGTCGAGTTGCTGGCGGAACTGGGCATAGGCGCGTACCTCGGCCTCGTAGGTGGGGAAGGCGGCTGCGCTTTCCGACTCGCGGCCGATGTGCAGCTCAAAGCCGACATACCCCATCGCCGCCAGCGCCTGCATGTGGCGGATCATCTCCACCCGTGCAGGAGCGTCATGCAGCCGCGCATTGGAATCGAACATGAAGAAGCTTAAATAGATGGGGCGCACGGGAGTGATCACACCACTGCTCAGAGCCCGGTGACGTCACGCAGGTAATTGCGCGCCATCTTCGCGTACTTCAGCGGTGTTGCCTTGGCAGGGTCCTGCTCGGCTTCCACCACCATCCAGCCGCTGAACTTTTTCGCCGCCAGCGCTTTGAGGATAGCAGCAAAGTCGAGGCAGCCTTCCTTGTCGCCCGGCACCGTGAATACGCCGGCCTTGATGGCGTCCTTGAACGAGAGATTCTCCGCGTACACACGATCCATGGTCGGCTGGCGCACGTTCTTCAGGTGCACATGCTTGATGCGACTGGAATACAGCTCGATGAACTCCATGCAGTCGCCGCCGGCAAAGTGCAGGTGGCCGGTGTCCATGCAGATGCAGACCAAGTCCGGGTCGGTGACAGAGGCCAGTTTGGCAACGTTCTCCATCGTCATGACACCGGTGCCCATGTGGTGGTGGTAGCACATCTTGATGTTGTGCTGCTTCGCCTTCTTGCCGAGCGTGTTTAGCCCATCGCCAAGCGCGCTCCACTGGTCTTCCGTGAACTTCGGCGTATTCGGCACCAGGGCCACCGGTTGCTGGTGGGCGGAGCCACCGAGCTCGGCCAGCACCATGTCGCCGGTGCCCATGCCGAGCAGGAAGGCAATTTCCTTGTCGAAGTTCCTCAGGGTTTCGTCGTACATGTCCTTGATCGTGAAATAAGTGCTGACCCACGGCTCGGAAATCACCAGTCCGCGCATTTCCAGTTCTGGTTTCAGCACTTTCGGGTCGAGCGGGTACTTGCCCCCGCGGCTGGTGCCTTCGAAGCCCGCCAGTGCCATCTCGCTGACGATCTGGCCGAACGGGATGCCGATGTCGATGTCGGGAAAATCGTCGTTCGCCCACAGCGTCGGCGTCACACCGAATTGCACGGTACCTTTGGGAAAGAGAGTGTCATTCATGGTTGTTTCCTTGTTGTCTGGCGGGAAGCTGCCTGGTGGGGGGACACAACAGGTGTTGTCCGGCTGTCGTTCACACGATGCGCAACGACAGCACGGAGAAATCACCGGCGGGATCTGGAATGCGCGGCGGTTCCGCCCACGAGCCATAACCGGGCGCGCGCGCACCGGGCGGATTGGCGCCGATGGTCTTCCACAGCAGGCCTTCGGCGTAGGAACTCGGGCGCACGGCGAAAGTGTCGTTGGCTTTCAGCGGGCCGTAGGCCGCAATCCACGCAGGCGGCAGTTGATACCATACGCCGGTGAACCACAGCTTGATCAGGCAGCGCGTTACCGGCCCCAGTTTCGGATCGCCCAGTATCCGCTGGCGAATGAGTTTCTCGCGCTCATCTTTCGTGCCGCCGAGTTTGCCGTAGACCCCCAGCAAGTCAGCGACGACTGCTGTGCCAACCACACCCGTTGCAGTATCGAGATAGGCCTGGGCTTCGCCGGTGCCGCGCAGGTCGAACACCGTAAAGCCGGTCAGTTCAGCGGAAAGGGCAAGGAAGGTTTCCATCGAAAAAGTTGCGGGCTGCATTACACACCTCCGATTTCAAACGTCGGCGACGCGTTGAGGCTGTCGCTGCCGGGAATCCGGTTGTGCATCAACTGCAGGATGCCGTCACGCACATGGAACATCGAATGCACGGCCTTGATCAGCAAAGCCGGGTCACCGTTGTAAGCGGCGGTCAATTGTTTGAGGAAGTCGGCGTACAGTCTGTTGAAGGCAGCGGCGGCGTCATACAGTTCCTTCGACCCGGTCAGGTCCGCCAGCCGCGTATTCGTCTTCAGCGGGTACACGGCAGTCCAGTCGACGCTGAAGGTCGGGCCGGTCGGCTCATGTGACTTGTCGCCCTTCTGGTAGTAGCGGCCCCTGCGCAGCTGGTCAAAGCGATAGTAGTGCGACAGCTCGCCTTCGTTGTCATAGATGGCGCCTCCGAGTCCTTCACCCTGGACGGCGATCAGGTTGATGGCGGCTTCGGCGGATTTGATGTCGGTGACCGCGAACAGCTCGCCGCCACCTGAGTAGTAGTACTCGGCCGTGGCCTGGCGTTTGGGATCGCCGCAGAACAGTTTGTCGCCCATCTCCTTGTACAGGTTATCGAAGCCGTGGCGGATTTCTTCGTAGAACTCGCCGATGCTGTAGAACGACAGCGAATCGTCGTGCGGCACCGGTGCCAGTTGTGCTCCCTTGGATACCTTCTTGCGATGACGCGATGTGCCTTCAGCGACGGCACCGGGACGTTCGATCTTGCAGAAAGTCTCGACCGCTTCCTGCGAAAACTTCATCAGCGATACTTCGAAGTCGGTTTCGCCATCCGGCAGTGCAGTAGGGAATGTGGGCACGAAGCCTTTCCGGGTCAGGTCCGGCTTGCCGCCGATGGCGTTGAGCATGTTGGCCACCAGCGTCAGGTGCAACATTTCCTCAACGGCCACCACGCGCAGGATGTGCGAGGCATCCGGATTGGAACCGGGCACGATCGAGTAGAGCGCCGTGGTGTACACCGGTATCGTCGCGTGCTCCAACTGCATCGCCAGATACAGGTAGTGTTTGAGGTCTTCGACTGTCTTGATGTGTGAAAGGTTCATGTCGTCTCCGGATTCTGTGGCTCAGGAAAGCTGCGCAATCATGTGCTTGGCGCTGCGGAAGCAGAGCGCTGCGATAGTTGGCGTGATGTTGGCGGTGCCGATCGACGGCATGCTGCCGCCACCAACGAGATAAAGGTTGTCGTGGTCCCAGCATTGCTGGTGCGAATTGACGACCGATTTTTCCTTCTTGGTGCCCATGAGGTGGGTGCCGGCCAAGTGGTTGCCGCCGCGGATGCTGTAACCGATTCCGTTATAGGTGGCATAGCCGTAGTCGCTGGGATCGTAGTGAGTGAAATCTTCCGCACCGAGGCGCTGGAACAACAGTTTGGAAAAATCACGCGCGTAGGCGACGCCCTTCATCGTGTACTCGGGAATGTTGTAGGTGACTATCGGGCGGGGATTGCCGAGCGCATCGGTGTAGCGCGGATTGACTGTCACGCTGTTGCCGGTTTCCGGCAGTACTTCCACCATGAAGGCCAGCAGCAGTTGCCGCGATACCTGGTCGATCAGCGCCTTGCGCAGATCGGTGCCGAATTTGTTGCGTTCATCCACCAGCATCTCCACATCCGACATCGGGGCGCCGGTGGCCCAGCCCCAACCGTCGTTGTGGATGTCCATCGCGAAGGCAGCCTGTTGCTTGCGAAATGAACCGCCGCGCAGACCGACGATGCCGCCGGTGACATTGGTGCCGCGCATCGTGCCGCATACCTCTGGCATCAAGCCCCAGCACAGCAGATAGGCGTGATCCATCAGGTTCTTGCCCACCAGTCCGCTGCTGCCATGCAGGCCGGACGCCAGCATCAGTCGCGCGTTCTCGATCGCATTGGCACCCAAGACAAACAGCTTTCCTTTCACCGTCACGGTTTCATGGTGCGGTGAATCGGGCGAGCGGTAGTGCTTGAGCTCGATACCGGTGACCTTGCCGCTGGCGGCATCGACATTGACCTTCGACGCCACCGACTGCGGCAGGATGTCGACCAGGCCGGTCTGCAAGGCCTTGCTCAGTGTTTTGCCGGCGTGATACTTCGCCTGCACCGGACAGAGCGGCACGCAGTTGTTGTTGCCCTGGCAGCGCTCGCCGGCATCCACCTGATGCGTGCTGACAGCACCTACCGGCACGAAACCCTTGCCATTGTCGTACGCCGGATTGGGAATGCCGTTGCGGCCCTGCGGGAAACTGCGAATGCGCAGATCGTATTGTTTGCCATCGAGTTCAACGCTGGTGCCGCGCAACCCTTCGTCGACTTTCTGGTCGAGATACGAGTGCGGCATCTTCAGCATCGGATAGACATAGCCCGGCGGAAAGCGCAGGCCGAGCAGCTTCTGTTCCTCGACGTCGCCCGACACACCGAACTCGTGTTCGGCCTGACGGTAATACGGCTCCAGTTGGTCGTAGTCGAGCGGCCAGTCGATGCCGAGCGAGAACTGCTGTTGCATGGCGAAGTCTTCCGGCAGAAAGCGCGGAGTCTTGGCTTCCCAGTGCATCGTGGTGCCGCCCAGCACGCGCGTGTAAACCGAATCGGTGGCGAACGGGCCTTTCTGCACGATGTAGTTGGAAGCGTCGGTTTCGCCGGCGGCGATCTTCTTCACGCCCGGGCTGCGCGGCATTGGCGCGTTGGGGTTGGGCGGAAACGGTGCCTGGTTGTCTTTTTCGGCGGTGCCGTAGAAGCGCTGCATGTAGTTCTCGTAGCCACTGATGGTGGCATCTTCGGCCGGGCCGGCTTCCAGTATCAGCACACGTTTGCCGACCTGGCTCAACTGCAGTGCGATGATGGTGCCGGAAATGCCGCTGCCGACAATGACGGCGTCGTACAGCGTTTCGCTGGCAGCCTTGACGCTGGTTCGGCGGGTGGCGCCTTCAGGAAAAATCATGGCGTTCCTCCTGTGTCTTGTTGTTTGTCATACACGTGCTCCAAATTCCTTTATCAGGTGTTCGGCGGTGCGGATCGCCATCGCGCTGATAGTGAGTGTCGGGTTGGATGTGCCCATCGTCGGGAAGCTGCCGGAGCCGATCATGTAGAGATTCGGGTGCTCCCAGCAGCACTGGTTGAGGTCGAGCACGGAGTCCTTCGCATCGGTGCCCATCAAGTGAGTGCCGCCGAAGTGGCCCATGCCGTGGTAGCGCAAGGTGCTGCCGCCGTATTGCACGCTGGGGAACCACTTGGCGTCGCCCTTGTCGGAAAAGTCTTCAACGCCGGCGTGCCGGAACAACTGCTTGCTGACTTCGCGCGCTGCCAGCATTCCCTTCAGAGTGTAGTCGCTGATCTTGTAGTGGATGGCCGGGCGCGGGTTGCCGAGCGGATCGAGGAAGCGGCGATCGAGCGTGACGCGGTTGCCGGGTTCACCGAGCTGTTCGACCGCAAGCGACATGCGCACCTGGCGCGACAGCGTGGCAGTAACCTGTTCGCGCAAGGCCTTGCCGAAGCGCTTGTTCTTCATCACCTCGCGCAATACCAAGGCATCAGGATCGCCGGTCGGTGCCCGCCAGCCATCGTTGCCGATGTCAAAGCGAAAGGCCGCGTGTTGCGAGCGGAATGGCCCACCGCGCAGGTCTTCCACGCCGGCGGTCGACAGCGGCCCGCGATACGGAAACACTTTCTCCGGAAACAGCCCCCACGCATACAGTGTCGGGTGATCCATCAGGTGACGGCCGATCACATCCTTGTCGACACCGATGTTCGAATTCATCACCAGCTTGGCGTTCTCGACCGCGTGGGCGGCCAGCACGTAGGCGCGGCCCTTGGCTTCATGCGTCGTGTGGCCGTTTTCGTCGTAGCGTTTATAGGTGATGCCACTGACAAGGCCGGTCACCGGATCGATATTGATCTTCGATGCCACCGACTGCGCGCGCACTTCCAGATGTTGCTGCTTCGCCTTCGCCAAGCTCTTGCCACCGTGATACTTCGCCTGCACCGGACAGATCGGCGTGCAGGCTGTATTGCCCTGGCAGCGGCCACCCATCAGCGGATCAATCTGTTGGCCATCGTCGTGCATGTCGACGGCACCGACCGGCACGTAGGAGCCGCGCGGCATCGAGTTGCGCGCAGCCGGATAGCTGCGAATCCTGAGCGCCGCCGTGTGGCTGCCGATGGTGACGGGCTTGCCGTCAACCGCTGCCCCCAGCTTCTGGTCGGCGTAACTCAAGGGCACACGTTCCATCGGAAAATCGTAACCGTTGGCGAACGTAATGCCGTGATAGCCCTGATCCTCGACGTTGGCAGAAATGCCCATCTCGGTTTCGGCCTTGCGGTAGTACGGTTCAAGCTCGTCGTAGCCGAGTGGCCAGTCACGCCCGACGCCGTAACGCGTCTTCATCCTGAAATCTTCCGGCAACATGCGCAGCGAAACGCCGAGAAAGTGCAGCGTCGAGCCGCCCTGCGCGCGCGTGTAGCTGCTGCCATAGGTATCGGGCCCGTGCTGCACGAAGTAGCCGTCGTTGTAGCGGGCGTCGGCAGTGTCAGGCTGGGGTGCGTTGGTATTGGCGGGCCATGCCGACTCCGGCCCCTTGCCATAGGCGGTGTAGAACGTTTGCAGATGCTTGTCATAGCCCTTGATGGTTTTTGGCGACGCCGGGCCGGCTTCCAGCACCAAGACGTCAAGACCGGCTTCGGTCAGGCGTTTGGCCGTGATGGCACCGGCTGCGCCAGCGCCGACGATGACGACATCGAATTGACGGGAAACGATCATGCTTCCACCCCCAGCGGCGGCAATGCCCATGAACCGAAGCCGGGTGGCAGTGCGCCGGCGGGATGGGCGCCGATGGCGCTCCATTGCAGGCCGGCGAGGTAGCTGGCGGCGGAAACCACATGGGCGGTATCGCGAGCAGAATGCGCATTGGCAGCGCGCCACGCCTCAGGCATTTGCGTCCAGGTGCCGGTGTACCACAGCACGGTCAGGTTGCGGGCAACGGGGCCGAGCGTTGCATCGTCGAGAATGGTGCCGACCAGCAGTGTGCCGTCGTCAGTCGCCGGCAGTGTACTGAAGGCTTGCAGCAGGGCATCTGCACCGGCAGTGGAAATGATGTCGTCGAGTGCGGCCAGGTATTCAGGGCCGACTCCGGTGCTGATCAGGTGGAGGCGGTCGAACCCGGTCAGGGCTACCGACAGCTCCAGAAAGGTATCAAGGCGTTTGTTCATGTGATTCACCATGTTCATTGCCGTACAGGAAATTGTTTGCTGATTCAGGACATCGTCTTGGGCGCCCAGATCATCTCGTTGGTGACGCGACCATTGGCGTCCTTCACCTGCAACACCAGATTGCCGTTGTCGAACACGAACGGACGCGCTTGTGTGGTGTGCGACCAGTTGGGAAACAGCGCCGAATCCACGTGATGGACGACCTGGTGTTCGTTCACTTCGTAGCTGCCGAAGTAGGACAGGCACGTCGAGTAAGCCTGGGCGCGTTGTTCGATGCTGCCGCCCACCGGGTCGTCGGTATCAAGCCTGGGTCGGTCAGCGAACAGCATGTGCACCGACATGGTGCCCTCGGCGGTGTAGATCAGCACACCGCGCGGGTTTTCGCCCAGCGGAAACACCACACTGTTGTCGTCGTGATGCCGCTTCCAGGTGACAAGCTGCCAGGTGCCGGTAATCGTGGGTAACATCGTCTTGCCTCCGGTTGATTGTCCAGGTGGGTTGTGGTCGTTAGCGCAGCAGCTCCGCTACCAGACCGGTCCAGCCGGTTTGGTGGGAAGCCCCGATTCCGGCGCCGTTGTCGCCGTGGAAATATTCGTAGAAAAGAACATTGCGGTTCCAGGCGGGATCGTTCTGGAACAACGCTACTCCGCCAAACACCGGACGTTTGCCATCGACGGTTTCGAACACCGACACCAGACGTCGCGAGAGTTCATCGGCGATCGCCGCAAGGGTGAGCTGTTTGTCGGAACCCGTGGGAAACTCCACCGTGAAACTGTCGCCCAGCCATGCGTGGTATTTGCGGAGGGTTTCCACCAGCAGGAAGTTGATGGGAAACCAGATCGGGCCGCGCCAGTTGGAGTTGCCACCGAAATCGCCGTGTGACGATTCGGCCGGTTCGTAGCGTTCACTCAGTTCATGGCCGTGCACGTTGAGCGTGAAAGGCGTGTCCTGATACACGCGCGAGATCGAGCGGATGCCGTAGGGGCTGAGAAACTCACTCTCGTCAAACACGCGGGCGAGAATGCGCTTGAGGCGATCGGGGTCGACGAAACTGAGCAGGTGGCTGTTCTCGTTCTTGTCCCACACCTTGTCGAGAATCTGCGGATGCTTGCGCAGGTACCAGTTGATACGCTCCAGCAATTCCTTGCCGGCACCGGTTTCCAGCGTGGCCATGTCGAGCAGCAGCACCGGAAACAACGGAATGATGCCGACCAGCGAACGCAGTTTCACCGGGATGTACTCACTGCCGCCGCCGTCACGATCCAGCTTGAGCACGTCGTAGTAGAAGCCGTCGTCTTCATTCCACAACTCGATTGCGCCGTCGGTCGGATGCTCGAAGCCGTCGATCTTGTCGCCGATATCCACAAAGTGTTGCAGGAACTTGTTGGCGAGGCGCGGATACTCGGCACCGCGCGGTGCCAGCTTGAGCGCCAGCTCCAGCAGGTTCAGGCAGAACAGCCCCATCCAGCTGGTGCCGTCCGACTGGCACAACCGCAAGCCGCGGCCTAGCCAACCTTCAAGAGCTTCGATATTGCTGCGATTGATGACGGCAATGTTGTCGAGGCCGAGAAAGCCTCCGCCGAAGAGATCATCGCCGGTAGGGTCTTTCTGGTTGGCCCACCAGGCGAAATACATCAGGCTGTAGTTGAAGATCGACTGGGCAAAATCCAGATCTTCGGTGCCAGTGGTTTCGCGTTCGGTCTGCAGGATCCGCAGCGCTGCCCACGCGTGCAGCGGCGGGTTGACGTCGTCAAACGCCCACTCGTAGGCCGGGATGGCCCCGGTGGGCGACATATACCACTCGCGTGCCAGCGTCAGCAGTTGCTCTTTGGCGAAGTTGATGTCGATGCGGGCAAACACGACTGAGTGGAAGCAGAGGTCCCACGCCGCGAACCACGGATACTCCCAGGTGTCGGGCATGGACAGCACGTGGTCTGCATAGAAGTGAGTCCATCTGCGATTGCGCCAGCGTTCGGGTGGCGGTGGTTGGGTGGCGTCACCTTGCAGCCATTCCTTCACGATGTAGTGGTAGTACTGTTTGCTCCACAACATGCCGGCATAGGCCTGGCGCAGGATGTTCTTGCGGTCGGCAGTGCTGCCGGGGGGTGTGATTGTGTCGTAGAAGGCGTCGGCCTCGGCGCTGCGGGTGTCGAACGTGGTGGTGAATTGCGGCCCGAACGGCTCGCGCAATTGCGTATCGGCAGACAAGCGCAGCAACACTTCCTGCGTGGCACCGGCGCCGATGTCCAGCTTGTAGACTGCGGAGGCCTTGGTACCACTGAGCGCCGGATTGACGGTGTCGGTGCCATGCAGCAGATGATCGTTGATGCCGTCTTTCGGATAGCGCGGGCTCGCCGGGTTTTGCCAGAGCCGTTGGCTGTTGCTCTCGTTGTCGACCACCAGCAGGCGGCCGGCACCGTTGCAGTAGAGCTTCATTGGCAGCAGGTCATCGGTATTGTGGTCGCCGACGGGTGTGGCCGTGACGCTCGCACAGCCGGCGAGTGGATCGTTCAGCGTGCCTTGCAGTAGCGGCTTGGCGGCGTTGTTGAACCAGCTCCAGGTGTTGCGGAACCACAGCGTGGGCAACAGGTGCAGGCGGGCCGTGTCGGGGCCGTGGTTGGTCACGCGGATGCGTATCAATACGTCGTCGACGCCGACCTTGGCGTATTCCACCAGCACATCGAAGTAGCGGTTGTCGTTGAAGATGCCGGTGTCGACCAGCTCGAATTCGGGAGCAGCACCATTGGTCTGCTTGCGGCGGGCGTTCTCTTCCACCAGCCAGCCGTACGGAAATGCCGCATGCGGATACTTGTACAGCCACTTCATGTAGCTGTGGGTGGGCGTATTGTCGAGGAAGTAGTAGTACTCCTTCACATCCTCGCCGTGGTTGCCCTCATCGTTGGTCAGGCCGAACAGGCGTTCCTTCAGGATGGGGTCGTTGCCATTCCACAGTGCGATCGAGAAGCACAACTTCTGGTCGGCATCGGAAAGGCCTGCGAGTCCGTCTTCACCCCAGCGATAGGCGCGCGAGCGTGCCTGCTCGTGCGGGAAGTAGCTCCAGGCGTTGCCACCTGCCGAATAGTCCTCGCGCACCGTTCCCCATTGGCGTTCCGACAAGTAGGGGCCCCAGCGCAACCAATCAACGGTTCCGTCCGGGGCATAGGTTTGTTCAGGAATTTGCCTTTTCACGGATTGAAGGGAGCGTAACCGTCCGGGGTCAGGGCTGCAACAAAAAAACAAAAAATCAGACTGGCAGGACCTGGCAGGAATTTGCGGCCGAATGGCGCTTCAAGTCCGGCTCCTGAGACGGTAGCAGGAACTGGGGCTGCTTATGCTTCGTGAGAACAGATGATGATTTGCGATTGAATTTCTGGGCCAGAAAGCAGAACTTGATTAACGAACCATGGAACCGCTGACAATTCAAAGCGAGCGAATGCTCTTCGGGTGCGATGATCTGCAAGGCACTTGCACGCACCCGGGCCTTCCCGACTGGGGTGGTGACGTTTACCGCGAGTTCCTGGCCGCCATTCTCGACAAAAAGTTCCCCTGCACTTTCGCCGCGCTCGGCCTTTCTGAAAGACTCTGCCGTTTTGCTTTTGCGTCTGACCCGCGAGCGCCGCGCTGCGCGGACGAACTGGCCGCGGCCATTGCTGAATACTTCGACTGGCTCCCCACCGTCCCGCCGGAAAAGGACATATATGCGGTGCTCATCGTCTGTTGCGCGCCTATCGAAGAGATCGAGGAAGAGAGCTATCGCAGGATATTCGAAAAACTGCTGCGCGAAGTGAACCTTCGCGACCCCGCGCCATGGCCGGCGCAGGTTCCGAAACAGGCCGACAAAACGAAATTCACGTTTTGCTTCGGTGGGCGGGAAATATTTGTGAACGCAAACACGCCGAGCCAACCGCCGCACGCATGGCTTCACCGAGGCGTTGTCCATTTATGGCCGCAAGCGGCGCGGCTCAGAGCGCTTGGCGCTCATTGGCGCATCACACCGCCGCTTGCGTCAAGAACCTCGTCCACCGCATTTCCACGTTTCTCTGATAACCCACTTACCTGAATTACCTGACCCAAACGCAACCTTAACCTTAACCTTACGAAAAAAATGAAAAACCTCCGTATTGGCTTGCTGTGGCTTGCGGCTCTTCTCCTGACTTCGGTCTGCCTCCCACGCTTGCAAGGTGCACCGCTTCCACCATTAATCTCCATCTCCAGCACGAATGGCATATTGCAGGCGGACCTTGTGATCAAAAACGTCGATGCCAGGATCAACAACCGCCTCGTAACTGGTCTCAGGACCTATAACGGCATTTTTCCCGGCCCGACGCTGCGTGTCCGTCCGGGCGACACGATGAACATTCGTTATATTAACCGCCTCCAAGTGGATACAGATCACCCGCCGTCAGGCGTGCACGGCGATGCGATTGACAATGTCAACCTGCACGTGCACGGCCTGAATGTTTCCCCGGAAGGGTATTCCGACAACGTCTATCTCGACATTCTCCCCGGCCAATATGTTCCATTTAAGATTCATATCCCCACCAACCATCCGACCGGCTTGTTTTGGTACCACCCCCATCGCCATGGCGGCGTGAGCACCCAGTTAGGCAGTGGTCTGGCGGGCAACATCATCATAACGGGCCCAGGGGACCTGGATGAGATTCCGGAAATCGCCGCCACTCGGTCAAACATTGTCGAAATGATCTTTAACGAAATTCCTCTTCTGAAGCACGGTGGTCATTACATCATCGGGGACTCGCCGGAGAATGTGGCCGCGGTGGAGGGACTCATCCCCAACATCACAAACTCAGTAGGTTTCCTGATTTTCACGGTCAATGGAGTCCCGGTTTTTGAGAAAGGCAATCGCACCAACGATCCGATCAACCTGCCGCCGACGCCTGAAGTCACGATGAAGCCGGGTGAAGTGCGGCGTTTTCAATTGACCCACGCCGGCCTAGACCAGTTCCTCAACTTGGTGCTGCTGGAGACGAATACGGCTACGCTGGCGCCACTCCATTTGCTCTCGATCGACGGAATAACCCTGTCAAACGTCGTCAGCAGCACAAACGCCATTCTTTTAGGCGGCGGGAATCGAGCGGAATTCCTCGTGAAAGCGGGGCTTGCCGGCGCGAAGTATTTGCTAAAATCGACTACCAACACGGCCCAGGTAGGCCCCCAACCGGATATCCCCCTGGCGATGATCACTGTGGCAGGCACCCCGGTGAATATGAACTTGCCACAAAAACTCAACCCGCCGATCGCGAGACTGCCAGACATTCAGGATAACGAAATCGTCCGCATTCGGCAAATTGCGCTTGAGATTGAAGCTAAGAAGAACAACCCTACCAACGGGCTTCTCTTTTTCGTCAACGGGAGTCCGTTCAACCCTCGCATCGCGGACCAGACGATGCTCCTGAACACAGCCGAGGAGTGGGTCATAAGCACAGAGAGCCGTTATACAGACAGTCACCCTGATGACAGTCAGGGTTTTCTTAAGTGGGGGCACCCATTTCATATTCACGTGAATTGGTTTCAGGTTGTGAAGATCAATGGGAAGGCTGTTCCACCACGCTGGCAGGATACCGTGGTGGTTCCTAAGAATGGCAATGTCACGATCCGCCATCGCTTCCAGCAATACACCGGAAGGTATGTGTTCCATTGCCATATTCTTCCCCACGAGGATTTGGGGATGATGCAAGGAGTGGAAGTCGTGGATCCGAAGAATCTGAACCCGCTGCAAACCTGGCGTTTAAAGAATCTGTTCAGTTTTGAGAATTACGGACGAGCTGCCGACTGGGCCACCAACACCAATGGAATCCCAAACCTGTTTCAGTATGCCTATGGTGGGACGAACGATTCCCCAGTTGCGCGTGTCGTCCAGGCTGCTGGCCAAAACTACTTTGGCTTTAAGTTTAACTGGCAGCTTGAGCCTGGAGGCTTGCCCACCTTCGCCCATTACTACCTTGCCGAGTCCACAGACCTGGTAACGTGGCGTCCCATTCCAAGCACAAACAACGTGCAACCGCCCGTGGACAATCGCGGGGTGCGATCACTGTTTTTACGCGATAACACACCGATCGGCGCTACTCCAGGCAAGCGCTTTGTGATGGTCCGAGTTGCTACGGAACCCACGGCTCTGCCCATTACTGACGATCTCAATCTGCCGAAATAAGTTGCTGACAGCGCTGGCTCGAAACATTGGCACGCGCAATTCTCTCAATCGGCAGCTCAGGCGCGCCGGGCGCATCCTGGCGCGGCCCCGCTCGAACAGTCGTTTGACGTAGCGCGGAGTTTCACTATGCTGTGTCGCCGACTTGCCGTCTGCCGCGTGTTCGCGCTCTCCAGCGTCTTGGAGCTCGCGGGAGTTGCGCAGATTGAAAATCCGCGATGCGGCAGAGTCAAATCGGGGCAATCGCAAGATGCGCCCAAGCGCGCGCGCCCCTTATCAATCAAAGACAGATACTATCGTTACTATGCACAAGCTGAAAAAAATAGTGGAAAACCCTTGGGTGAACCTGGCCGTCGCGGGAATACTCGCTGCCACAGCCTTGTCTGAATTAGGGGACACGTTGTGGGAGGATTTGGCCAATGGCAATGCGCGCGGACATCACGGAATCCTCCTGTACGCTCTGCTTTCCGGACTCAAAGCCATCCCCGACCTGTTTGAAGCAAGCAAATACATTTCTGGCGAATGAATCGGCCAATCTTTCGCGCCACGAGCCTTCAGCGCCAAGTACGCTGTAGCGAACAGCGCGTTTTGCTTGTTACGGCCAATGAAATCCTCGGCGGTGATTTCGAGTCGTCCGAATTCGAGCTTCAGAACGTTTATCAATTCAGGGGTTGCTCCGCCTTTCGAGATGATCCTTAGGTCTGCGTCCAATGTCGTTTCCGATGAGCCACTGAAATGGCCGCGCGCATTTGCCACATAAAGCCATTGTTTCAATCCCCGCTCATCTTCTGGTGACGGTTCGTAATTCCTCGTTGAGGCGTAGAACCCCGGAACAATGATTAGAAGCGGGGACGACAGCAGGGACTCGTCTTCAATTCCGGCATTAGCGTGGAGAAAATTCACAGAGAAACGAAGACCTTCCTTCGCCTTGGTCCAGCCATCTTTGAGCCGTTGCAAAGAGATACTTCCAACTGTTTTGAAGCGACTTTGACCGGTTGCGAATACAACCAGCGCGCGCACGAGAAGACCGAGGTCCAGCGTGAACCATTTCTCTTCGCATTCCTCCTGAAACTCCTCGAAAAGCTGTAATCCTAAAAACGGCAGTTGGGCCCCGTAAAAACGACCCCATCCGTTTTGTTACAACAGCTTATGAAACCGGCACTTGCCACCAAAAAAGTGAACTGCGGAGCAGTTGGATTTTCCAGTGCAGCAAGCACTTCGAATCGTATGGGGATTTCAACTGCCGTTTCTAGGGTAATGCACCGGGCCATCGGGACGTGATTTGCGCCAAGGCCAGCCAGGTCCGACCCGCGCAATTTCATCCCGAGAGAATTTGCGCGAACGAAAATCTCCGCGACTTCGACGTACGAGAGCTTTCTGTCGAGCACGTGCATTACGTACTGATAGTCTCTTATCTTCCGCACATCTTGAAGCCGCTTGGAATATTTCTCGAACAACGGATCGCGCCCGGAGTTCTTCGGCCTGGAGAGTTCCGGCCGTTTTCTTTGTGGCGGGTCGCCGCGCGGTTCTTATTGCGAGTTGTATCACACATTGCGACGGACTTCGCAAGACGGAAGGCGTGTTCAGCTTGGATCAATTTGCAGCAACTCGCCCTGCCTGAAAGCCGCCGATTGGTCGCGTCACTGGACTTCTGGGTTCTAAATCGGTTGTTATTTCGCAGTCGGTTTGAAAATGAGTTGCGAGAAATTATAGAGCCCCTTCTTCCAATGTTGGAAGTCATGCGCGTGTTCGTCCACGTGCCAGATGTGCGGGACGTTCTTCTCCTTCAAGTAGGCGTGAACGCCCTGGCTGACGCGGATCAAGCCGTCCTTGTTGCCGCAGGAAAGATAGAGAAGCTTCAATTGCTTTGTGGCTTTCCCGGGATCGGCCACCAGTTCCGCCGCCGGCTTCGTATTCGGCGCGGACGAGAAGCCGCCGACCCACGCGAAGGTGTCGA
>Ga0194131_10004919_pt1 | contig 19689 bp, 9 predicted proteins | sample TA2KigO120mmetaG_FD_148631 | JGI IMG/M metagenome (GOLD analysis project Ga0194131, IMG submission 148631) | Freshwater microbial communities from Lake Tanganyika, Tanzania - TA2015053 Kigoma Offshore 120m | ecosystem: Environmental > Aquatic > Freshwater > Lake | place: Tanzania: Lake... | reverse complement strand
GCAGGCGGCGGCGGCGCGTGCCGCGGGCAGGGCGGACGGGGCGGACCGGCGATGATGGGACTGGTCGCCGCGCTCGGCCTGCTCGCGCCGGGTCCTGCCGCGGTCGCCGGCGGCGACTCGCCCTGGTTCGTCGAGTCGGCCGCGGCGCGCGGACTCGACTTCGTCCATCGCAACGGCGCCGGCGGCGAGAAGCACTTCCCCGAGATCATGAGCGGCGGCGTCGCCGTCCTCGACTTCGACGGTGACGGCGCGCGCGACCTCTTCTTCGCCCAGGGTGCCCCATTCCCCGGCTGCGCTCGCGACGGCGTCGACTTCCGCGACCGTCTCTACCGCAACGTCGGCGGCCGCTTCGTCGACGTGACCGACGCCGCCGGCTGCGCGACCCCCGGCTACACGATCTCGGCCATCGCGCCCGACTGGGACGGCGACGGCGATCCGGACCTGGTGCTGTGCGAGTTCGGCGGCGTCCGCCTGCTGCGCAACGACGGCGGCCGCTTCGTCGACGCCACCGCGGCGAGCGGCCTCGCCGAGAGCGGCTGGCCGCAGTGCGCCGCCGCCGCCGACTTCGATGGCGACGGCGATCTCGACCTCTACGTCGGCCATTACGTCGTCTACGACCTCGCGCGAGCGCTCTGGTGCGGCGACCGGTCGCTCGGCGCCGCCGGCCGCAGCTATTGCCACCCGGACGAGTACCCGCCGGAACTCGATCGCCTGTGGGAGAACCGCGGCGACGGCACCTTCGTCGACGTCACGGTGCAGGCGGGGCTCGAGGGAGCGCGCGGCAAATGCCTCGGGCTGCTGCCGATCGACTTCGACGACGACGGCGACCTCGACCTCTACGTCGCCAACGACTCGACCGAGAACTTCCTCTGGCGCAACGACGGCGGGCTGCGCTTCACCGACGTCGCCACCGACGGCGGCTGCGCCGTCAGCTCGCGCGGAGTGGCGCAGGCGTCGATGGGGGTCGACGCCGCCGACATCGATCTCGACGGCGACTTCGACTGGGTCTGCACCAACCTCGCGCTCGAGCCGAACGCGCTCTATCGCAACGACGGCGACGGCTTCTTCACCGAGCGGGGACTCGAGTCGGGCCTCGGCGAGCCGTCGCTGATCTGGGTCGGCTTCGGGACGCGCTTCACCGACGTCGACCGCGACGGCCGCGAGGACCTGCTGGTGGTGAACGGCCACGTGGTCGACACGGTCGAGCGCACCCACCCCGGCCAGGTCTTCGCGCAGCCGGCGCATCTCTACCGGAACAAGGGGGGAGGCCGCTTCGCGCTGGCGCCGGTCGCCGAGGCGGGGCCGTGGTTCGCTACGCGCCGGGTGCGGCGCGCGCTGGCGTCGCTCGACCTCGACGACGATGGCGACCTCGATTTCGCGCTGGGCGGCAACGGCGAACCGGCGGAGCTGCTCGTGCAGGAGCGCGCGGCGCCCGGCGGCTGGGTCGGCTTCGAGCTCATCGGCGCGGGCAAGAACCGCGGCGCGATCGGCGCGCGGGTGACGATCACGGCCGGCGGCGTGAAGCAGCGGCGCGAGGTGCGCGGCGCCTGCTCGTACGACAGCTTCGTCGACCTGCGCTGCCTGTTCGGGCTCGGCGACGCCGCCACCATCGAGCAGGTCGAGATCCGCTGGCCGCGCGGCGCGGTGACGACGATCCGCGGCGTCGAGCGGGCGCGTTACCACCGGATCGAGGAGCCGACGTCGAAGTGAGCGAACGGCGCGGTCGTGCCGGCGCCGCGCAGGTGACGGCGGGCGCCGCTCTGCGCGGCACGCGGCGCGCCCGGCGGCCCCGGTCGGCACGCGCTCGGCGCTATGCTCCCGGCCTCTCCTGACAGGATTCGACCGCCATGGCCGATGCGCCGCCGCCCGCTGCCCCTGCCGCTCCGAAGCCCGCGGTCGCGCCCGCCGCTGCCGCGCCGGCGGCACCGCCGAAGGAGCTGATCTCGCCGGCCATGAAGCAGCTCGCCATCCTGATCGAGGACGAGCAGAAGCGGCTTGGCTGGGATGAGGCGAAGCTCTGCGCCTTCGCGACGCAGCTGCTCGGTGCGGCCGACCCCTACAAGAAGCTGAAGATCACGACGTTCTCGTTCATCCGTCGGCTGCGAGTGCCCCGCCTCGAGGCGCTGCTGGCGGCGCTGCGCAAGGCGCGCTGAGCGGGGCCACCGGCGCTACTTCGGCGGCAACGGCTCCGCGCCGCAGAGTTCGTGGAGGCGCAGCTTCAGCTTCGGCACGAGCGCGCGCGCGGGTGACCCGCGCGGCGGTGCCGGCAGCACGCGGCCGTCGATCGCCCGGATCGCGACGAGACCGTGCGCGGCCGCGGCAAGGAAGGCGTCGTCGGCGCCGGCGAGGTCGCTTGCGAGCAGGCGTTCCTCGCGCACGCTGAGCGCGAGTCCGGGTGCCACGTCGCGCGCCGCCTGCAGCACGGCGCGGCGAAGGAGCCCCGGCCAGGCACCGCTCCCGAGCGAGGGCGTGAGCAGCGTGGTCCCGCGCACCAGGAAGAGGTTCATCGCCGTCGCCCCGAGCACGGCGCCATCGGCGCCGTGCCAGAGCAGTTCGTCGGCACCATGGGCACGCGCCTGCGCCAGCAGGGCATCGGCCTGGCGGACCGCGGCGAGCGTCTTCGGCGGTGCCAGCGGCGGCCGCTCGCCGGCCGTCCGCAGGGTGAGCCCTTCGGCGAGTCGCTCGCCGTCGAACGGGGGATCGCGCAGCGGGGCGATCTCGACGGCAGCGCTGCCGCCGGCGGCCATCGAGCGCCGCAGTTCGAGGATCCCGTCGCGCCGTCCGCTCGCAGCGTGGGCGGCGTGCAGTCGCTCGGCGACATGGGCGGCGGTGACCGTCGCCCCGAGCCGCGCCAGATGGTCAGCGACCCACTCGAGCCGGCCGCGCCAGGCGCGGACCCGCGTCACCCGGGTCGTCGTCGCGTCGTCAGTGGTCATGGCAGCGCGACCCGACCGCGTCCGCGCAGGGAGTGGATCACGCTGCCGTCGACCAGCACGTCGTAGCTGGCGCCGTCAGGCGCCGCGATCGCGACCTCGAGGCTGCCTGCAGGCGCCGCGTCGGCGCCGGCAGCACCGAGCGGCCGCGGCTGCGGGCTCTCCGGGGTGAACGGCCACGGCGAGACGACGATGTGCGCGCCGACGCGCAGGCGATGGAGGTCGTGCGGGCGACCGTCGAGCTGCCAGCGCAGGTTCAGCAGCGTCGCCGGGTTGATGTGGGCCGGCAGCGGCGCCTGATCGGCGAGGCGGAACGCATCGGGCAGGCAGCCGACGTGCGGGCCGTCCGCACGCTGCATCGCTTCGCCGGCGGCCAGGACGCCGCGGGCCACGGTCGCCCACGGAAACGTCGGATCGAGCGGCGCCAGCTCGGCGAAAGCGCGTGCGGCGACCAGCCCGCACCATTGCACCGGCAGGCCGATCCAGACCGGGGCGGTGCGATGGGTCGCGGCGAAGGCGGCGATGGTCGCGTAGTCGTCGATCGGCGCGCCGGCAGCGGGCGCGGCGGCTTTGGCGCCACCCCAGAGGCGGATGAAGGGCAGCGCGTTCAGTGCTTGGCGACGCGCCTGTGCGCTCCAGCGCTCGGTCGCGGCGTGATCACCGACGTCCGCGGCGAGCCACGCGCCGATGACGTGGGCGTGCACGGCGTGCGCCGCCGCCAGCAGGTCGGGCGAGTGGAGCGGCAGCTCCCAGGTTTGCGCGCCGCGCGGCAGGTCGAAGTCCGCGAGCCGGGCGAGCGCGGTCAGGCCGGCGTGCCGCGCCGCCTCATCACCGGTCCACCACGCCTGTTCCAGCAGGGCGGCCGCGTTCCGCGCGCAGACGCCGAGCGCCGTGTCGGCGAAGTGGCCGGCGGCGAACGGCGTCCCGTCGGCGAAGGTGCCGTCGGGTCGCAGCGCCGCCTGCAGCGCGGCGGCTTGAGCGCGGCGGAGGGCGACCCAGTCGCGCGCGCGACCGGCGACGAACCACGCCGCGTCGTCGCGGTGGTGGCAGCCGCCATCGACCAGCGCGAAGCCGTCCTCCGCTCCGTGGCGGAGCACCTCGGCCGGCAGGCGCCCGTCCAGCCGCCAGAGCGTCGCGGCGATCGCCGACCACGGCTGGCGTTCCCAGTTCGGCTCGGCGCAGTGGCCGAAGCCGACCGCGCCCGGCTGTCGCAGCGGACCGGCGAAGGCGGCGCGCGCCAGCGTCTCGGCGTCGGCCAGCGCTCGCAGCGGACGCGGTGGTGGCAGCCCGCGCGTGGCGACCAGCGTCGCCGTCATCTCCTCGAGCGGTCCCGGCTGCAGGAGGAGTTCGGCCTGCCAGTCGCCGTGCCCGCGCAACGCGAGGCGCGGCCCCGGCTCGCCGTCGATCGTGTTCGGCTGCGCGAGGAGCGGCCGCAGATCGCGCCGTTCCCAGGTGAGGCCGAGCGCGGCGTCGCCTGCGCGCCACTCAGGGCTGCCGGCGACCGCGTCGGCGTGGAACTGGAGCTCGGTCGCGAGCAGCGGCCAGCAGAGGTCGTCCGGCGGCGGGGCGTAGCGCAGCCGTGCCGGCCCGACCAGGTCGAGATCAGACGACGAGCGCTCGCCGCGGCCGAGGAACTCGACGCCCGGCAGCACGGTGCGGGCGGATCGCTGCGCCGGGCGGACCACCAGCGCTTCGACCGGGCCGGGCGAGGAGACCGTGGCGCGCAGGCGATCGCCGTCGATCTCGAGGTCGAGCGCGCCCTCGCGCGCCACCAGCCGCGCATGGCGGTCCGACCGCCGGTGGACGACGCCGTCGGTCAACGGCAGGAGGTGACCGGTGGCGCCATCGATCGGCGCGAGCAACGGCGCGATCCAGCACCACTCGACCGGTTCGTCCGTGCCCGCCCGCGCCGTGCCGCCGCGCTTCACCAGCGCACCGCTGCCGTCGGGCGCCAGTTCGACCACGAGACCATCGGCCGCGAGGGTGGGCGGCGAGAGCGCCGGCTGCCGATCGATGAGCGTTGCGACGCTGCGGAACGGGGCGAATCCTTCGACCGCGAACTCGATCGGAACGGCCTCGAATCGACGGCCGCCCCGCGCGGGGAAGTCGATGCGCGCCGAGGCGTGCGGCGCCAGGGAGAACGTCGCGCCGGCATGGTGGATTCGCAGTTCCCGCTCCGCCAGCGATTCGATCGTGACGACCAGCGCGCGGACGCGGCGGTCGGGGCCGGCGACCTGGCGCACCTCGGTCACGCGCAGCGGGCAGGGCGTCACGGTCGTCAGCTCGATCGACTCGATCGCGAGCGTGCCCGGCCCGTCGGCCGGATCGAGGCGCAACTCCAGCAACGTGCCGGCGACCGGGAGCAGCGCCTCGAGCAGCTGCCACTCGCCGTCGCCGGCCAGTGCGGCGCTCTGGGCCTGCCGCTCGCTCCAGGCCGGATCGCGGTCGCTGCGCCAGTAGAAGTGCGGCGCGCTGCCGCGGCTGGCGCGCCCGCGCAGCCGCACCGCCACCAGTTCGGCGGCGGGCGCCGTGAGCGGCGGCAGATGGAAATAGGGATCGTCGCCGGTCGCCTGCACCTGCAGGGCGCCACTCTCGGCCGCGAGCCGGCACGCGTGCGCTGCGACGAAGCCGTCGCCGGAACGGGCGTCGGGGAACGTGAAGCGGGCGAACGGCTCGCCGCGGGCCAGCGGACGCTGTTCGTGCAATGGCAGCGGGATCGGTGGCGCATCGCCCGGCAGCGGCGCCGAGGGCAGCGCGAAGACGATGGCGGGCGCAAGCCGGAGCGCGCTCGGCATCGGCTCAGCCTCCTCGCGTGTGCATCTCAAGATGCGGATCGTCGCGCAGCTGCGGCAGCGGGGCGAACGCGCCGCGATCGGCGAGGGCGAGCCGTTCCTCGGCGCCGCGATCGCTGCGTCCGCTCCACGCCGGGACGATCAGCGCCCGCAACGCAGCGTCGTCGGCTCCGGCGCGCAGGGGGGCGCGCAGGTCGATGCCGCGCGTCGCGTAGAGGCAGAGGAACCAGTGGCCGTCGGCGGTGAGACGGCTGCGATCGCAGCTGCGGCAGAACGGCGCGGTGGTCGAGGCGATGATCCCGAAGGTAGTCCCGTCCGGCAGCACGAAGCGCTCCGCCGGCGCCGCGTCGCGCGCGGGCAGCGGCGTCGCCGGGCCGAAGGCGGCTGCGACCCGTGCGAGGAGCTCGCGGCGGTCGACCACATCCTCCCGTCGCCAGCGCGTCGCGCCGCCGACGTCCATGTACTCGATGAAACGGAGCTCGGCGCCGACCGACTTCGCGTAGCGCAGCAGCGGCGCCAGCTCGTCATCGTTGACGCCGCGCAGCACGACCGTGTCGAGCTTCAGCTCGCGGAAGCCGGCCGTGCGCGCGGCCTCGATCCCGGCGAGGACCTGGTCGAGGCCGCTGCGGCGGGTGAGGCGCTCGAAACGGGCCGGTTCGAGCGTGTCGAGGCTGACGGTGAGGCGGTGGAGCCCGGCGCGGCGCAGCGCGCCTGCCTCGGCCGCCAGCAACAGGCCGTTGGTGGTCAGTGCCAGGTCGGTGAGTCCCGGCTTGCGCGCCAGCTGCGCCACCAGCTCGGCGAGGTCGCGCCGCACCAGCGGCTCGCCGCCGGTGAGCCGGACCTTGGTCACGCCGAGCGAGAGGAAGAGGTCGACCAGCCGCGACAGCTCCTCGAAGGTGAGCAGCGCCGCCCGGTCGAGCCAGCGGTACTCCTCCTCGGGCATGCAGTAGGCGCAGCGCAGGTTGCAGCGGTCGGTGACCGAGAGGCGCAGGCTCGTGAGCGGGCGGCGCAGCGCGTCGAGGAGCGGCGGCATGGGGCGGGCATCATGCCGCATCGCGTTTCGTGCGGTCGTGGACAACGGCTGCATGGCAGGTGAAAAAGTCCGGGCTTGAACGTTCGTACAGCGTTCGGTAACAACCGCGCCACGACCGCCATCCGAAGGGGAAAACTGCATGTCGCACCCGCTGTCGAAGAAGCAGCTCGAGGTGTTGAAGGCGCTCGAGTCGTTCGCGAAGGCACGCGGCCACATCCCGTCGGTGCGGGAACTGGCGTCGCGGCTGCGCAAGTCGCCGACGACCGTGTTCCAGCACCTGAAGGCGCTCGAGCGACGCGGCTACCTGAAGGGCGATGGCTCGGCGCACGGCTGGCGGCTGCTGCAGGCCAGCGGGGCGACGGCTTCCGGCGGCGGCGAGTCGCGCCAGCTGACGGCGATGGTCGGCGGTCTGGCCGCGGAGATGACGCGTGAGCCGGAGTTCGTCCGGCAGGAGTGCGACGTCGACGCGAACGACGGGGCCGCGGACGGGGGCGATGGCGAGGAGCGGATTTTCGACCGCTCGCCGACGCCGCGCTCGCCGGTTCCGGCGCACGCCGACGACGCCGTGCCGGCCGGCTGGGTCCGCGTCGCGATCGCCGGTTCGATCGCCGCCGGCGCACCGATCGAGGCGATCGAGGACACGCAGGAGAGCCGGATCTTCCCGGCCGAGATGGTGCCGCCCGACGCGTTCGCGTTGAAGGTGCGCGGCCACTCGATGATCGACGACCACATCTGCGATGGCGACCTCGTCATCGTCGAACCGCAGGACGAGGTGCGGGACGGCGAGATCGCCGTCGCGCTGCTCGACGACGGCTCGGCGACGCTGAAGCGGGTCTTCCGCGAGTCGGGGCGGGTCCGCCTGCAGCCGGCCAACGCGACCATGGCGCCGATCTACGCGGCCGACGTCACCATCCAGGGCCGCGTGGTGGGGGTGTGGCGGCGCTGCGACTGATCGGCCGCCTGCTTCAGCGCATGCGCCCCACGACGCGGCCGACCGCGGCGAGGACTTCCTCGTCGGCGGCACTCGGCCAGTCGGCGACGACGTCGGTGTCGTAGTAGACGACCACGACGAGCGGCGCGCGGCCGGGGGGTTCGATCCAGACGAGGTCGTTGCACTTGACGGTCACGCCGTCGCCGCCGCCGGTGCCGGTCTTGTCGCCGGCCAGCCAGCCGGCCGGCAGGCCGCGGCGCACGCGCGCAGCACCGGTTTCAGTCGCGATCATCCAGCGCCGCAGCGTCTCCCGCTCGGCCGGCGGCAGCGCGTCATCGAGGAGACGCGCGACGAGTCGGGCCATCGCGCGCGGCGTCGTCGTGTCGCGCGCGTCGCCCGGACGCACGTCGTTCATCGCCGGTTCGTAGCGATCGAGCCGGGTCGCCGTGTCGCCCAGCGCGCGGCAGTAGGCGGTGACGGCGTCCGGGCCGCCGACCTCCCGCAGCAGCAGATTGGCGGCGGCGTTGTCGCTGGTGGTCTGCACCGCTTCGGCCAGTTCGGCGCGGGTCAGCTCGGCGCAGGCCGCACCGCGCGCCGCGGCGGCGTCCACGGCCGCGCGGACGACGGGTGCGTGCTGCTGCAGGTCGTCCGGTCCGGCCGCAACCGTCGCCCCGAGGGGCGGTCCGCCGCTGGCGGCGCGGTCGAGGACCATCGCCGCCAGGATCAGCTTGAAGGTCGAGCACAGCGCGAACCGCTCGTCGAGCCGGCGCCCGCGGAGGCTCCCATCGCCGGTGTCGAGCACGGCCACCCCGAGCCGACCGCCGTGCTCGAGCGCGGCGAGTTCGGCCTCGAGGGAGTCCCGCGCGGCGTGGCGCGCCATGGCGCAGCCGCTCGCCAACGCCACGAACAGGTTGCAGCAGAGGAGCGCGAGACGGCTCACGCGGGATAGTCGCAGTGCGTTTCCTGCGGGATGTACTTCATCAGGCCGTCGAGGTGGGTCGCTTCCTTGATCAGGTTGCGGGCGATGACCAGCTTCTGGATCTGGTTGGCGCCTTCGTAGATCTGGGTGATCTTGGCGTCGCGCATGTACTTTTCGACCGGGTAGTCGCGCATGTAGCCGTAGCCGCCGAAGATCTGCACCGCCTTGGTGCTGACCTCCATCGCCACCTCGGTGGCGAAGTACTTGCACTCGGCGGCGAGCTTGGTGACGTTGGTGTCGCCCTCGTCGACCGCGGAGGCGGCGGCGTAGACCAGCCAGCGCGCGGCGTCGACCTTGGCCGACATGTCGGCCAGCATCTCCTGGATCATCTGGAACGAGGAGATCGGCGCGCCGAACTGGTTGCGCTTGGTGGCGTAGAGCAGCGCGTAGTCGAGCGCGCCCTGCGCCAGGCCGACCGCCTGCGCCGCGACGCCCGGACGGGCCCAGTCGAGCGTCTGCATCGAGTGGACGAAGCCCATGCCGGCCTTGCCGCCCAGCAACCGGTCATCGCCGACGCGCACGCCGTTGAAGTGGGTCTCGACCACCGGCACCGCGCGGATGCCCATCTTGTCCTCGACCTTGCCGATCGAGAACCCCGGCATCCCCTTGTCGACCATGAACGCCGAGATGCGGCGGCTCTTGCTGTCGGGGTCGGTCACGCAGAAGACGGTGTAGAGGTCGGCGGCGCCGCCGTTGGTGGTCCACTTCTTCTCGCCGCGGATCACCCACTGGTCGCCGTCCTTGACCGCGCGCGTCCGCATGCCGCCGGCGTCGGAACCGGCGAACTTCTCGCTGAGGCAGAAGCTGATCAGCCGCTCGCCCTTGGCGATGGCCGGCAGGAAGCGCTGCTTCTGCTCGTCGGTGCCGGCGATGACCACCGGGAACGAGCCGAGCGCGTTGACCGCGTACATCACGCCGACGCCGCCGCAGGCGCGCGACAGCTCCTCGACGCAGCGGCAGAGCGCGACGATGCCGGCGCCGTGGCCGCCGAACTGCTTCGGGATCCAGACGCCGAAGAGACCGGCCTTGGCGATCTCCTTCTGGATCTCCCACGGGTATTCCTGCAGCCGGTCGTACTTGGCCGCCAGCGGCCGCACGACGCGATCGGCGACCTCCTTCGCCACCTGGCCCCAGTGGATCGCGGCGTCGCTGATGATCGTGCGCATGGCGGTTTCGGTTCCGGCGTGAGGGAGTCGGAAAAGGGGCTCCGACCTTAGCGAGCGGTCGCGGCGCGCGCACCGTCGGCGCGTCCGCACCCAACCCGCACGCCGCGGACCCACGCCGCCGGATTCCGCCGCGATTCGTCCGCACCTCGTTCGTTAGCATCACCGCCTTTTTCCCCCCGTGGCACGGCGCGGGCGGGGAAGGCTCGCCAGGCGGGAGTCGACGGTAGGCCCCCGCCCGGCACGACAGCGGTGCGGATGGTGAGCGAGCCGATCGTCGTCACCGGGGCGTGCGAGCACAACCTGCAAGGGGTCTCCGTGACCCTGCCGCGGGACGCCCTGATCACGTTCACCGGGGTCTCCGGGTCGGGCAAGTCGTCGCTCGCCTTCGACACGCTCTTCCGCGAAGGGCAACGGCGCTTCCTCGAGTCGCTCTCCTCCTACGCGCGCCAGTTCGTCGGCCGCATGGAGAAGCCGAAGGTCGAGAGCGTGACCGGCCTGTCGCCGACTCTTTCGATCGACCAGAAGACGGTCAACCGCAACCCGCGCTCGACGGTCGCCACCGTGACCGAGCTGTGGGACTACCTGCGCCTGCTCTTCGCGCGGCTCGGGACGCCGCACTGCCCGGGCTGCGGGCGGGTCCTTTCGGCGCAGACTGCCGACCAGATGGCGGCGACGCTGCTGCGGGACCACGCGGGCGCCCGCTGCCAGGTGCTCGCGCCGGTGGTGCGCGGCCGCAAGGGGCACTACAAGACCGAGCTCGAGCAGTGGCGGCGCAAGGGTTACGTCCGCGCCCGCATCGACGGCGCAATGAAGCGGCTCGACGAGCCGATCGCGCTGGCGCGCTACGAGACCCACACCATCGAGCTGGTCACCGATCGCATCGTGCTCGAGCGCGAGAAACAGGGGCGTCTCGCCGAGGCGCTGGAGGGGGCGCTCAAGCTGTGCGACGGCCAGGCCTCGGCGTGGATCGAGCCGGACGGCGCGAAACCGCTGCTGGTCGAGTTCTCCGGCAAGCTCGCTTGCCCCGGTTGCGGCCTCTCTCTCCCCGAGCTCGAGCCGCGCCTCTTCTCGTTCAACTCGCCGCAGGGCGCCTGCCCCGACTGCGACGGCCTCGGCCGCGCGCTACGCGTCGACCTGAAGAAGGTGATCCCCGATCCGGCGAAGTCGATCGCCGCGGGCGCGCTCGCGCCGATGACGAAGACCGGCTACCTGCCCTACGTCAAGCTGCGGATGAACAGCCTCGAGCAGCTCGCGCAGAAGCTCGGGTTCCGCCTGGACACGCCGTGGAAGAAGGTCCCGCAGGCCGCGCGCGACGCGCTGCTCCACGGCACCGACGAGGCGATCAGGCTCAAGTTCGAGTACCAGTCGGCCACCAGCGGCTTCACCGTCAAGGGGGAGGACCACCGCAAGCTGCAGGGGCTCCTGCCGGCGATGGAGCAGGCGTGGCGCGACCGCCACACCAAGCACCTCGAGCAGTTCATGAGCGAGGCCGGCTGCCGCGCGTGCGGCGGCGCGCGGCTGCGCAAGGAGGCGCTCGCGGTGAAGTTCCGCGGGCAGCCGATCCCGTGGTACGCGGCGCTGACCGTCGACGCGGCGACCGAGTTCTTCACCCGGCCCGGGCTGCTCGAGGCGCGCGAGAAACTGGTCGGCGCGGCGATCGTGCGCGAGCTCACCTCGCGGCTGCGCTTCCTGAAGGAGGTCGGCCTCGGCTACCTCTCGCTCGACCGCAGCGCGGCCACCCTGTCGGGCGGCGAGGCGCAGCGCGTCCGCCTCGCGACGCAGGTGGGGGCAGGGCTGCAGGGCGTCCTCTACGTGCTGGATGAGCCCTCCATCGGCCTCCACCCGCGCGACCACCATCTGCTGCTCGGCACGCTGCACGAGCTGCGCGACCGGCGCAACACCGTCTGCGTGGTCGAGCACGACCGCGACACGATGCTGGCGTCGGACTGGCTGGTCGACGTCGGGCCGGGCGCCGGCAAGCGCGGCGGTCGGATCGTCGCCAGCGGCCCGGTCGCCGAGGTGGTGGCGAAGGGGGACTCGCTCACCGCGCGCTACCTGCGCGGCGAGGAGCGCATCGCCCCGCCGGCGGCGCGCCGCGCCGGCAACGGCCAGCGCCTGGTCCTCGAGGGCGCGCGCCAGTTCAACCTGAGGGGCGTCGATGCCGAACTGCCGCTCGGGTCGCTGATCGGCGTGACCGGCGTGTCGGGTTCGGGCAAGTCGACGCTGGTCCACCTGGTGCTGAAGCGCGAGCTGGCGCGGCGGCTGCATGGCGCGATCGACGCGCCCGGCGCGTTCGACCGCATCGCCGGCGTCGAGGCGCTCGACAAGGTGATCGAGATCGACCAGGCGCCGATCGGCCGCACGCCGCGCAGCAACCCGGCGACCTACACCGGCGTGTGGGACCTGATCCGCGACCTCTTCGCGGCGACGCCCGAGGCGCAGGCACGCGGCTGGAAGAAGGGGCGCTTCAGCTTCAACGTCGCCGGCGGGCGGTGCGAGGCGTGCGGCGGCGCCGGCGTGCGCACCATCGAGATGCAGTTCCTCGCCGACGTCGAGGTGCCGTGCGAGGAGTGCGGCGGCAAGCGCTTCAACCGCGAGACGCTCGAGGTGCTGTGGGGTGGCCGCAACGTCTTCCAGGTGCTCGAGTCATCGATCGGCGACAACCTGAAGCACTTCGAGAACGTGCCGCGCGTGAAGCGGATCCTGCAGACGCTGCACGACGTCGGTCTCGACTACATGACGCTCGGCCAGCCGTCGACCACCATCAGCGGCGGCGAGGCGCAGCGGGTCAAGCTGGCCAGCGAACTGGCCCGCCCCGAGACCGGCCGGACGCTCTACATCCTCGACGAGCCGACCACCGGACTCCACGTCGACGACGTGCGCAAGCTGATGGGCGCGCTGCACGGACTGGTCGAGCGCGGCAACACGGTGCTGGTGATCGAGCACCACCTCGAGGTGATCGCGCAGTGCGACTGGCTGCTCGACCTCGGGCCGGAGGGCGGCGCGGGCGGCGGGACGCTGGTGGCGCAGGGCACGCCCGAGCAGGTGGCGAAGGCGAAGGGCTCGCACACCGGCCGCTTCCTGCGCGAGCTGCTGGCGGGCGGCGACGGCGCGAGCGCGCTGCAGCCGAAGGGCGCGGCGGGCGGCCGCCCGGCACCGGTCCGCGACGGCGGCGCCGGCCGCGACGACGACCCGAGCAAGCTGATCCTGCGCGGCGCGCGCAAGAACAACCTCGAAGGGGTCGACGTCGAGCTGCCGCACGATTCGCTGACGGTGATCACCGGCGTCTCGGGTTCGGGCAAGACCAGCCTCGCCTTCGAGACGCTCTTCGCCGAGGGGCAGCGCCGCTTCGTCGAGTCGCTCTCGACCTATGCGCGGCGGTTCTTCTCGCGGCTGGAGCGCGCGCAGGTCGACCGCATCAGCGGGTTGCGGCCGGCGATCGCGATCGACCAGAAGGCGGGCGTCCGCAACCCGCGTTCGACGGTGGCGACGACGACCGAGCTGTGGGACCACTTCCGGCTGCTCTGGTCGCGCGCCGGCACGCCGCACTGCCCGAGCTGCGGCAAGGTGGCGCAGGCCTGGACGCCGAGTCGCGTCGCCGCGGAGCTGGCGGCCACCGCCGCCGGGAGGAAGGCGGTCGTCACCGCGCCGCTCTGGCGCGCCGACGCGAAGCGGACGCTGCAGTTGAGCCGAGCCGAGGAGCTCGGCGGCGCGGTCGGCGGGCTGCGCGCCGACGGCTTCGTGCGCCTGCAGGTCGACGGCGCGGAGGTGCGGCTCGACGAACTCGGGGCGGGCGGTGCCGGGGCCGAAGTGCCGCTGGCGAAGCGCGAGGTCGCGCTGGTCCTCGACCGCATCAAGGTCGAGCCGGCGAAGCAGACGCGCCTCGCCGAGGCGTTCGAAGAGGCGTTCCGGCGCGGCAGCGGGACGGCGTCGATCGTCTTCGAGGACGGCTCGCGGCGCGACTTCGCCACGCGGCCGGCATGCGACCCGTGCGGCTGGTATCCCGACGGCGAGCTCACGCCGCGCCACTTCAGCTTCAACCACCCGCTCGGCTCCTGCCCCGAGTGCCTCGGGCTCGGCCGCATGCGGCGCGCGATCGAGGCGGAGGTGGTGGTCGATCCCGCAAGGCCGCTGTTCGGCGGAGCGCTGCTCACCCGCTTCCCCGGCCGTTTCTTCACCAAGAAGGGGTCGTGGCACCGCAGCATCCTCGAGGCGGCGGCGCGCGAGCTCGGCGTCGACGTCGAGCGCCCCTTCGGGAAGCTCACGGCCGCGCAACGGGCGGGACTGCTGCGCGGCACCGGCGTGCCCGAGCGCGTCGCGACCACGATGGCGACCCGGAAGGTCGGCAAGAGCCGCGAGTACACCTTCAACGCCCGCTTCCGCGGCATCCTCGGCGAGATCGAGCACTGGGTGCGCGAGGCCGACGAGAACAAGTGGTGGGTCGCCAAGATCCTCGACCTCACCGAGGAGGGGCCCTGCCCGAGCTGCGGCGGCGGACGGCTCAAGCCCGACGCGCTGGCGGTCACGGTCGGCGGCCGCTCGCTGCGCGACGTGGCGCGCTTCACCGTGACCGAGGCGCGCGACTTCTTCGCCGCGCTGCCGGCGCAGCTCTCGGCCGCCGATCGCGCGATCGCGGCGCAGCCGCTCCACGAGATCGGCGGGCGGCTCCAGTTCCTGGGCGACGTCGGGCTCGACTATCTCACGCTCGACCGCTCGGCCGGGACCTTGTCGGGCGGCGAGGCGCAGCGGATCCGCCTGGCGACGCAGCTCGGCAGCGGGCTGACCGGCTGCATGTACGTGCTCGACGAGCCGTCGATCGGGCTCCACCCGCGCGACACCGGCCGGCTGATCGAGACGCTGCTGGGACTGAAGGCGCTCGGCAACACCATCGTCGTCGTCGAGCACGACGAGGAGATGATGCGGGCGGCCGACTGGATCGTCGACCTCGGGCCGGGCGCCGGCGTGCACGGCGGCAAGGTGGTGGCGAGCGGCCCGCTCGACGCGATCGAGCGGTCGCGCGAATCGCTCACCGGCGCGTGGCTGCGCGGCGACGCCGCGATCGAGCTGCCGGCCGAGCGCCGCCGCGGGCGCGGCCACCTCGCCATCCGCGGCGCCCACCGCCACAACCTGCGCGGCCTCGACGTGACGCTGCCGCTCGGGACGCTCACCGCGGTGACCGGCGTCTCGGGCTCGGGCAAGTCGACGCTGGTGATGGAGGTGCTGCAGCCGGCGGTCGAGGCGGCGCTGCAGGAGCGCAAGCTCGCCGACCCGGGCTGCCGGAAGATCGAGGGGATCCACCAGCTGAAGCAGTTGATCGTGATCGACCAGTCGCCGATCGGCACGACGCCGTCCAGCAATCCCGCGACCTACACCAAGGTCTTCGACCCGATCCGCGCCCTCTTCGCCGCGACCGAGGAGGCGCGGATGAAAGGCTTCACCGCCAACCGCTTCTCCTTCAACCAGGGCGACGGGCGGTGCGCGGGATGCCAGGGGCGCGGCGCGGTGCTGGTCGAGATGCACTTCCTGTCGGACGTCTGGACGCCATGCGAGGCGTGCCGCGGGCGGCGCTACTCGGCCGAGACGCTGACGGTCCACCTGAAGGGCAAGTCGATCGCCGACGTGCTCGACCTCGAGATCGGCCAGGCGCTCGAGTTCTTCGCCGCGCAGCCGAAGATCCGCCGGATCCTGCAGGTGCTGGTCGACGTCGGGCTCGGCTACGTGAAGCTCGGCCAGTCGTCGACGACGCTGTCGGGCGGCGAGGCGCAGCGGGTCAAGCTGGCGGCCGAGCTGGCGCGGCCGTCGATCGGCGACACACTCTACCTGCTCGACGAGCCGACCACGGGGCTCCACTTCGCCGACGTGCAGAAGCTGGTGCAGGTGTTCCACCGGCTGGTGGAGCGCGGCAGTTCGGTGGTCGTGATCGAGCACCACCTCGACGTGCTGAAGAGCGCCGACTGGATCGTCGACCTCGGGCCGGAGGGGGGCGCCGCCGGCGGCCAGCTGGTGGTGGCCGGCACGCCGGAGCAGGTGGCCGCTTGCGCCGCCTCGCACACCGGCCGCGCCCTGCTGCCGGTGCTGAAGGGGCGGGCGAGCCGCGCGCGGCGCACGGCGGAGGCGCGCCGATGAGCGCCGATCGTCCGCTCTGGGTGCAGTCCGATCGCACCATCCTGCTCGAGGTGGGCCACGCGCAGGCGGCCGCGGCGCAGGCGTTCCTGCCGCAGTTCGCCGAGCTCGAGAAGTCGCCCGAGCGGTTCCACACCTACCGCATCACGCCGCTGTCGCTCTGGAACGCGGCGGCGGTCGGCGTCACCGCCGAGCAGGTGGTCGACTTCCTGCGCCGGATGGGGCGCGACGCGCCGCCGGCCAACGTCGTCCACGACGTGCAGGACTTCCTGCGCCGCTACGGGCTCCTGAAGCTGGTGCGGCGCGGCGGCGCGCTGGTGCTGGAGACGTCCGACCGGAGACTCCTCGTCGACCTCGACCGCGCCGGGGTGCTGGAGAAGTTCGTGCGCGGCCGCGAAGAGGACGGCGGGCTCCGGCTCGACGACCTCGCGCGCGGCGAGGTGAAGCAGGCGCTGCTCAAGCTCGGCTACCCGGTCGACGACCAGGCCGGCTACACCGCCGGCGCGCCGTACCCGTTCCGGCTGCGCGAGACGACGCTCTCCGGCAAGCCGTTCGTCGTCCGGCCCTACCAGAAGCTGGCGGCCGACCTGTTCCACTCCGGCGGCAGCGAGAAGGGCGGCAGCGGCGTGATCGTGCTGCCGTGCGGCGCCGGCAAGACGGTGGTGGCGATGGCAGTGCTGGAGCGGCTCCGGTGCGAGACGCTGGTGCTCACCACCAACACCGTCGCCGTCCGCCAATGGCGCACCGAGCTGATCGACAAGGCGCAGGTGCCGCCGGAGGATGTCGGCGAGTACACCGGCGACCGCAAGGAGATCCGGCCGATCACGATCTCGACCTACCAGATCCTGACCCATCGCAAGGAGAAGGGGGCGACGCCGTTCACCCACTTCGGCCTGTTCGCGGCCAAGGACTGGGGGCTGATCGTCTACGACGAGGTCCACCTGCTGCCGGCGCCGGTGTTCCGTGCCAGTGCCGACCTGCAGGCGCGCCGGCGCCTCGGCCTGACGGCCACCCTGGTCCGCGAGGACCAGCACGAAGAAGACGTCTTCAGCCTGATCGGACCGAAGCGGTTCGACATGCCGTGGAAGGAGCTCGAGCAGCAGGGCTGGATCGCCGAAGCGCGCTGCATCGAGGTGCGCGTGCCGTTCCCGCAGGGGGAGCGGCTGGCCTACCTCGCGGCGCCGAACCGCGAGCAGTTCCGGCTGGCGAGCGAGAACAAGGACAAGCTCGAGGCGCTGCTGCGCGTGCTGGCGCGCCACCCGGACGACCACGTGCTGGTGATCGGGCAGTACCTCGAGCAGATCGAGGCGATGGCGCGCGCGATCGGCGCGCCGTTGATCGTCGGCAAGACGCCGACGGCCGAGCGCGAGCGCCTCTACGCCGACTTCAAGGCCGGCCGCATCCCGGTGCTGGTGGTGTCGAAGGTCGGCAACTTCGCGATCGACCTCCCCGACGCCAACGTCGCCGTGCAGGTGTCGGGCACCTTCGGCTCGCGCCAGGAGGAGGCGCAGCGGCTCGGGCGCATCCTGCGGCCCAAGTCCGGCGGCACGCCGGCGACCTTCTACAGCCTGGTCTCGAAGGACACGAAGGAGGAGGAGTGCGCCGAGCGGCGGCAGCGCTACCTCACTGAGCGCGGCTACACCTACCGGATCGCGAGCGTCGCGGAGCTGACATGAGCCGACTCGAAGAGCTGCTGCGCATGCAGAGTCCGGTCGACCTGGCCGAACTGCACGCGTTCTGGGACCCGGAGGGCCATCGCCCGGCGCGGGGAAGCGACATCGTCGGCCTGCTGGCGCGGCAGATGACCGACGAGGGCGTGGTGCGGCGCCGCCTCCGTTTCCTCGGCAAGAAGCTGGTCGACCTGTTGCGCTTCTTCCTCGGCCGGCGGCAGTACGAAGCCGACGTCGAGGCGATCCGCGCCGCCCGCTCGTTCGCCTACATGAGCCCGCACGAGGTCGAGGCGGCGGTGCGCGCGCTGGTGAAGCGCGGCTTCCTGTTCCGGCGCGTCGCCGTCGATCACGAGCCGCTCCGGCTGGTCGTCGCGACCGAGCTCGGCAGCGTATTGCAGCGCGAGCTGGCCGACCTCGACCTCGAGATCTCGGCCTCGTTCTCCCTGCGGAAGCTGGCGGCGGTGCGCGGCGCGCCGAGTGCCGAGGCGCTGGCCGAACTGCTGACGCCCTCCGCCGTCGCCGCGCGCGCGGCGGCACTCCCGGCCGACGTGCGCGGGCTGTGGGAACGCGCCCTGCTGCCGGGCGCCGGCGTGCTGCCGCGCGCCCTGTGCGACCGCGGCCTGCTCGATCCGTCCGCGCCGAGTCGTCGCCACGTCAAGGAGACGCTCGAGACGGCCCTTCTCGGCACGGTCCGCCACCTCGCGCTCGGCGAGTACGGCATCAACCACTTCGACGAGACCATCGTCCTGTTCGAGGAGGCGCTCGCCGCCGAACTCGACGGCCGCGCCGCGCCCGAGCCGCCGGCGGCGACGACGCCGCGCTCGCTCGGCGTCGACCTCCTCTCCGACCTCGCGCTGCTGATGGAGCGGCTCACCCGCGACAAGGTGCGCCTGACTCAGGGCGGGCAGATCTACCGCGCCGCGGCCAGGAAGATCGAGGACGAGCTGATCCTCGGCCGCAAGAGCGGGCTCCTCTCCCCCGAGGCGCTGTTCAACTTCCTGCTCGACCTCGGGCTGCAGCGCCACCTGCTGCGGCGGATGCCCGATCGCACGCTGCAGCTCACCGCGAAGGGGCGCACGTGGCCGCGCCTGTCGGTCCATTTCAAGCTGAAGGAGCTGCTCGCCGCCCTGCTCGACGACGCTGCGCGCACCTTCCATCCGCCGCGGCTGCGCAAGCTGACGCTGGAACGGATGCGGACGCTCAAGGGCGGTCGCTGGTACGACTTCACGCTGTTCGTCGGCGTGGTGCGCCAGCGCTACCTCGCCGAACTCGACGAAGCCGGCCTGCGCGAGGCGTACCAGAGCCGTTACCAGTATTCGCCCGAGGCGCACCTGCGCGACCTGCCGCAGCTGGCGCAGGTGGTGGCGAGCTTCCTCGTCGAGGAGCTCCACATGCTGGGGCTGATCGACCTGGCGCTCGAGGGCGGGCGGCCGGTGGCGCTCTGCGTCACGCCGCTCGCGGCGAAGGCGCTCGGCGTCGCCGAGGCGGAGACGGCGCCGGGGAAGAGCCGGCTGCTGGTCAACTCCGACTTCGAGGTGCTGCTGCTGCCGGAAGCCGACGCCTACGAGCTGATCCAGCGGCTCGACCGCTTCGCGGAACGGGTCACCGGCAATGATGCGCACCGTTTCCGGATCACGCCGAAATCGATCGAGCGGGCAGTGGCGGGCGGCTTCTCCGCCACCGACATCCTCGACACCCTGGCCGCGCACGCGAGCAGCGACCTGCCGCAGAACCTGGTGTTCTCGGTGCGCGAGTACGCCGACAAGGTGAAGTTCGTCCACGTCCGCCAGGCGACCTTGCTGACCGCGCGCCACCGCGAGGTGATCGACGCGCTGCTGAAGCGCGCCGAGGTAAAACGCCACGTGATCGAGCGGCTGTCGCCGCGGGTGCTGGCGCTGCAAGTCGAGCACGTCGAGGAGCTGCAGCTCCTGCTGGCCGAGGACGGGGTCTACCTCGAAGGGGAGCTCCTGGCGGGCGACGGGCGCCGCACGCCGGCGGCGGGCAGCGCCGCGCACGGCGGTGCCAACGGCACGGCCGGCGATCCGGACGGCGAGGCGGGCGC
>Ga0194131_10004914_pt1 | contig 19709 bp, 18 predicted proteins | sample TA2KigO120mmetaG_FD_148631 | JGI IMG/M metagenome (GOLD analysis project Ga0194131, IMG submission 148631) | Freshwater microbial communities from Lake Tanganyika, Tanzania - TA2015053 Kigoma Offshore 120m | ecosystem: Environmental > Aquatic > Freshwater > Lake | place: Tanzania: Lake... | reverse complement strand
GGCGCAAGCGCGTCACCGCCGCCGCGAGCGGAACCTGAACTTGGAGCAAGGAACCTTACCCTACGCCGCGGCCGGAACTGTCGCTACAACCTGACCGGTTTTGTGCCATTGTGGCTGAAACAAATCAGTACCCGATTGGTTATCTCGCCGCGGCGGTAGGCTCTTTCTGGGCAGCGACCGCGCCACGTGGTTCGCCATCCTCGCCCAGCAATGGGAATACAGTCTGAGCATCGTCCCGGTGCAAGGCAAGTTCGCCTGCGTCATCCGGCAAGCCAACAATGGCCGGCAAGTCGCCGTCAGCGCTGCCGTCGCTACGTTGGAGGAGGCGTTGCAAGCGGGGCTGGAGGAGTTGAAGAAGGCGCTGGGGTGGTAAGGTCGCCCAAAAACAAAGAAACCACGGATACCTGATGGCACGGATAAGACGCTGGCGAAATCGCGAACACGGCATGGGAGTATGCTGCTTACTGGACTGATCCGTTTATCCGTGTGATCCGTGCGAGGCCATCCGCCGGGGTGTCCGCGAGGAGATTCTGTCGCACGCCCGCGCCGGCAATCTCGAGCCGGTCTCCGAGAATGGTGTCGTCGTCTGGCTGTCGCCAGAGAAGATCAATTTCCGGCTGAGGTCGGCCATGCCGCCGGGGAAGGCGTCGTGACCGAGCACTGACCAGTTCACTTCACCGTCACCCATTCCCCCGGCTGCAAAATCACCGGCAACGCGGCCGTTTCAGTCTTGACGCACTCGGCCCAGGCGGCGGCGTTCTGGGCGATGAGGTCCCAGGTGTCGTAATGGATGGGCAAGACCTTCTTCGGCTGCAGCAGCTTGACGGCGCGAAGGGCGTCGTCGGGGCCCATGGTATAGTTGTCGCCGATGGGCAGGATGGCCAGGTCGATGCCTGCCTCGCCGATGAGCTTCATGTCACCGAATAACCCGGTGTCGGCGGCGTTGTAGATCTTGGCGCCGTCCTTGAGGAAGAGATGGAGCCCGGCCGGGTTGCCGCCGTAGGTGCCGTCCGGCAGCACGGAGCCATGAAAGGCCAGCGTCAACTTCAGCCGGCCAAAGTCAAAGCCGAAGCCACCGCCGTGCTGCATGCCATGCACCTTCTCCAGTCCCTGCGCCTTGAGCCACTCGCTGATTTCATAGTTGGCGACGACGGTCGCGCCCGTTCGTTTGGCGATGTCGATGGCGTCGCCAACGTGGTCGCCGTGCCCATGCGAGATGAGAATGAAATCCGCCGGGACCTCGCTCGCCTTGACCGCCGCCTTCGGGTTCCCCGTCAGGAACGGGTCCATCAGGATGTTGTTGCCGTCCGATTCGACCAAAACACAGGCATGGCCCAGCCAGCGCACACGCGTGGACATGTTGAAGTATCTCCTTCAATTCGGTAGAGGGACGTGGTCGCGATCTACCTCTTTCTCATTGACAGCCGATTCTCACCGAGCTGCATCCCGTAGGCACTGGCGACCTCTTGTCAGGGAAAACCGAATCTCCTCATTAGAAGACACCGGCTGCCGGCTGTCCAGCGAAAATGACCGTCCGGCAGCGCTCGAGATTACCGGCCGGCCCGGCAACGGCGCTGCGGTTCACCTTCCGGATTTCACGCGGTTTTGGTAATGGCGATAGTGGGATGATAGTTGGCCTCGGCCGAGGGAGCGGCACATGAATATAGCCAGGATGCGGTTCATCGATAAGTGGCTGGGGATGCCGGTTTGCTTGGTGCTGACGTTGTGGCGGCGGGTGGCTGGGCTGTTTGGGCGGACGCCGGGGGTGGAGTTTCAGCCGCGGCGGATCCTGTTTGTCAAGCTGGCGGAGCAGGGGTCCACCGTGCTGGCGCAGGGGGCGTTGCAGTCGGCCGTGCAGCGTGTCGGCAGGGAGAATGTCTTTTTTCTCCTGTTTGCCGAGAATCGGCCGATTCTCGATCTTCTCGATCTTATCCCCGAAGAGAACGTGATCGCCATCAATGCCCGCGGGTTATTCGGGGCCATCAAGGGGTCGCTCGGGGCCATCTGGCGGATGCGGCGGCTGGGCATCGATGTCGTCATCGACCTGGAATTCTTCGCCCGGTCCTCGGCGGCGCTGTGTTACCTGAGCGGAGCGCGCTGGCGGGTCGGCTTTCATGCGTTCGGCGGCGAGGCCTCGTACCGTGGCGACCTGATGACACATCGGCTGTCGTTCAATCCGTATCTGCACACCAGCCGGGTCTTTCAGATGATGGTGGACGCCCTGGACCAGCCGGCCCGGTCGCTGCCGACGTTTCCACACATTCCTCAGGTAGCAAATGTCGCGACGCGCTTCGAGCCGACGCGCGAGGAGATCGAAGAGGTCCGCGGCAAGGTGCGCGAGTTGCTGGGCTATCGCCGGCCCATGCGGCTGATCCTGCTCAATGCCAACGCCAGCGATCTCATCCCGCTCAGACGCTGGTCGCCGGAGCGTTACGTCGAACTGGCGAGGAAGTTGCTGGCCCGTTACCCGGAAGCGTGTATCGCCTTCACCGGGGCGCCGGGCGAAGCCGCGGCCGCCGAGCAGCTAGTGCGGCAGGTCGGTTCGGAGCGCTGTGCGTCGATGGCCGGCAAAACGACGCTGCGGCAGTTGCTGGTGCTATGCGGCCTGGCGGAGGTGCTGGTCACCAACGACAGCGGGCCGGCCCATTTCGCGACGCTGACGGCCATTGACGTGGTGGTGCTGTTCGGCCCGGAGACGCCGAAGCTGTTCGCATCGCAGTCGGCGCGGACGCATGCCTTGTGGGCCGGCCTGGCATGCAGCCCGTGCATCAACGCCTTCAACGACCGCAACTCGCCGTGCACCAATAACCTGTGCATGCAGCACATCACGGTGGACCAGGTCTTCGCCGAGGTATGCCGCTGGTACGAATCGCGGCAGGCGGTGCGGACGCTGCCAAAAGCGGCGTGAAGATGAAAGATGACGAAAGATTTTTGCTGAAAACTGAACACTGAAAACTGAACACTGAAAACTAAAAGTGAGGCAGGTTGCCTCGTAACCGCCTCGCAAGCGAAGCGATCGCTGGGTCGGGACAGGCATGTTTAGCCCCGGGGATCTTGCGGGCCCGCGGGAAGTAATCACGCCCGGGGATAGACGGGCTCGTCGCCGGTCGATCCCTGCGGCAGCCTGGCGGCCTGGAGCCCGCTGTTAACAAGTCCAGGCCCATGGCTTTGCGTCCCCGTCTTGCGGCGGGTTTGCCCTTTCGAGGATGAAAGGCGTTGTGACCCAGTCCAAGACGCGACAACCTGCCTCCGGTGCTGCCACCAATTCTGGCAACGCCGTTACGCAACCTTAGGTCGCGTTCGCCCGCCGGGCAAGTGAAAAGGGACGGCGTGCTTGCAGCAACGTGAGCATGCCCGCCAGCCACAGGAGCAGAGCGGCCCACATCGACACTCCCAGGTCGCGGAACAGAAAGCAATCGGGCAGGTGCGGCAGGATGCGTGACACGATGTTCACGCCGAACAAGGCCGCCAGTCCGTTCCAGGCCGACAAGCCCGGCGTAAGCCACTGCGCCGTTCCGGCGGCAGGTAGGTGGCAGGCGACGAGCGCCATCACCAGCGGGACCAGCAGCACGAAATAGGGCAGGTGCGTCACCGGGCACAGCGCGAGCATGACGACGATAAGGCAACCGAAGAACAGCAACTCATGGCGTGGCGACGCTCCACCGCGGCGTCCGGCCAGCAGCGTCGCGCCGCCAAGCAGTGCCGCGGCCAGCAGGGCCAGCAAGCGGACGCCGGCAGAAGCATGATGGGGCCGACTGTCGCGATCCAGGTACAGAGTCTTGTGAAAGATCGCAGCCAGCGACTGGCTGTCGGTCGCGGTCACCTCGGTCAATTCCTTGGCGACAGTCCTGTCATCGCCAGTCCCCAGCCCTGGCAGAAGTACGACCTCGGCGAAGCGGCGATGCTGCTCCCAGGTCCGCGCTGGTCCCCAGTAGAGCGAGGGGATGAGGACGAGCAGCACCGCCGATCCGGCCGCCGTGCCGATCAGGAAGCGAAAATCGCGTCGCCACAACGGATAGAGCAGCAGGAACGCGGGACAGATCTTGAGGCAGATGGCGCCGCTCAGGCACAGCCCGGCGATAAAAGCCCTGCCGCGCAGGCAGGCTGCGATGGACCCGCACACAAGCAGCAACATGAGCAGATTGACCTGTCCGTGCACCAGCGTGCCAAAGAACGGCGGCAAGCAGACGAGCAAGGGAATGAACCGCAAGGCCCACCAGCGACGCGGGTCGATTCCATCATGGTGAACGCGCTCGACCGCAGTCGCCAACAAGTGAATGGCCCCCAGTCCGCAGACCACGCTGAACGCGTACCACAGGATCACGGATGCCAGGAACGGCACGTGCGGCTGGTCAAGCTGCGCGGGCGGTGGCTCCGCCAAGGGCGTGAGCAGGATGGCGAGTGCCGGAGGATAGACGTAATGGCAACCGTTATCCGTGACCGAGTAGATGTCCTGGCCTGTTCTGGCCGCCCAGGCTGCCCGCAGGTAAATCCCCAGATCGGTGAAACGCCGTTCGAGATAGACCGAGCGATTGACGACGTTGAATCCCTGGATCATGAAGGCCAGCAGCAGCAGCCACAGGCCGACGCGCTCCCAGCGCGCAAGCGAGCCGTTCGTGGGAGGCAAGGCTGATGTTGTCCGCATCGTCGCTCCTTTCCAGTATCTCGCATAAGACAAAACGTCGCCGCCTGTCAAGCCAGGTGCCAGGTGCGGTACACGCTCAGGGGGTAGACTCGCTCGGTGCGCGGCTTTGTGGCTTGCGGCGGGCGCACAGTTCGCGCACACCCGGCATCTTTCCCAGCTCTCGCTGCCTCGCTCGCTTGGATGACAGCTTGATTCGCGGTCGGGGATGCGATATACCCGGTCGCCGCATCCTGGGATGCCGGAGCAGCCAATCCGTCGGGCGGAGAAGAGCATTGAGCAGCCAGCACGAGCCGAATCAGCAACGACATCTGGTCGTGATCGCCGACGACTTCGGCATCGGCCCGGGGACGTCGGAAGGCATCCTGCGGTTGTCGCAACGCGGACTGGTGACCGGCTCGGTGCTGCTGGTGAACTCGCCGCATGCCGAGGCGGCGGTTCGCGCCTGGAAGCGTGCCGGGGCGCGGCTGGAACTCGGCTGGCATCCGTGCCTGACGCTCGATCGGCCGATCTCATCCGCCGGCAGCGTGCCGAGCCTGATCCAGAAGGACGGCACATTCTGGCCACTGGGAGCATTCCTCAAGAAGCTGTTCTTCGGCAGGATCAGCACGACAGAGATCGAATGCGAACTGCGCGCACAGCTGCGTCGTTTTCGAGAACTGGTGGGGCAGCCGCCGTCGCTGGTCAACGCGCACCATCACGTGAATGTGTTTCATCCGATCGACTGCATCCTGCTGGGCTTGCTCCGCGGCATCCAGCCGTTGCCATTCCTTCGGCGCGTGCGTGAGCCGTGGCCGATGCTGTGGCGCGTGTCCGGCGCCCGCAAGAAGCGCATCTTGCTCAATGTGCTGGGACGCCGGCTGGCCGGCTGGCAAGCGGCGCTGGGCTTTCCAGGGGCCGAATGCCTGATGGGGATCACGGATCCGCGCTGGATCGGCGATCCGCGCTTCCTGGTTCGCTGGCTGGAGCGGACGTCGAGCGCCACGGTGGAGCTGACATGTCATCCGGGACTGGCGGACGAGACTCTCGCCGGCCGTGACACCGAGGACGGGCTGATGCAGCGGCGCGTCGCCGAGTATGCCTTGCTGGAACATGAGAGTTTCCTGGCAGCGTGTCATCGAGCTGGCTTGAAGCTGGTCACTGCAGGCGAGCTATCTCGGTTGCAAGCAGGGAAAAAGCATGCCGCCTGAGACACGGGCTTTCGGCGAGGCAGGCTTGCCGGCGTGGACGACGTCGCAGCGCATCGTGGCCGCGCTGTGGCTCGCCGCCCTGACCATCATCTGCGCGCGCGTGCCGTGCGGCTGGCACGATGACGGCGTGTATGGCATCTACGTCGGCGCCGCGGAGCGCTGGCTGGCGGTCGAGGACCCCTATCAGGTGCCTGGGGCGACTGACCTGTATCGCTATCCACCGCCGGCAACGATGCTGCTGTCGGCATTTGCAGTCTGGCCGCGCCCGATCGGCCTGCTTCTCTGGCAAGTCGTCAACTTCGCGTCGTTCATGGGCGGGTTCACCTGGTTCGCGCGGCGGATCGTCGTGAGCCGCGCGCTCAGCCGGCATCAGCATGCCGCACTGTGGCTACTGCTGTTGCCGCTGGCGCTGCCGAGTCTGGCGAACGGTCAGGCGAACCCGCTGATGGTCGGGCTGTTGCTTGCCGGCCTGGCCGGTGCCGCGGCCGAGCGCTGGCGAATCGCGGCGTCGTGCATCGCGCTGGCATGCGCCATCAAGGTCTACCCGCTCGCCGTGGCGCTGCTGTTGATTGTCGCCTACTCGAAGGAATTCGCCCGGCCGTTTGCGGCGGCCCTGGCCGTCTGTCTGCTCGCGCCGTTTCTGGTGCAACCTTTTGACTTCGTGGCCGAGCAATGGCGGCGCTGGCTGGAGGTGATTGCCCTGGACACTCGCTGGCTGCTACCTCCGGAGCGAAGCTATCGCGACCTTTGGCTGCTCTTGCGGCTATCGGATGCGCCGGTGTCGCTGCTGGCCTATCGCGTCATGCAATTGACGCTGGCGGGCCTGGTGGCAATCCTCTGCTGGTGCGCGCGACGCAGCGGCATGTCACGGCGCCAGGTCCTGGGAACGATCGCGGCGCAGGCGAACTGCTGGCTGATCCTGTGCGGGCCCTCATCGGAATGGGCGACGTACATCTTGCTGGCGCCGGTGCTTTCCTGGATGGCCGTGGCTGCATGGCGGGTGAACCGGGCGGCGCCGCGCGTGGCCGTGGTCGCCGTGCTGAGCACTTTTCTGCTGCACGCCGCGGTCCGCATCGTTCCAGGCGGTTCGACATGGATCTGGCAGTTTCTGCCGGCGAGCGCGCTGACACTGTGGAGCTACTGTCTGTGGCAGCAGTTGAGCGAGATTCGCGCGTATTCACTGGCAACACGGCAAGAGCGAGAGGAGCGGATAGCGCATGGGCTCGTCAAGGCCTAGAGTGAGCGTCGTGTGCCCGGCTTTCGAAGAGGAGGCATGCCTGCCGCACTTTCACGCGGCGCTTGCCGCCGTGCTGGATTCTCTGGCGCACGCCTACGATGCGGAGATCATCTACGTCGACGATGGCTCGCGCGATCGGACGCTCGACGTCGTGAAGAGCCTGGCCCGGCAAGACTCGCGCGTGCGCTTTCTCTCCTTCAGCCGCAACTTCGGCCAGCAAGCGGCCCTGAGCGCCGGGCTGGAAGTGGCCGGCGGCGACGCGATCATCACGATGGACTCCGACCTGCAGCATCCTCCCGAACTGATCCCGCAACTGCTCGAACAGTGGCGAGACGGACACGATGTGGTGTTGACCATCCGCGCCGACGACAAGCGACTCGGGCTCGGCAAAAGGCTCACGTCGAAGCTCTTCTACTCGGTGATGCGCCGGCTGAGTGAAACCGATGTGCGGCCTGCCCGGTCGGACTATCGCCTGCTGAGCCGCAAGGTCGCCGGCGTGCTGGCGCGGATGAACGAGCGGCAGCGCTTCCTGCGCGGACTGGTGCAATGGCTCGGCTTCTCGGTCGCCGAGGTGCCGTTTCATCCCAACAGCCGGAAGGCCGGCGCATCGAAGTACAGCTTCCGCAGCCTGCTGCGCCTCGCAGGCGACGGCATCTTCTCGTTCTCGGCGATACCGCTGCGCCTGCCGTACTACCTGGGCGCCGCCTGCTTCGGCGTCGGACTGCTGGCAACCGTCATGGTTCTCGCACGCTGCCTGTGGTCGGGCGACTGGACCATCGGCATCGGCTGGGCAGTGCTGGTGGCCATGCATCTCATCGGTGGCTGCCTGCTGGTCGCGCTGGGCGTGCTCGGCGAGTACGTGGGACGCATCTACGAGCAAGTCAAGCAACGACCGCTCTATGTGCTGAAGGATCAGTCGCCGGAGTTCGCCCTCCCTGCGCGCATCGAGCAGCGTAACGCTGCCTGATCCCGGCAAGCCAGCCACAATCCGGCTTGCCAGATCCTGTTTGCCAGATCCTGCTTCCCATCGCCAGCTTTCCGTGGTTCAATGGTAGCGTGCCATTTGACGGAGATAGCGCGCATGGACACCATTGTCACGACGAAGCCGAAGCAGAGTGAGAAGTCGCAGACGCGCCAGCTTCCGCCCTATCATGTGATCCTCGAAAACGACGATCATCATTCCTTCGAGTTCGTGATGGAGACGCTGCAGAAGGCGCTGGGCTTCGACGAGCAGAAGGCCTTTCTCGCGACGCACGAGGCGCACACGACGGGCCGGGCCGTTGTCTGGACGGGTTCGAAGGAAGTTGCCGAGCTCAAGGTCGAACAGATCCGCGGTTTCCACGAGATCCGCGGCGACGGCCGCAAGCTCGGCCCGCTGAGCTGCCTGATCGAGCCGGCGCCCTAGATGGCCATTTCATGAGTCCCTGAGCAGCAATTGGGCGAATTTCGGGAGGGCGAGGCTCCTGCCGAGCCGTGAACCCGCCTGGTTATTGTTACGCCACGGCTCGGCAGGAGCCTCGCCCTGGGCTGATGAAAAGCATGGAAGATTGAAGCGCAAGGCGCAATCGACTTCGTCATGGGATTGTTGCGCTCTTAGCCCTCTTAGCCCTCTTAGCCCCGTTCACGGGGCTTGCCGCGAAGCGGTTTAGGCCCGCCGTTCACGGCGGGATGTCGCAGACGACAGAAAAGCATCAGGCCCGTTCACGGGCCTTCTCGCGGTTCGGCTTCAGCCGTTGAATACAGCGCTCAAGCGAAACCGCGAGAAGCCCCGTAGAACGGGGCTAGGGAAATGGACTTGCGAACCGTTGTACCCGCCGTCAACGGCGGGCCTAAAACCGCTTCGCGGAAAGCCCCGTGGAACGGGGCTGTGAGACACTGCCAAGCGCAACAAATCTGGGATGACGGAACGCCTGGTTTTTCATCAGCCCAGCCTCGCCCTCCCTGGCTGAACACTGCTCAACGACTTGCGAAATGATCATCTAGCCGCAGGCTGCCAGCTGGCGAGCTTGCAGCCGTTGCTGAACCTGGCCATGTCGAGCAAGCCCGCCCGCGATGTCGCCGGTGACGATCTTCTTGACGCCGCTGATGGCGCTTTCGCCGGCGCCCCGGGGCGGGGGAGAGCTGCCACTCGGCCAAACAGTTGACCCCGTGTGGCCGACCACTCGTCGTCGCAATATGTGGCCTGTAAACTACTTACGGCGCGCATCCGCCAAAATGTTTGGCCAGCAAGTGCATGCTCTCGCGCACCACTAAAATTTCGATGGGAAGCGCGCGCTCGAACACTCTTCCGTTACGGTGGAATTCCTACTTCCTTTTCTTGGGCTTGCGATTCTTGTCCGCGATTCTCCGGACCTGCTCGTCGCTGAGAGTTTCAATCTTGCCGTCGCCGAGCGACTTGATTACCTGAACCTTTTCCGCGGAGTCGTAGCCCATTTCTTGCATCACGGTCCGCAAAGCGTCTTCGGGCGTGGTCGGTGGAAGCGACGGCTCGACGAAGATATTGGCGTCGAGCTTCGGCGCGGGCTTCACGTCTGTGGGCACTCCCAATTCCAGGAAAACACGGGCGGCGACGTTTTCGTAGCCCAGCTCGCCGCGCACTCCTTGTTCGTGGTAGTGCGCGGCGGGCGTCTGCAAGTGCTTCATGTGGTCGAAAATGATGTCGGCGCGCTTAAGCTCCGCGCGGAGGCGCGCGAGATTCTGCTCGGGCACCACCCATGAATAGGTGTCACCGACAAACGGTTCCAGCTTGCCCCGGTCGTCAGTTATCTTGATCCATTGCTCCAAGCTCGTCCCGTCAATTCTCCGGCACAAGTGAAGCTTGGACAAGCAATTCCAGGGAAAAATGTCTCGCAAGAAGCCGTGCGCGAAGTAACCATGCATCGAACCAGGAGTCTGACCGGCGATGCTCTCGGCCTCTTCATCCGGAATCTGGCCTTTCTCGATGCCAATTGCGCAATAACTCGGACCCAGGTCGAATGGGCGCGTGCAAGCAAACCCATACTTTGGATAAACCAACTCCCCAAACTCCTTCGTCATGGAATGAAACTCCATGCCCAGCAAAGGACAGCGCATTGAGCGGATATCCATGACCAAGATGGGACTGCATCGCGAATCGAAAAGGAAATGCGCATCATATCCTTCAAGCTCATTCTTCGCCTCAGCCGGCAAACAGTAAATGGAGAAACCGCGCAGGTCCGCAAGTCCGCCTTCTTGCAGTTGCTGGTGACGTCGAGCAAACCGCTGGAGTTTCTTACCGTCATCCGTACCCAGCAGAGTCAGAATCAAGCCCAAGAACTTGACCCAGTGAAGCGCTAACTGAAAGCTTTTCGATGGCTCAACTTCTCGAAGCTGGTTAAACATCACCAAAGTATGCAAGCATCCATAGTCAGCTCGCTAAAAAGCCCGAAAACGGCCCGCACGCAGGCTGGATGGCGGAGTGAAACTGTGCCACCCGTCCATCAGACGAAGGCGCAAGGAAATCCCAGGTGTCAGATACTATGAAGACCGGCCTGGCGTAACAGGGCCGCTGCACGGTACAAACTCCGTCAAGGACAAGTTCTGAGTTTTCTTGAAAGGAGTTTGACCATGACAGTGACCCGTAAGAAGCATCCTACGAAGCAGGCCGGGAATGCGGCGCGGCCACAGACCGTGACACCTGGGATTTTCGCCAAGGTCGAACAGATCCGCGATTTCCACGAGATCCGCGCCGACGGCCGCAAACTCGGCCCGCTGACCTGCCTGATCGAGCCGGCACCGTAGCCGCAGGCTGCCGGGTTCTGAGCTTGCAACCGTTGCTGACAAAGTGGCAGCTTGTCGCTACGATGTCTCTGTCCTCGAATCTTTGCTGCACCCTGGAGACATCATCATGCCGATCGAGCCGCTCGCAATCGGAGTCTGTAGCTGGTCACTGCAGGTCACCAGCATTCCTGAACTGAAGAAGTTCATGGACAAGCTGGGGATCGACGTGGTGCAGATTGCCTGCGGCGATCCGCATCACGCCGCCTGGGAAGAAGGGGACAAGATGCCGGCGGCGGCGAAGGCGGCCGGCTTGCGACTCACCGGCTCCATGCTCGGTTTTCCCGGCGAGGATTACACCACGCCACAGACCATCCAGAAGTCGGGCGGCTTCGGCAACCCGGCCACGCGTGCCGAGCGCGTCGAGCGCTTCAAGTGGGCCCTCGATCGGACCGAGGAACTCGGTCTCAGCGACATCATGCTGCACGCCGGCTTCCTGCCCGAGCCGGGCGATCCGGACCGCAAACCCTTTCTCGACACGCTGACAAAGGTGAGCGAACTGGCCCGTGTCAAGGGCATGACCGTCGGCTTCGAGACCGGGCAGGAGACGGCCGACCTGTTGCGGCTTACGCTCGACGACCTGAAGTGCCCGAACCTCAAGGTGAATTTCGACCCGGCCAACATGATTCTCTACGACAAGGGCGATCCGCTGCGGGCCGTCGAGATCCTGGGGCCCGACATCCGCAGCGTACACGTCAAGGATGCCAATCGAACCAAGGTCCCCGGAACGTGGGGCGAGGAAGTGCCGCTCGGCAAGGGCGAAGTCAACATCCGGCAGTTCATCAAGACGCTCAAGAAGGTCGGCTACCGCGGTCCGCTCTGCATCGAGCGCGAGGTCGGCAACCAGGAGCAACGCCTGGCCGACATCGCACACGGCATCCAGTTCCTGCGCGAATGCCTGGCCGAGTGAGCCGTCGGCCAAGAATCAATGGATCACGGGAACGAGTCCAGCTGCAACAGCGCCGAGAGCTGCGCGGCAGTGGTCCAGAATTCTTCGAGCACGTCCACGTAGTCCTTGGAGGTCTCGATCACGGTGCGCTGGGCCTGCAGAAACCGGGCGAAATCGAAGACGCCCTTGGAGTAGCCCGACTGGGCGAGTTGTTGCGTTTCCTTCAGGTTCGGAATGATCTCGTTGCGGTATTTCTCGACGCGTTGCCGGGCGGCGCGATGCTGGCTGAGGACATCGGAAGCCTGACGAAGGAGATCATTCTGGATGGCGCGCAGGTTTTCGCTGGCGGTGCGGATGCCGGCGGCCGCCGACTGGATGTTGCCTTGATTCCGGTCCCACAGCGGCATGGGACATTGAAAATAGAGCCAGAATTGCTCGGCACCCGGCTGCAGGCCATATTGATATGCCGGCCCGACGATGGGGTTGGGCCAGGGCTCCACCTCTGCGCGGCGCAGCAAGATCCGGCTGCGTTCCACATCCAATCCGGCGAGGCGGACGGCCGTATGCCGCGACGACACGTAGGTGCGCAAGACCTCTTCATGGAACTCCGGGAGGGGAGCGTCCAGGTCGCCAATCAAGGTGGCGAAGCGCAGGCTCGGCAGGCCGACGACGGCGGCCAGTTTCTTGCGCTCGCCGTCGAGCAGGCTCTCCGACTTGCGCAGATCCGCCTGAACCTTCTGCAGATCGATATCCAGTAGCAGGGTGTCGATGCGCGCCACGTCGCCGGCTTTTTGCAGCTTCTTGCCGGTCTCGAGCGCCTGCTGGACGATGCGCTGGAGCAGGGTGAGGACCTCAACGCGTTTCTGGGCCGCGAGGACGCGGAAGTACTGCACACGCACAGCCCCGTACAGGGCGAAACGATCCTGAGCCAGCGCGACCTCGCTCTGCCGCACGACCTTCGTGGCGGCGGCCGTATCCAGTTGCTTCTTACCCTTCAGCACGATTTCCTGTGAGACGCCGGCGTAGAACAGGCTGTTGCGGCCGGCAAAGACCTGCGGGTTATTCGGGTCGAACTTGGGATTCGGATAGAGGCTGGCCTGCAAGGCCTGGCCGCGCGCGAAATCGATCTGAGCCTGGTCGCGTGTCAGGATGGGGTTGTACTCATCCGCCAGGCGAGTCAGTTCTTCCAGCGAATAGGCGCGTTCCTCGGCAACAATGGGCGCCGCCAGGTCGGCCTGCGCGCCGGCACGGCCCGCGAGCAACGCGACCAAGGCGGCGATCGAAAGTAACCAGCGCTTGCCCATCGTCAAAACGTAAACTCGCCTCGAAACATGATTCCCTGTATGGTCACGTCCGCGTTGCTGTCGAACGTGTCACCGACATACCACCAGCGCTGCCAGGTGTAACCGATGGACACGCGAAAACGTGGATCGGCCAGCGGCAAGACACGGATGCCAGGCTCGAGCTGCAGGTTGCCGACGCCGATGCAATCGCTGCGCCGCAGCCGACCGCCGGCAATCGAGCCATTATCGAGAAAGCGAACATCGACAAAATCCTGACGCAACGAACCGATCAACCCGGCGGCATCGACAAGCAAGTAAACCCCGCAGCGTGGGCCAAACAACGATCGAGAATAGTCGACGCCGACGTGCGGCCCGATGCCGACGAAATTGTTGCGCATGCCCTGCCAGATGACCTGGTTGCCGAAGCCATTGCTGTCAAAGAAGATGTTCCCGGTACGCAGACCAAACAGGATATCCAGAAAGCGCGCCGGCGCCGGGCCCATGGCCCAGTTGATGAACTCGCGCGATACGTAGTCGACGTCAATCATGTTGAAATCGAGACGGCTGTGCACGACGCCGGAACCCCAGGCATCGAAGTCGGCAAAGAACTGCCGGCCCTGGCTGAAGAGTCCCTGATAGCGGACGCGCAACTCATCCTGGCCGCCCGCGAAGCGATAGCCAATCTTGACGTCCGGAAGTGCCGTCCAGTCCAGCGGCGCGATGGGCAGATGCATCGCGGTCGGCAACGCCGCGCTCACCGGCGCTCCGGAAGTGATGCCACTATTGATGTGGGGCTTCACCAGACCCACGCCCAGGGCCACGTACCAGCCGCTCGGCCAGTCGTTTTCCGCTACCAGGTATTCCGGGCTGTCCCCTGGCGAAAACTGAGCAACAACGCCGGCATTGCCTGGATCGACAAGAATCGTGCGTGGCGGGCTGGGAACGATCTCTGGAGCCTGTGTCACGATATACTGCTGCGCGACATACGGCTGCGCGACCGCCGCGGCAGGCACCGCAAGGGAAAGCACCAAGGCACACAGGAACAGACTTGGCGTCCTGATCATGAGCATCCGTGTTACACAGAGACCGTGTGGTTTGTCGTCGCATAGACAACGCCCGCGAACTTGTCCAGACCAGTTCAAGCAGCCCTCGCGGCCTTAGGCTGAACTAAGCGTGCGATTCGTGTTGACATAATTCCCCGTTAGCGATAACTAAGTCAACTAGGGGACCCCTGGAAGGTGCGTCGAATGCGAAAACTGGTGGTGATAAGTGGTTTGCTGCTGGCCGTCGCAGGGTGCAATGGCCAAGGTGCGCAACAGCAATCGCATATCAGAATTGCCTGCACAACTGGCATGGTAGCCGACATGGTGGCGAACATCGGTGGCGATCGAGTGGTTGTCGATCAACTGATGGGACCGGACGTCGATCCACATCTCTTCAAGGCCTCACTGGAGGATGTGGCCCGGCTGCGGCAGGCAGACATGGTGTTTTATTCCGGCCTGCATCTCGAAGGAAAGATGACGGAGATCCTGGCGAGCCTGGGCAAGAGCAAGCCAACGTTCGCCATTGCCGACTTCATTCAATCCCGCCGCGTGCTCAGCGACGGGTCCAAGGCGCAGGATCCGCACCTATGGTTTGACGTGCAACTCTGGTCGCAAGGTGCGACCGGTGTGGGCAAGGCGCTGGCAGCTCAGGACAAGGCGAACGCCGCCGACTATGCGAAGCGAGCCGAAGAGTATCGCGATCGGCTGGAGAAGCTTCACGACGAGGTCACGAAGCAGATCGCGACCATTCCACGCAAGCAGCGCGTGCTCGTGACGTCACACGATGCCTTTCGTTACTTCAGCCGCGCCTACGACATCGAAGTGGAAAGCGTTCAGGGCATCAGCACCGACGATGAACCGAGCGTCAAGGACATCAACGAGCTGGTGGACTTCATATGCCGGCGCGGCATCAAGGCGGTGTTTGTCGAGTCGAGCGTCAACCCGCGCGGCATGAAGGCCGTGCTGGAAGGTTGCGCGGCCCGCAAGCATAAGGTCGCCGAAGGGGGAACCCTCTATTCCGATGCGATGGGCAGGCCGGGCACCCCTGAAGGAACCTACGAAGGCATGGTCCGCCGGAATGTAGAGACGATAGTCAAGGCGCTACGATAAATGTCCTCCGAACCGATCCTCGACATCCACGACGTCACGGTGGCGTATCATCGTCGTCCGGTGCTCTGGGATATCGATCTCACGCTGACTGAGCCGAGTCTGGTCGGCATCGTCGGTCCAAATGGAGCGGGCAAGAGCACGCTCATCAAGGCCATCCTGGGACTGGTGCCGCTGGCGAGCGGGCACATTCGCATTCTGGGATCGCCGCTCGAGCGACAGCGACAACGCATTGGCTATGTGCCGCAGCGCGAGAGCGTGGACTGGGACTTTCCCGTCAACGTGCTCGACGTGGTGTTGATGGGGACATACGGCCGACTTGGCTGGTTTCGCCGGCCGAAGGCAAAAGATCGAGCCTGGGCACGCGAGTGCCTGGACCGCATCGGCCTGGCCGGGCTGGAAAAGCACCAGATCGGCCAGCTCTCCGGCGGGCAGCAACAGCGGACCTTCCTGGCCCGTGCTCTGGCCCAGCAGGCCGACATCTACTTCATGGATGAGCCGTTTGCCGGCGTCGATGCCGCGACGGAGCAGGCCATCATCTTTCTCTTGCAGGAACTGCAAAGGCAGGGCAAGACCGTCGTCGTCGTGCACCATGACCTGCGCACCGTGCCGCTGTACTTCCAGCAAGTGCTGTTGCTCAACATCCGCAAGGTGGCCTTCGGCCCGACAGAGGCCGTATTCACCGAGGACAATCTAAGGAAGACGTATGGCGGCCGGCTGACCATTCTCGAGACCGCCGGCCAGGCGGTGCGCACACGCGAGCCCACGCCATGATGAATTTCCTCGATACGCTCGGCATCCCGTACAACACGCGCATCGTGCTGACCGGCGCGTGCTTGCTGGGCGCCAGCGCTGGCGTGATCGGCGCCTTTGCAGTGCTGCGCAGGCGTGCCCTGACCGGCGACGCGCTGGCGCATGCCTCGCTGCCGGGCGTGTGCGTGGCCTTTCTTGTCGTGGGCGATCGCAACTTCGTATCGCTCTTGATCGGCGCGTTCCTGGCGGGACTGGTGGGCATCGGCGTCATCGCCGTCTTGTCGCGCTGGACCCGTCTCAAGGAAGACGCCAGCATCGGCATCGTACTTGGAACCTTCTTCGGCTGCGGCACGGTCTTGCTGAGCATCATTCAAAGGCTCAAGGGCGGCTCGCCGGCCGGGCTGGATGGGTTCATCCTTGGCAAGGCCGCCAGCATGAACTTCGCCGATGTGCGCTTGATTTCCCTGCTCGCCCTGGGCACCCTGTTGCTGATGACGGCGCTTTACAAGGAATTCAAGTTGACGACCTTTGACCCGGGCTTCGCACGGGCGCAGGGCTGGCCGGACTTCCTGCTCGATCTCACGCTCCTGATCGCGATTGCCTTGACCGTCGTGATCGGCTTGCCGGCGGTGGGCGTGGTCATGATGGCTGCCTTGCTCATCATCCCGGCCGTGACGGCGCGCTTCTGGACAGAACGCCTCGGCATCTTGCTGCTGCTCGCTGCCGTGGTCGGCATGGGCATGGGCGCCGCCGGCACGCTCCTCAGCGACCGGCCCTTCAGCCTGCCCACCGGGCCGGCCATCGTGCTGGTCGGCGCTGCCTGCTTTGCGATATCGGCCTGCGCCGCTCCGCGTCGCGGCATGCTCGCCCGCTATCTGGCTCAGCGTCGCTTCAGCTCCGAGATGGAACAACGCCTGCTGCGCCTGATCTTGTTCAAGCTCAGCCAAAGATCGTCAACGATCGATGCCGAGGAAGCACGCATCGATGGCAACTGGAGCGTGCCGCATTTTCGATGGCTGCTGCGGCAGGCACAGAAGGAAGGAACCTTGCATCACGACGGCAAGGATATCCGCCTGACAGCGCAAGGCGAACAAGAAACCGCCCGCGCCGACCGCGACAACCGCCTGTGGGAGGCGTTTCTACTTGCCCACCCCGACCTGGCCCGTGGTTACGCGGCGTGCTTCGCGACTCAATCGCCGGAAGATGCGCTGCCGCCGGAAGTACTGAAGTCGCTGGTCGAGCGACGCCCGAGTTCGAGCCGCGAGGCTGCCACATGAAATTGTTCGCCGCCTTCGATCCTGCATCTGCCTTCGGCCTGCTGGCGGTGGCCATCGTGGGAAATGTCGCCTGCGCACTACTTGGTTGCTACCTGGTGTTGCGCCGGCTCAGCATGCTGGGAGATGCGCTCACGCACGGAGTGCTGCCTGGCATCGCACTGGGCGTGCTGTTTACGGGTTCACTTTCAGGCTGGGGCATCATGCTGGGCGCCGTCGTCTTCGGTTTCCTGACGGCGTTCCTGACGCAAACGGTCAGTGCACAGGCCGGTGTTGCCGAAGACTCGAGCATCGGCATCGTCTTCACAACGCTATTCTCGGTTGGCGTCATCTTGCTCACGCTGTTGCCGGACATGCACATCGATACGGGATGTGTTTTTTTCGGCTCGCTGGAATTGGTCACGCTGAGCACCGAGAGCTGGCTCGGCGTGTTCACGACGATGGTCAGTTCCCTGCTGGCAACCGTGGCGTTCATCGTGGTCTTCTGGAAGGAACTCAAGGTTGCATCATTCGACTCGGCGCTGGCCGAGGCGATGGGTTATCGCCCGCAGTTGATGCACTACCTGCTCATGGGGCTGGTGTCGCTGGTGAGCGTCACGTCGTTCGCAACGGTGGGTTCCATCGTCGTCGTCGCCATGCTGATCGTGCCGGCGGCGTGCGCCTATCTGCTTACCGATCGGCTGGCGGTGATGCTGTGGCTGGCCGCCGGCGTGGGGGCGCTGTCGGCGGTGCTGGGCTACTTCCTGGTGCCGACACACGGCAACGTGCCCGGCATGATGGCGGTGATGGCCGGCGCGCTGCTGCTGCTGGCCGTGCTGTTTGCCCCACGACACGGCGTGGTGGCGAAAGTCGTCCGCAACGTCCGGCTAGCGCTGCGCATCGCCATGGAGGATATCCTGGCCGATCTTTATCGCCGCGAGGAATCTCGACAAGACAGGAAGAGCGATCCCGCGACGGGCCGCTGGATCAACCGCCTCGCGCTGGCACGGCTGCGCAACAGCGGCAGCATCACTGCGGCCGAGGTCGGCGCCTGGCGGCTCACCGATCGTGGCCGCAACCAGGCCCGCTCTCTCATCCGCGCCCACCGCCTCTGGGAAGCCTACCTGGAAAAGAACCTCGACCTGCCGCCGGACCACCTGCATGATCCCGCGATGCGCATGGAACACTTCATCGGCCCCGCGCTGCAAGAAGAGCTGGCCGCCGAGTTGCATGAGCCGGGCACGGACCCGCACGGACGACAGATACCCAAGGGCTAAGGATTGCGTTGCGCGTTCGCGCACACACGCGCGATCAGCGTTTACATGGAAAGGACTCGCATGAAGTGCTTGCTCCTGATCGCCGTCAGCGTGGCAGTCGTCGCGCCCTCTTCTGCCGAGAGACCAAAGAAACGGCGCAGCCCTGTCGCCGCCATCGCAAAGAAAATCCATCCGGCGCTCGTGACGGTGCGTTTCGTACCGGCTGAGTCCGCCAAGGACGGCGGCAAGCCCGTGCCAGGTGCGGGAGTGATCGCCAAGGCAAATGGCATCGTGCTCGTGCCCGCTGTTGAAGCCGCGGATGGGAGCAAGCTGGAGGTGAGGCGGCATGACGGATCAAAGCTGCCCGCGAAGGTGCTGGCAACGGATCGCAAGCTCGGCGTGGCGATCCTGAAAATCGCTGCGCCGAAACCGCTGGCCGAAGTGGAGTTTGGCGATAGCGACCAGGTGAAGGTCGGCGATGATGTCATTGAGATTGGCGGGACGTTTGGCTACGAATTGAGCGTCGCCACCGGGGTAATCAGCGCGGCGAATCGCGCGGGACCAAACGGCATCAAAGTGTTGCAGGTGGATTCATCCGTCAGTCCTGGGATCAGTCCGGGTCCTGTCTTCGACATGAAGGGCAGGCTGCTCGGCATCGTGCCGAAGTCCGGCGGCATCGGTTTGGCCGTGCCGAGCAATCGGCTCAAGGAATTGATGATGAAGGCGACGAAGCAACAAGGCAAGTGATCGATTACGACGCGGTCCGTTTCGTTCGCACTCGCTGCGCTTTCGGTTTCCGAGAGCCGTTTGCAGGCAAGCCCAAATCGCGGCGCAGTTGCTCGCCACTAATGCCGCCTTCGGTTTCCTGTCGGCGTCGGGAGCGCTCGATGATATCGAGAAACTTGGGACTGGTGCCGACTGCGAGCGTTTCCATGTCCATGTCTTCAATCGGCACCAGCGCGGCAATTGGCTTGCCGGCCTTGGTGACGACGACGGCGCCATTCAACTTTCGGGCGTATTCCGCCAGGGATTGAGTAGCCTTCGCGGCGGTGATCTTTTTCATAGCTCCGCCTCTTCGTTCGCGATGGTCTAATATACGCGATTTCTAGCGCGGCATTCTGTCCGCGCTCCGCTCCGAAGACTCCGCGTCGCGGCTAAACGAGCCAGTTGCGTTGCTGGGCCGGCGGGGGGGCAGGCGCGGGGCCGCGGGGTGACGGGATGACGCGACGCGGGCGCGGAGAGGCCGGGCACGCGATGCGGA
>Ga0194131_10004907_pt1 | contig 19729 bp, 18 predicted proteins | sample TA2KigO120mmetaG_FD_148631 | JGI IMG/M metagenome (GOLD analysis project Ga0194131, IMG submission 148631) | Freshwater microbial communities from Lake Tanganyika, Tanzania - TA2015053 Kigoma Offshore 120m | ecosystem: Environmental > Aquatic > Freshwater > Lake | place: Tanzania: Lake... | reverse complement strand
GGTTCCGCGAGCGTCGCAATCCCGGACGTAGGGCGGGTTCCGCGAGCGTCGTAATCCCGGACGTAGGGCGGGTTCCGCGAGCGTCGCAATCCACCGCGAGCGGACCCGCCGACAAATATGCGCGAAGAGCTACAGCGTCGAGTCGACGCAATCGAAGAGAGCTACGAGTTCATGCTCGCCTACGCCGCTCAGGGGCTCAGCGGCGACGCGGGCAGCGCGCCCGGCGGGCAGCTGCGCGAGATCCTGACGCGCGCCGCCGCCGCGCTGCATGGCCTCGGCGACGTCGTGTCGCAGCTCGTGGACGAGGAGCGCCTCCAGCCCGCCGACCGCTACCGCGCCTACCAGGCCGTCGTCGCCGACGATGCGCGCAAGGCGCTGGCGGCGATCGAGCTGGTCCTGGCGCAGGCCTCCATCAGCTCCCAGTTGATCGACAACCTGAACGCGTCGATCCACCTGCGCGCGCTGCTCACGGATCTGTTCCTGATCGACGAGATCCTGAAGGGGATCAAACAACCCGCCACGTAGGGCGGACCTGGTCAGGTCCGCCGGTTGCGGGCGACGCATGCGTCGCCCCTACAATGTCTGTGATGCGACGGGTTTTCCTGTTTATCTTCCTGGTAGGGGCGAGCCATGGCTCGCCCGTAGACGGACAGACAACTGCTCCCGAACCAACCGCCACCGTCGCGCCGGAGATCGCCGGCGTCGTCGCCGGCGGGACGCCCGTCGAAGTCATCGCGCGCGGGCTGCGCGGCACCGAGGGTCCCATCGCGGCGCCGGACGGCACGCTGCTGTTCACCGAGCAGGACGCGAACCGCATCTCCCGCATCACCGCCGACAACCGCATCGTCGGCTACCTGACGAACACCAGCGGCGCGATCGGCCTCGCCTACGACCATCTCGGCCGCCTCATCGCCGCGCAGACGACGACGCCGCAGATCGCGGTGCTGTCGCCGACGCGGGACGTGCTGGCCGATTCGTGGGAGGGCATGCCGCTGCTGCGTCCCAACGACCTGACCATCGACCGGCGCGGCGGCATCTACTTCTCCGATCCCGGCCAGCCGCCCGGAGCGGACGGCGTGCTGCCGCCCGCGCCGCGCAAGCCCGCCGTCTTCTACATCCGGCCCGACGGCGGGGAGCTGATCAAGGTCGCCGAGGACATCGAGCGGCCCAACGGCGTGCTCCTGAGCCCCGACGAGAAGGTGCTCTACGTCGCGAACACGCTCGGCGACGCCGTGCTCGCCTTCGACGTGCAGCCGGACGGCACGCTCACCAACCGCCGGCCGTTCGCGCGGCTCGAGGGCGTGGTGAAGACGGCGGCCGGCGTCAGGAGCGGGGCGGACGGCCTGGCCATCGACAGCGACGGCCGTCTCTACGTGGCGTCGCTGGCGGGGATTCAGATCTTCTCGCCGCAGGGGCTGCGGCTCGGCACCATTCCCATCGGCATCACCGGCGGTCCGCAGAACCTCGCGTTCGCCGGCCCCGGCAGGCGCACGCTCTACGTCGTCGGCCGCAACGCGGCGTGGAAGATCGCGATGCGTGCGCAAGGCCCCCCGAATAGAGCCAAGTAGAACCCCGAACACGAACCCGGAACCAGGAACCTGGAAGCCGGCGGGACTGGTCTGGGTGCGGCGCGTCACGGGACGCGCAACCGAGGTGACGGATCCCGACTGGCAGGACGCGCTCGTCGAGACGACGGCCGCGCTGCGTGTGACCCGCGACGTGTCGCTGAAGACGACCTGCGGCTGTACGTGGAGCCGGACGAAGAAGACGCCGAGAGCCGGGACCTGTTCGCGATGACGCACGAGAAGCGCACGCTCTTCGCGAAGCTCGGTTACGCCTGGCTGCGGTGAGTGGTCCGCCTGAAGGCGGACACTACGTAGTGTCCGGCTTTAGAGCGGTTTCTGAAACGTCGTAGTGTCCGGCTTTAGCCGGACCACTATCGAAGCTGATCGGAGAGAAGCGCGACGGTCAGCGCGTAGTAGTGCGCGCAGTTGTAGGCGAGGATCGCGTCGTAGTTCCTGTAGACGAGGAACGCGCGGTTGTCGGTGAGCACGAGCCCCGCGTCGACGTCCGCGCGCGGCAGCGCGCCGCCGTCCACGCGGCGGACGCCCAGCGCCTGCCAGCGCGCGAGCGGAATGCGCTCGGTCATGTTGCGGATCGCGAAGCAGCCCTGCGTCCGCTTGCTCACTTCCTGCTCGACGCGCGCGCGCACCGCGTCGGTCACGCGGACCTCGCGGCCCCACGTCTCCTCGTTCGTCCAGTCGAATCCCTGCAGGTAGTTCGCGATCGAGGCGAGCGCGTCGCCGGTGTTGCGCCAGATGTCGCGGCGCCCGTCCCGGTCGAAGTCCTGCGCGAACTTGAGGTAGCTCGACGGCATGAACTGCGGGTGGCCCATCGCCCCCGCCCACGACCCGGTCATCGTCCCCGCGTCGATGTGCCCGCGATCGACCATCCGCAGCGCGTCGAACAGCTCGCCCCTGAAGAACTGCTCGCGGCGTCCTTCCCACGCGAGCGTGGCCAGCGCCTGGAACACCGGCGTCCGTCCCATGACGCGGCCGTACTGCGTCTCGATGCCCCAGATGGCGACGAGGAAGCGGCGCTGGACGTCGTACTGGTCCTCGATGCGGCTCAGAAGGGTCCGGTTCTGCCGTGCCGCCGCCATCCCGCGCTGCACGACGCGCGCGTTCACGCGCGAGCGGTAGTAGCGCTCGAAGCCGACGACGAGCTCCGCCTGGCTGCGGTCTTCCCGGATGACGCGCTCGAGCGGCTCGAGATTCGACAGCGTCCGCGTGACGAGGTCGTCGTTGAATTCGGTCTTGGCGTCCCGGACCAGGTCGGCCAGCCAGACATCGAAGGGGGGCCGTTCAGGGACGGCAGGATCCTGCCTTCCGGCTGAAGCCGGAAGCCACAGGAACAGGACGAGCAGGACTACACTTGCGATTTGTGATTTGCGATTTGCGACTTGTGATTTGCGATTTGCGAGGGATTTGCGATTTGCGCGGAATTCGCGATTTGCGAGCGGCCAACGGCTGTGTTTTTCAATCACAAGTCACAACTCACCAATCACAAATGTATAATGAGCGGCGTTTTCCGTAAACCATTGTCACCGTAGGGTCAACGCATGCGTTGACCGTAGACGAACAGCTTACGGGCGACGCAGTGCGTCGCCCGTACCGCGGGACGTAACCAATGCCATACACGCTGACTGTGAACGGTCAAACCAAGACCGTCGATGTGCCCGGCGACATGCCCCTGCTGTGGGTGGTCCGGGACGTCCTCAACCTGAAGGGCACCAAGTTCGGCTGCGGCATCGGCCAGTGCGGCGCCTGCACCGTGCACCTGCGCGGCCGCGCGGTCCGCTCGTGCCAGACGCCGGTGTCGATGGCGGCCAACGCCACGATTACGACGATCGAAGGGCTCTCGCCCGACGGCACGCATCCGCTGCAGGTGGCCTGGCAGGAGATCGACGTGCCGCAGTGCGGCTACTGCCAGGCGGGGCAGATCATGTCCGCCGCGGCGCTGCTGCAGACGACGCCGAAGCCGAACGAGGACGACATCGATCGCGCGATGAGCGGCAACGTCTGCCGCTGCGGGACGTACCTGCGGATCAAGGAAGCCATCCAGAAGGCCGCGAGCATGCCGCCGCGCCCGATTCAGACCGCACAGCGGTAAGGGGGAGCGATCATGACTACGATGCTGAATCGTCGCGGCTTCCTCAAGGTCACCGCGCTCGCCGGCGGCGGGATGCTGGTCGCCACCTACATCGACCCGGTGACGGGCCTGTTCGCCCAGGGGCCGCAGGGCCCGCAGGCGTCGTTCGTCCCCAACGCCTTCGTGAAGATCACGGCCGACAACGTCGTGACGATCATCTCGAAGAACCCCGAGATCGGGCAGGGCATCAAGACCGCGCTGCCGATGATCATCGCCGAGGAGCTCGGCGTGCCGTGGGAGCGCGTGCGCATCGAGCAGGCCGATCTCGACCAGACGAAGTACGGGCCGCAGAACGCCGGCGGCAGCACGGCGACGCCCATCAACTGGGATCCGCTGCGCCGCGTCGGCGCCAGCCTGCGCGCCATGTTCGTCGCGGCCGCCGCCCAGGAGTGGGGCGTGCCCGCCGCCGACCTGCGGACCACGGGGAACGCCTCGGTCACGCACCTCGCCAGCAACCGCACGGCCACCTACGGCCAGCTTGCCGCGCGCGCGGCCACGATGACGCCGCCGGACATGGCGACGGTGCCGCTGAAGGCGCCGGCCGACTACACGATCATCGGCCAGCACAAGGGCGGCGTGGACAACGCGGCCATCGTCACCGGCAAGCCGACGTTCGGCATCGACCTCACGCTGCCGAACATGCTGTGGGCGGTGTACGAGAAGTCGCCGGTCTTCGGCGGCAAGGTGGCGACCGAGAACCTCGCGCACATCAGGACGCTGCCGGGCGTGCGCCACGCGTTCGTCGTCGAGGGGACGAGCGACACGCGCGGCCTGATGCCGGGCATCGCCATCGTCGCCGACAGCTGGTGGCAGGCGCAGAGCGCGCGGCGGCAGCTCAAGGTGACGTGGAACGACATCCCGGCGACCGCGGGGCAGGGCAGCAAGCTCTGGGCGCAGCGCGCGCAGGAGCTGAAGGCCGAGAAGCCCGCGTTCCCGCTGCGCGTGGACGGCAACGCGGATCAGGCGCTGGCGGGCGCGGCGAGGGTCGTCGAGGCGTCGTACGACTATCCCTTCCTCTCGCACGCGCCGCTCGAGCCGCAGAATGCGACCGCGTGGTACCGCGACGGGAAGATGGAGATCTGGGCGCCCACGCAGACGCCGCAGGCGGGCCGCCAGCTCGTCTCGACGGCGCTCGGCATCCCGCAGGAGAACATCACCATCCACATCCAGCGGGCGGGCGGCGGCTTCGGCCGGCGTCTCACCAACGACTACATGGGCGAGGCGTGCGCCATCGCCAGGCAGATCGGCGTGCCCGTCAAGGTGCTGTGGACGCGCGAAGACGACATGAAGCACGACCACTACCGCCCGGGCGGCTTCCACCACCTGAAGGCGGGCGTGGACGCATCGGGCGCGCTCGTCGCGTGGAAGAACCACTTCATCAGCTACGGCGACAACGCGCGCGGGGTGCAGGGCTTCACCAACTCGGGCAACATCAACGGCGTCGAGTTCCCGGCGCGCTTCGTGCCGAACTTCGACTTCCAGGCGACGCTCCTGCCGCTCGGCGTGCCGACCGGCGCGCTGCGGGCCCCGCGCAGCCACGCGTTCTCGTGGGTGTTCCAGTCGTTCCTCGACGAGCTCGCGGACGCGGCGGGGAAGGATCCGATCGAGTTCCGCCTGGCGATCCTCTCAGGCCAGGCGATGCCGCCGCCCGCCGAGGGCGCGGACGGCTTCGACGCCTCGCGCATGCGCGGCGTGCTGGAGCTGATTCGCGAGAAGTCGGGCTGGGGCACCCGTCGCCTGGCGCCGGGCCGCGCGCTCGGCGTGGGCTTCCAGTACAGCCATCGCGGCTACTTCGCGAACGTCGCCGAGGTCAGCGTGGACCGCAACAACGCGGTCACCGTGCACAAGGTCTGGGTGGCCGGCGACATCGGCAGCCAGATCGTGAACATGAGCGCGGCGACCAACCAGGGGCAGGGGGCGGTCATCGAGGGCATGAGCCACCTGATGAACTGGGAGATCACCGTGGACGGCGGCAAGGTGGTGCAGAGCAACTTCCACCAGTACCAGCCGACGCGCATGAACCAGGCGCCGCCGGAGATCGAGGTGCACTTCCTGAAGACGAGCAACCCGCCGACCGGCCTCGGCGAGCCCGCGCTGCCGCCGACGCTGCCCGCGATCGCCAACGCGATCGCCAAGGCGACGGGCAAGCGGGTCCGTACTCTACCGCTGTCCAAAGCGGGCTATCGCTGGGCGTAGTCAGGAAATAGCCGTACGTAGGGCGGGTTCCGCAGAGCCGGAGTATCGATGGCGACGCGGACCCGCCTTTTATTCGTACAGCCAGGCTGATACCGCGCTCGTGTATCGCGGCATGACCACCCAGGTCATGATCGCGATCACCGACCCGCCCACCATCAACACGCGCACCGGCGCGGTCCCCAGCGCCGGCGCCGCTGCAAACAGCGGCTGCAGCAGCCATGTCATCGTCAGCGTCAGCGGATAGAACGCGGACAGGATCAGCAGGAACTGCTTATACGGCCGCGCGTGCTTCTGGCCGGGCGGCGAGAGCCAGAACTCGAGGCCGGGACGGATCTCGACCTCGCCCGGCGCGTGCGTGAGGAACGGCTCGACCTTCTCCAGCAGGTGCTTGCGCACGTCGGACTCGAGCCAGCCGCGGAGGTGTTCCAGCGTGTCGAAGTGCAGGACGATGGTATAGACGCGCGAGCCCTGCGGCGGCCGGATGATCGCCACGCCCTGGTGCCCGGGGAAGCTCTCCGCGATCGGCAGTACCTCGGCCACCCATGCCTCGTAGTCGGCGTCGTGGCCCTCACGTACCTCATGCCGGATCACCGAGACGACTTCTGAGCCTTCGCGCATCTCCATACAATAGTTGTGATCCGTGAATCCGAGCTTTGAGAATCGCGCCGTTCTGATCCTCGAGAGCCGTCGCAGCAAGGAAATGGCGGCCTTGGTGACGAACTACGGTGGCCGCCCCGTTTCCGCGCCCGCGCTGAAGGAAGTGCCGCTCGACTCGAATCCCGAGGCGCTCGCGTTCGCGGAGCGGCTCCTCCGCGACGAGTTCGATCTCGTCGTCCTGCTGACCGGCGTCGGCACGCGCGCGCTGCTCGAGGTGGTGGAGCGCGTCCACCCCCGCGAGCGGTTCGTCGCCGCGCTCGCCCGGACGAAGGTCGCCGTGCGCGGGCCCAAGCCGCTGGCCGTGATGCGCGAGCTGCAGGTGCCGGTCGCGGTGGTCGCGCCCGAGCCGAACACGTGGCGCGAGCTGTTGGCGGCGCTCGACGCCTTCTTTGTCGTGGGGGCCGGCTTTAGCCGGCTCAACATCGCCGTCCAGGAATATGGCGTGCCGAATCCCGATCTGATCGAGGGTCTCGAGGAGCGCGGCGCGCAGGTTACGCGCGTGCCCGTCTACCGCTGGGCGCTGCCGGACGATCTCGCGCCGCTCGAGGCCGGCGTGAGCGCCGCGGCGCGCGGCGAGATCGACGTCGCGCTGTTCACGACCGGCATGCAGGTCGTCCACCTCTTCCAGGTCGCCACGTCGATGGGGCAGGAAGCCGCGCTGCGCCGCGGGCTCAGCCGCGCCGTGGTCGCGTCCATCGGCCCGACCACCTCGGAGCAGCTCCGCGAACACGACGTGCACATTGACCTGGAGGCCTCCCATCCGAAAATGGGGTTCCTGGTCCGCGAGGCCGCGGAACGACCCCGAAAATAACGATGTAGGGGCCGGCTATAGCCGGCCCGCAAGGAAACCATGCCTACCTCAGAAGAACTGCTCGAGCTCGCCGACCGCTGCGCCGCCAAGCTGGACGTGGACGGCAAGCTGCGCCACGTCCCCTCGTTCTCCGACACCGAGGACCAGTGCGAGGACGAATACGAGGAACTGCTGCAGGCGATTCATGACGACGAGCTGTTTTCGCCGGTGGACATCCAGCGGCAGGAAGAGCTCGTGGAACAGATTGCCGCCGCGCTGCCCGAGGACAAGCGCATGCTGATCGTGGAGCTCGCCGACAACCACGCGCGGCACGTCTGGCTGCAGCAGGAAGGCGCGTATCACCTGGGACTGGCCGTGGGACGAAAACTGCGTTTGCGTACGTAGGGCGGGTTCCGCTCAGCGAAGCCGGCGGACCCGCCGCAATTGTCGCCACGACAAGTGACCGCGCCGCGCATGGGAAGATCCGGCGCATGGCGCTCGCCTTCCTCCACTACGACGTCTTCACCACCGATCCGCTGAGCGGCAACCAGCTCGCCGTCTTTCTCGACGGCCGCGGCGTCGCGACCGAACGCATGCAGGCGCTGGCGCGCGAGATGAACTTCTCGGAGAGCACGTTCATCCTGCCCGCGGAGGCGCCGGGCACCGACGTCCGCATGCGGATCTTCACGCCGGGCAATGAGCTGCCGATGGCCGGCCATCCGACGATCGGCAGCACGTTCGCGCTGGCGCACGCGGGCGTGATCGAGCCGGGCGCCGCGCGCTTCGTCTTCGGCCTCGGCGTGGGCCCGACGCCGGTCGATCTCGAGTGGAGCCCCTCGACTTCGCTCGGGGCAAGCCCCTCGACTTCGCTCGGGGCAAGCCCCTCGACTTCGCTCGGGGCAAGCCCCTCGACTTCGCTCGGGGCAGGCGGCCTGACGTTCGCGTGGATGACGCAGCTCAATCCGACCATCGACCCGCCGATCGCGGACCGCGCCGGCACGGCGGCGTCGCTCTCGCTCACGGCGGACGACCTCGTGCCGGATCTCCCCGTGCAGCAGATCCATTGCGGGCTGCCGTACATCCTCGTCCCGTTTCGCGATCGGGAGACCGTGGACCGCGCGGAAGTGGATGCCGCCGCGTTCCGCGCGTTCGCCTCCACCAACCGGATGAACCGCGACGCGTGCTTCTTTCTCTTCAGCGCCTCGCCGTCTGACCCCGCCCAAGCCGCGTACGCGCGCATGTTCGCGCCCGCCTTCGGCATCCCAGAGGACCCGGCGACCGGCAGCGCCTGCGGTCCGCTCGCCTGTTATCTGGTGCACCACCGTCTCATCACCGGCGCCGCCACCCGCCGCATCGTCATCCGCCAGGGTGTGAAGATGGGGCGCCCGAGCACGATCTACGCCGCGGTCGCGGAGAGCGGCGGAACGATCACGGAAGTGAAGGTGGGCGGGCAGGCGGTTCTCGTCGGCCGCGGCGAGATTCTGGCCTGACGTGGGGGCCGGCTCCAGCCGGCCCAGGGGTAACATATCGGCGCCATGACGCGCCTCGTCCTCGCCATCGTCGGCGTCCTGCTGGCCCTCGCGTCCACCATCACCGGTCAGGAGCCTTCGTTCGACGCCGAGTATTCGCGCTTGAAGGCCGGGCGCACCTATAAGAAGGAAGCCACCGGCCGCGTGGAGCTGCCGACGACGGTCGCCAGCCTCCGGCTGGACAACGTGCTCGAGGTGCCGGCCGACTACGATCCCGCGCGCAAGTGGCCGCTGCGCGTGCAGCTCCACGGCGGCGTCGGGCGGCAGGCGCCCGGCCCAGGCGGGCGGGCGGGCGGCCGTCCGCTGGACAGCAGCCGCATCCCGAACGCCGGCGAGCTCAACCTGCACCCGCGCGCGTGGAACGGCATCGAGTGGTGGCGCGCGCCGCAGGTCGAGAACATCCTCAACCTGATCGACACCGTGAAGCGCCGCTACAACGTGGACGAGTCGCGCGTGTACATCACCGGCATCTCCGACGGCGGCACCGGCGTCCTCTTCTTCGCGATGCGGCTCGTGACGCCGTTCTCGGCGTGCCTTTCGCTCAACGGCCATCCGGCGGTGCTGGCGAACCCGCAGGTCGGCGCCGACCCGCAGCTCTATCCGACGAACATGGCGAACTGCCCCATGTACATGGTGAACGGCGGGCGCGACGAGCTGTATCCGGCCGCCTCCGTCGAGCCGTTCGTGAGGATGATTCGCGACGCCGGCGCGCCGGTCGAGTGGCACGTCTACGAAGAGGCGGGGCACAACACGGCCTGGTGGTCGGAGGAGCGTCCCGCGTACGAGACGTACCTCGCAGGGCACCCGCGCGAGGCGCATCCCACGTTCCTCACGTGGGAGACCGATCGCACCGATCGCTACAACCGCATGCGCTGGCTCGTCGTCAACCAGCTCGGCAAGCGCAGCTCGGACGCGATGCTGATGGACGTCAACAGCATCGAGACGCGCGGCGGCCGTCGTCCCGTGTTCGAGCGCGGGCGCGCGTCGGGGCGCGTGGACATCACGCGGAAAGCGTTGGTCTCGCCGAAGCCGGGCGAAGGCGGAGGGAACGCCTTCGACGCGAAGACGCGCGGCGTCCAGCAGTTCACGCTGCTGCTCTCGCCCGACGTCGTGGACTTCTCGAAGCCGGTGCGCGTCACGGTCAACGGCCGCGCGGTGTTCGACGGACCGGTGAAGAAGGACGTCGCGGTGCTCGAGCGGTGGGCCGAGCGCGACAACGATCGGACGATGCTCTACGGCGCGGAGCTGACAATCACGGTGCCATGACGATGAAGACACTGATCGCGCTCGTGCTCTTTACAGGTGTAGGGGCCGACCTTCAGGTCGGCCCGTCGCAGGTCGGCCCGTCGCGCACGTTCGTCGCCCGCCTGTCGCCCGTGCCCATCACCGCCGCGATGCAGGAGACGGTCGCCGGCCTCGGTTCGGCCACCGCCATGCTGACCGGCAATCAGCTCGTCGTGGACGGCAAGTTCAGCGGACTGCGTTCGCCCGCGACCGTGGCGCGCCTTCACCTTGCCGCGCCGGCGATGCGCGGACCCGCCGTGCACGACCTGAAGGTTTCGAGCGGCACGAGCGGCACCATCACCGGCAGCGTCGAGTTGACGGCCGAGCAGCGCCAGGCGCTGGAGCGGGGCCGGATCTACATCCAGCTCCACAGCGAGAAGGCGCCCGAAGGCAATCTCTGGGGATGGCTGGAAGGGAAGAAGTGATGCGGCAGACGATCTTCGCGCTCGTGTCCGCGGCCGCGCTTGGCGTGGCCATCGTCGGCGGCCAGCAGGCGACGCCGGCGCCCGTGCCCGCGTTCACCGCCGCCCAGGCGGCGGCCGGACGCACCGCGTATGCCGCGAGCTGTGCGGCCTGCCACCTCGCGGACATGAGCGGCAGCAACGAGGCGCCGCAGCTGGCCGGCGCCAACTTCGTCAACGCGTGGGGCAAGCGGCCGGTTCGGGAGCTGGTCGCCTACATCCAGTCCGGCATGCCGCCGTCGGGCGCGAAGCTGCCCGAGGAGACGTACCTGCAGATCGTCGCGTTCATCCTGCAGGCGAACGGCGCGGTCCCCGGCGCGCAGCCGCTGCAGGCGTCGAACGCGACGCCGCTCGGCCTGCTGGCCGCGCGCGCGGCGCCAGGCGCCGGATCGCAGTTCGCGGTCCAGCCCGGCCAGCCGATGCCGGCGATCACCAAGGAACCGCCCGGGCGCGGGCTGATCGCGTCCGGCGAGGTACCGAACTTCACGCCGGTGACCGACGCGATGCTGCGCAATCCGCCGCCCGGCGACTGGCTGATGATCCGCCGCAACTACCAGGCGTGGAGCTACAGCCCGCTCGCGGACATCACCGCCGCCAACGTCGGACGCCTGCGCCTGCAGTGGGTGTGGGCGATGACCGAGGGGGGCCGCAGCGAGCCCGCGCCGCTCGTGCACAACGGCGTCATCTATCTCGTCCACACCAACAACATCGTCCAGGCGCTCGACGGCCGGACCGGCGACCTGATCTGGGACAACCACGTCGGTCCCGAGGTGGCGACCACCGTCCGCAACATCGCCCTCTACGACGACAAGGTGTTCATCGCCACGAGCGACGCGCGGCTGGTGGCGCTCAGCGCGCGCACCGGCGAGAAGGTGTGGGACGTCCGCATCGCCGATCGCGCGAAGGGCTTCTCCAATTCGAGCGGCTCGATCGTGGTCAAGGGCAAGGTCATCCAGGGGCTGACCGGCTGCGACCGGTTCGGGCCGGACCGCTGCTACATCAGCGCCTACGACGCGCGCACGGGCACGCAGCTCTGGAAGTTCAACACCGTCCCGTATCGCGGCGAGCGCGGCGGCGACACGTGGGGCGACGTGCCCGACATGTTCCGGAAGGGCGGCGAAACCTGGATCACCGGCAGCTACGATCCCGATCTCGACCTGACCTACTGGGGCGTGGCGCAGGCCAAGCCGTGGGTGCCCGCCAGCCGCAACATGAAGACGACGGACCGCGTGCTGTTCACGGGGACGACCGTTGCGCTGCGGCCCGACACCGGCGCGCTCGAGTGGTTCTTCCAGCACGCGCCGGGCGAGGCGCTGGACCTGGACGAGGTCTACGAGCGCGTGCTCGTGGACGTGGGGCCGCGCAAGTTCGTGTTCACGATCGGCAAGCCCGGCATCCTGTGGCGGCTCGACCGCCAGAGCGGCGAGTACGCCGGGCATCGCGAGACCGTGTTCCAGAACGTCTTCGAGCGGATCGATCCCGAGTCGGGCGTGCCGCGGTACCGCGCCGACGTTGCCAACGCCAGGGTGGCCGACTGGGTGTCGTCGTGCCCGAGCACCGAAGGCGGGCACAACTGGCACGCCACCAGCTACCACCCCGGCACCCAGCTCCTCCTCATCCCGCTCGCGCAGTCGTGCATGGAGATCGCCGGCCGGCTCGTGGAGATGAAGGAAGGCTCCGGCGGCACGCAGGGCGACCGCAAGTTCTTCGAGATGCCCGGGACCAACGGCAACGTCGGCAAGCTTGCCGCCTACGACGTGGCGTCGATGAAGGAAGTGTGGAGCGTGGAGCAGCGCGCGCCGTTCCTCACCAGCGTCATCACGACGGCTGGCGGGGTGGCGTTCGCGGGCGATCTCGACCGCTATTTCCGCGCCTACGACGTGCGGACCGGCAAGGTGCTCTGGCAGTCGCGGCTCGGCACGTCGGTCCAGGGGTTCCCCGTCACGTTCACCGCCGGCGGCAAGCAGTACGTGGCCGTGACGACCGGGCTGGGCGGCGGAAGTCCGCGCGAGGTGCCGCGCACCATCACGCCGGACATCAGGCATCCGCAGACCGGCAACGCGCTCTACGTTTTCGCGCTGGAATAACGGCTCTTCAGGTGTAGGGGCCGACTTCAGGTCGGCCCTTCAGGTCGGCCCGCCTTCGTTCGTGGGGGCCGGCTTTAGCCGGCCCATCACCGCGCGGCCGTGATCGCCACCGGCCGCGCGCGCTTCTTCTCCGCCGCGACCACCTTCAGCAGCGTCGTGCGCACCTCGTTGAACACCGGCCGGCCCTCGCGCAGCCCCATCGCCATCAGCGCCGTGAGCTGCGCCTCGTAGGCGCGGCGCTCATTCGGCCCATGGCGGAGGTGCCACTCCTCATGGACGAGGATGCTGGCGATCTTCCGCAGCGCGTCGCCATCCCCGCGCCGCGCGTCGCGGAACACGGCGGTCGTCGTCATCAGGAAGACGGCGTCGGGGTTCCGCCGCACGAACGCCTCGGCGGTGACAGTGACATCCGGCGGTCGCGTGTCGAGCAGGATGACCGGGGGGAAGTTCGCCTGCGAGCGGTAGAGCAGTTCGAGCGCGCACACCAGGACTGCGGCGGCACTGAGCATGGCCGGCCTCCTTGTGCAGGCCGGTCGGGGTGGCTCGAGATGCCGAGCGCCTGATGGGAGCTTAGACGGGCGCCATCAGGCCGAAGTTGCAGTCGTGGGGGCCGGCTTTAGCCGGCCCTTCTCTCGAATGTCAGATACAGGGGACCGGCCCCAATCCAGCCCAGCACGGAGTAAGTGCCCCAGCCGGCGCGGTTGATGGCCGTGAAGCGCACCTGCTCGCCCATGCCTCAGTGTCGAGCCATGTTAATCTCGTCCTTGTCCCGAATTTATGTCCATCAGACGATTCGTGTGTACGGCGGCGTGTGTCCTCGCGTGGATGGCGGTACAGGCACCCGCGGCGTTCGGCCAGGAGCACGATCACAGCGCCGGAGAGCGCGAGGCGTATCGCGTCGAGGCCCGGCAGGCCGGCGGCGCCCCGGTGATCGACGGCGTGCTGGATGAGGCGATCTGGCGCGACGCGGCGACGATCGACCGCTTCACGCAGCAGGAGCCGTCCGACGGCGCGCCGGCGAGCGAGCGCACCGAGGTGCGGCTGCTGTATGACGCCCAGCACCTTTACATCGGCGTGCACGCCTACGACTCCGACCCGGCGGGCGTGATTGCCACCGAGATGCGGCGCGACTCGCCGCGCCTGCTCGACGAGGACAACTTCCAGATCATTCTCGACACGTTCCGCGACTCGCGGTCGGGCTACATGTTCGTGACGAGCCCGCTCGGCGCGAAGCTCGAGCAGCAGGTGTTCGAGGAGGGCGCGGGCAACCTGCGCGGCGCCGCGTCGAACATCAACCGCGACTGGAACGGCGTGTGGGACGCCGCCGCGCGCCGCACCGCGGACGGCTGGGTGGCGGAGATCTCGATTCCGATGGTGACCGTGCGCTCGCCCGACGTGGACGTGCAGACGTGGGGCATCAACTTCATGCGGAGCATCCGCCGCAAGAACGAGCAGGTCTACTGGTCGCCGATTCCGAAGCCGTACACGCTGACGCGCGTGAGCCTGGCGGGCACCGTGTCGGGCATGACCGGCGTGACGCGCGGCCTCGACCTGCGCCTCAAGCCGTTCCTCATCGCCGGCGGCCGGCGCGACCGGACCGGCGCGTCGGTGTCGCAGCACGCGCTGCGCGACGTCGGCCTCGACATGAAATACGGCCTGTCGTCGGGGCTGACGCTCGACGTCACCGTGAACACCGACTTCGCGCAGGCCGAGGTGGACGAGCAGCAGGTCAACCTCACGCGCTTCGCGCTCTTCTTCCCCGAGAAGCGCGACTTCTTCCTCGAGAACTCCGGACAGTTCACCGTCGGCACGCAGGGCAACGACCGCATGGCGGACCTGTTCTTCAGCCGACGCATCGGGTTGTCGGCCAGCGGCCAGCCGGTGCCGCTGCTCGGCGGCGCGCGCCTGACGGGGAAGTCGGGCGGCCACAACATGGCCGTCATGCAGTTGCAGACCGGCGCCGCGTTCGGCCGTCCGGGCGAGAACTTCCTCGTCGGCCGCTACAGCCGCGACATCGGCCAGCGGTCGCGCCTCGGCGGCCTGCTGATCAACAAGGAGGGGATCGACTCGCCGATCTTCAACCGGACGATGGCCGCCGACGCGGTGATCGCGCCGACGCCGAGCCTGTCGTTCCACTCGTTCATCGCGCGCACCGCGTCACCGGGCGTGGCCGACAACCAGCAGGCGCTGCACGGCCGCGTGCTCTTCCAGAACAGCCGCTGGAACACCTACGGCGAGTACACCGACATCGAGGACAACTTCAAGGCCGAGGCCGGGTTCGTGCCGCGCGTCGGCATCCGCACGAGCAAGTTCCACATCGAGCGGAACCCGCGTCCCGGCGGCCTGATTCGCGTCATGGAGCCGATGTTCAACGTCCAGTACACGACCGACCAGCAGAACCGGCTCATCACCCGCCGGCTGCATCACATGGTCGGCACGCGGTTCCAGAACGGCGCCTATCTCAACATCGTCCTCAACCGGTGGCTCGAGGTGCTCGACGGGCCGTTCGCCATCCAGCGAAACGTGACGATTCCGGCCGGGGTCTACCGGTTCCACGACTGGAACTTCACGTTCAACACCAATCCCGCGCGCCGGGTGTACGAGCGGTTCACCTACTCGCCGCAGACCTTCTACCACGGCACCCGCCGCGACATCGACGCGGCGGTCGGCCTGCGCGCCAGCAGCCGCGCGTCGGCGGAAGTCAGCGTGTCGCGCAACGACGTGGACCTGCAGTGGGGATCGTTCGTGGTCAACCTGGCGATCCTGCGCCTCGACTACGCCATCTCGCCGCGCATGACCGTGCGCTCGCTGTCGCAGTACAACTCCTCGACCCGGCAGCTCAGCGCGAGCGTGCGCTACAACTTCATCTTCCGGCCCGGCAGCGACCTCTACGTCGTGTACGACGGCCTGCAGGGCAACCTGCCCGGGCGTCCCGAGGTGCGCAACGCGCAGCTCGTGGTGAAAATGACCTATCTGGTGTCCAGGTAGTCTTCGTAGTGTCAACTCAGTTCTTGTGGCGCGGACCTTGTCAGGTCCGCGTATGATGGTGCCCTCGAGCAGGAGGCAGATGATGAATCCGACTACGCGACGCGACGTGCTCAAGGGCGGCCTGGCGATGGCCGGGCTGGGGATGCTGGGGCTCCCTGACTTCGTGCTGCCGGCGCTCGCGCAGGGCGAGACACTTGTCCCGTTCACAGACCTGCCGGCCACCGTCAACACCGTGCCGGCGGCCGACCGGCGCATCATCGACATCCGCAACATCGACGGCGCGTTCACGCCGCGCGATCAGTTCTTCACCACGCAGCACTACGGCCATCCCGACGTGGACCCGGCGGCGTTCCGCCTGAAGGTGACTGGTCTGGTCAGCAAGCCGTTGTCGCTGTCGCTCGACGAGCTGAAGAAGATGCGGTCGCGCGAGCTCGTGTTCGGCTTCGAGTGCTCGGGCAACCGTCGTCCGCTGCAGGGGCTGTCGAGCAACGGGCGCTGGACCGGCGTGCCGCTGAAGACCGTGCTCGACATGGCCGGGGTCAGAGACGACGCGCGCGAGGTCGTGTTCTTCGGCGCCGATCACGGCGAGGAGGACGTCGAGTTCCGCGGGCAGAACTACAAGGTCGATCAGCAGTTCGGCAGAAGCCTCCCGCGCGACAAGGCGCTCTCGAACGAGCTGGTGCTCGCCTACGCGATGAACGGCGAGCCGCTGACCAAGCACCAGGGCTTCCCGCTGCGGCTGCTCATTCCCGGCTACTACGGCGTGTCGAACGTGAAGTGGCTGAACGGCATCCACGTGCAGGACGAGCAGTTCCTGGGCAAGTGGCAGGCGCGGTGGTACCGGACGCTGCGCGGCGAGACGATCGACGGGCAGATGCACTGGAAGGAGAACGCGATCGCGGAGATGCGGCTGAAGTCCTTCATCGCGCGCGTGACGAAGGCCGGCAGCGACCATCGCGTCTTCGGCGTCGTGCTCAACGACGGCACGCCGATCCGCTCCGTCGAGGTGAAGGTGGACGAGGGCCCGTGGCAGGCGGCGACGCTGGACGCGGCGACGATGAAGGAGAAGTACGGGTGGAAGTTCTTCACCTACACGTGGCGCGGCGCCACGCCCGGTGAGCACACGCTGGTGTCACGCGTGACCGACGCCACCGGCGCCGTGCAGCCGACCGCCGAGGACCTGGCCAACAAGAAGACGTTCCTCGAGGACAACTCGCAGCATCCGCGGAAGGTGATGATCGCGTAGCCGCTTCGCTCGAGCGCCCGCTTGCTTCGGTCGTGGGGGCCGGCTTTAGCCGGCCCGCCCCCATGACCAGCGTGTGATAATCAAAGCGTCCGCCTTCGCCTCGGGCTTCGGCGAGACAAGGGTCGGGGCGTAGCGCAGCCTGGTAGCGCACCTGCCTTGGGCGCAGGGGGTCGCTGGTTCGAATCCAGTCGCCCCGACCATTCTTCGCCCTCCGGGGTAACACTGGGGTAACACCCAGACACGCCTCAGCAACCGATCAGCGTTCGGGGTAACACCCGGGGTAACGGCGTCGCGCCACCTGAGAACCGCCCAGCGATACGCCGAGCCGATACCCTTTGAGGCGGGTCCCGACGTTTCTGATCGCCAGCGCGTACCGCCGACACACAGAACACGACGCTGATACGCGTCCGGAGCTGGGAGGCGTCTACATCGAGTCGCCCACCGCAAACGCAGAAGTTCCTGTGTGACGCGCAACCCTCCTGCAAGGCTCCTGACCTAGTCTGTCACCGATCATTCGTAGAGTACCCATCGGACTCGCGTCGTGACCAGCGGTCCACATTGGCACGAAATCGTTGCTGAAAAGGGAGTTCACGGCTACGATACGGACCGAGCCGCCGTTCGAGCGAGGCTCCGCAGGCGGCAGCAATTTCATCTCCGCATGCGGCGGTGCTCTGGCGAGCACCGGTGATGCCCGACCTACGTTCGCACTAGGCACGTGCACGCAACAGTCGGGGCAGGATCGCACTGATCGTCGCAGTTCATCTCAAATGGCCGGAGTGAAGATCCCGAATTTCTGGGTACTAGAAGACACGTCAGGATACGTGGAGCGCGAAAGCCGAGGCGTGAACTCGCCGATATCGCTTCGGCTCCATGCAGTCCGAAAAGGCGTCCCGACTCTCGTCGCCGAAACCAGCTATCAGCCGAAAACGCAGGGCCGTCGCCAAAACTTCAGAACTGAGCTCGCCCTAAACCTCCTCAAACGCGGACGCGTCAGGAGTGGGATTGTCGTCGCCGGAGTTCGCCTCGGGAGCAGCCCGGGACTTCTCAAGGCGCTGGCCGCCGCTGGAATTGACGCTGTTTTCGTGGTGCCTCCGTCTGGAAAAGGCGAGGCACGGACGCGGTTCGAAAGCCGACAGGACCCCCTTGATGTCCGGCTCAAGCGTGCCAAGTGGCAGCTTGGGCAAGTCAAAGCGCCCGATTCTGACGCGCAGTATTGGGTCACGGATCTAGGGCGTGCGTCGTTCGCAGGGTGCGAAGACCTCGATTGTTTCGCTGTCTCTCAAGGCGGAATCAAGGACTACCGTCGACAGCTCATCGTTGGTGTAGCGGCGCTGTCACGGCCTCGGTCGCTGAACGTACTTGCTAACCTGCTCGGGTGGTCACGTTGGATCCGTTTTGTCGACCGGCGCTCAGGCAAGCGTGAATCCGCTGCGAAGAACGGGGGCGAGCGGCCACTCACTTTCGAGTTGGTATCGCCGCATGAGCACGCTCTACGGGCTGTGCCGGCACGGGCAAACCTCAAGATAGCTACTGGCCTCGACGAGCGCATCGCCGAAGAAGCAGGCGGCGATTTGTTTGAGGGTTCCGGACCGCTCGGGCGTCTTGCGAGTCAGCGCGTTCTCAACGTGGTAGACCTCTTTGCTGGTGCTGGTGGGATGGGCCTCGGCTTCCTTCTCACACACCAGGGCGAAAGAGGATTTCGGCTGTTGTTTTCGGGAGAAGTGCATCCCGTTTACGCAGCGACGCTGCACGCAAATCGAGAGTACATGCTTCGGCACGGGCTCGTAGCCGAAGATCGCGTTGTCGACCGAGTTGTTCCTTTAGACTTGCGCGACCCGACTTCGATGGACCGCGTCCAAGGTGTCGCGCGCGAATGCGGCGGCGTCGACGTCCTGATCGGCGGCCCACCCTGTCAGGGATTCTCAAACGCCAATCGCAACTCCTGGTCAAGCAGCAATCCGAACAACCGTCTCGTCGACACCTTCTTCGACTACGTCGTTCGGCTGCGGCCTAAGGTGTTCGTCATGGAGAATGTGCAGGGCATTCTCTGGACCCAGAGCCACAATGGCGGCAGCTTGAGCGTGGCGGCACATGTGGTTCGCCGGTCTGTCGCCGCGGGGTACCGCTTGTACCCGAAGTTGCTCGACTCGGCGTGGTTCGGCGTTCCGCAGAATCGCAGCCGCTTCTTCTTGATCGGTCTACACGAGGACCTCGGATATGGCCAGGATGCATTTGGCAAGTGGGGTCCTTTCCCGCGTCCCACTCACGGTCCAGCCGGCCGCCAGCCGTACGTCACGCTGCGTGAAGCCATAGCGGACCTCCCCCCGATCGTCAATGGCCACGATTGCGAGGAGATTTCGTATCACGAACCAAACGGCTCCAGGTCGGAGTTCTTGGCGTTCACGCGTGACGGCGCCCCAAAAGGCAAAGTCTGGGATCACGTGGTCTCCACCCACGCGGATTACGTGATCGAACGTTATCGTCGAATTCCGCCTGGTGCGAATTGGTCATCGATCGCGCACATGATGACCAACTATGCAGATGTCGATCGTACGCACAGCAACATTTACCGCCGCCTGATTTGGGATCAGCCATCCATTACTGTCGGCCATTACCGAAAGGCGATGCTCATCCACCCGGAGCAGCATCGCGGGTGTGGGTTCCGGAAATTCTGGCCGCTGGATTCCGGAAATTCTGGCCGGTGGATCTGATGCCCCAGGTGAGGTCGGGTCGTCAAGCCCGAGGTGCTTGGTGCGCATCGACGGGCCATCCAGGGTGAG
>Ga0194131_10004903_pt1 | contig 19741 bp, 15 predicted proteins | sample TA2KigO120mmetaG_FD_148631 | JGI IMG/M metagenome (GOLD analysis project Ga0194131, IMG submission 148631) | Freshwater microbial communities from Lake Tanganyika, Tanzania - TA2015053 Kigoma Offshore 120m | ecosystem: Environmental > Aquatic > Freshwater > Lake | place: Tanzania: Lake... | reverse complement strand
GGGCCCGCGATCGCCCAGCGCGCCCCGAGCCGCCGCCCCACCGCCACCGGCGCCGCCGCCAGCGCCGCGCCGCCAAGCACGACATTGTCGCGACCCATCGCCTCGGTCGCCGCCGTCACCAGCGCGGCCACCTCGCCGGTGTAGTCGGTGGTGTCGATGTCGCCCTCGCCCTCGGCGCCTCGCACCACCAGGGCGTCGTCGAGGTTGCGCACCGAGAGGCCCACCACCTCGGGCTGCAGCCGGGCGATCGTCGCCGCGAGCGCGGCGGGGGCGTCGTCCTCGAGGCACGGAGAGCAGATCTCCACCTCGCAGCCCGCGGCGCGGAAGGCGTGCGCCACGCACTCGAGCCCGTAGGGCGGCACCGGCTGCGCGGTGACGGCCGGGTTCGCGTAGGCGAGGAGCACGCGGGGCATGCCCAGACGTAGCCCGGGGCATCGGTGACCCGCCCGGCCCCAGCCGGGGAACTCGGGACTATGTTGGTCTCCGGAGTCGCGACATGCTCGCCCCGCTCGCGTTCGCCTAGGGGTGTAGCCCCCGCGGGGGCGAGGTGCAGAGGCGGTGCAGCGACGCGCGCTATCGGACGGCGAGGAGCTCCACTTCGAAAACCAGCGTGGCGCGAGGCGGGATGACCCCGGGGTAACCACGGTCGCCGTAGCCGAGGTGCGAGGGGATGGTGAGCTTGCGCTTGCCGCCCACCTTCATGCCGGCCACGCCCTGGTCCCACCCCGCGATCACCATGCCCGCGCCGAGCCGGAACTCGAAGGGCTCGCCGCGGTCGAGCGAAGAGTCGAACTTCTTCCCGTCGAGCAGCGTGCCGGTGTAATGCACCGACACGGTCTTGCCGCGCACCGCCTCGGTGCCGGTGCCCACGTCCAGATCCTCGGCGAGCAGCGTAGACAAGGGAAACTCCTGGGTGGCGAGCCGCGTAGCCCGTCGCGGCGTCGCGCGCCGGGCGAACGGCGCTTGGCTTGCTTATCCGAGCCTCGCCCTCAGCAGCTCGTTGACCACCGCCGCGTCGGCCTTGCCGCCGCTCTGCTTCAGCACCTGTCCCACGAAGAAGCCGAGCAGTTGCACCTGGCCGGCGCGGTAGCGCTCCGCCTCGCTGGTGTGTCGCGACACCACTGCATCGACCATCGGCCCGAGCACGGCAGGATCGGTCACCTTGGACAGCCCCTCGCGACGCACCACTTCGTCGGGGTCGGCACCCTCGCGCACCACGGCGGCGAGCACCCTCTTGGCCTGCGGCTGGCCCAGCGTGCCCGCCTCGAGCAGCGCCACCACCCGTCCCACGCGCGCGCCGTCGAGGGCCGCGATCTCCACGCCCGCGGCGCGGGCCTCGCCGAGCACCACGTTGGCCACGAAGTTCGCTGCGACTTCGGGTCGCGACAGCGCGGCCACCTGCTCGAAGAGCGTCACGAGCGCCTCGTCGACGGCGAGGGTGCGCGCGGCCGCCTCGGTCACGCCCCGTGCCACGAGGGCGACCCGTCGCGACTCGGCCGCGTCGTCGAGGGCGCGGGCCTGGCCGACTACCTGCGGCACCTCGGGCTTGCGCGCCTCGGCCTCGGGCTTCCTGTCCTCCACCGCGTAGCCCTCCTTCAGGCCCACCACCCGGTTGTACACCGGTCGATCCGCGAACGTGGGGTCGCGGAAGAAGTAGCCGGTGCGCTCGAACTGGAAGTGGCCGGCGGCGCCGGCCAGGAGCGGCTCGCCGAGGGCCGACAGGACTTCCAGCGACCGGGGGTTGAGCTCCTCCATGAAGTTCTCGGCGGTGGGGAACTCCACGCGGATGAGCCGGTCGTAGAGGCGGGCCTCCACCGGGACGGCGTCGTGACCCACCCAGTGAACGATGCCTTTCACCTTGCGACCCTCGGGGGCGCGACCGCCGAGGGTGTCGAGGTCGACCCGGCCACGCAGCTCGACCACGCGGTCGCCGTCTCTTACCACCTCGTCGCAGCGAACTACTGGGCCGTGGCGCAAGCGCACCTCGCTCCCGGGGACGAGGCGTTTCCAGCCGGGCGGCGGCACCTCGGCGAAGTCGGTCGACTCGATGTAGACGTGGCTGCCGAGCGCAAGCTGTCGCGACTCGGAGCGCCCGCTCTCGGGCGGATACAGCGGGGCGTCGATCTGCTCCACCCGGCCGGCCGGCCAGTTGGTGAGCGTGAACTTCAGGGGTCGCAGCACCGCCATTGCCCGCGGTGCCACCGGGTTGAGGTCGTCGCGAATCGTGTTCTCGAGGAGCTCCACCTCCACCACGCTGTTGGCCTTGGCCACGCCCACGCGGTCGCAGAAACTTCGCAGCGCGCTCGGCGTCACGCCCCGGCGTCGCAGGCCGAACAGCGTCGGCATCCGCGGGTCGTCCCAGCCGTCGACCAGCTTCTGCTCGACGAGCTGGATGAAGCGGCGCTTCGACATCACCGTCCACGTCAGGTTGAGGCGCGCGAACTCGTACTGGCGCGGCGGGTCGACGATCTCGCAGGCCTCGACGATCCAGTCGTAGAGCTCGCGGTTGTTCTCGAACTCGAGCGTGCAGATCGAGTGGGTGATCTTCTCGATGGCGTCGCTGAGGCAGTGGGCGAAGTCGTAGAAGGGGTACACCTTCCAGCGCGTGCCGGTGCGGTAGTGACTCGCGAACTTGATGCGGTAGAGCAGGGGATCCCGCATCTTCATGTTGGGCGACGCCATGTCGATCTTGGCGCGGAGCACCATTTTCCCCTCGGGGAACTCGCCGGCCTGCATGCGCGCGAAGAGATCGAGGTTGTCGGCCACGCTTCGCTCGCGGAAGGGGGAGGGGCGGCCGGGCTCGGTGACCGTCCCGCGGTACGCCCGCGTCTCTTCTTCCGTCAGCTCGCAGACATAGGCGAGGCCCTTGCGGATGAGGAGATTGGCGTAGTCGAAGAGCTGCCCGAAGTAGTCGCTCGCGTAGAAGACCTTGTCGCCCGGGTCGAAGCCGAGCCAGTTCACCGCCTCGAGGATCGAGGACACGTACTCCTGCTCCTCGGTCTCGGGGTTGGTGTCGTCGTAGCGGAGGTGGCACACGCCGCCGAACTGGGCAGCCAGCCCGAAGTTCAGGGAGATCGACTTGGAATGCCCGATGTGGAGGTAGCCGTTGGGCTCGGGGGGGAAGCGGGTAACCACCCGGCCGCCGTAGCGGCCCTCGGCCTTGTGCTGGGCGATGATCTGGGCGAGGAAGTGCTGGGGTTCGGCCATGGCGGCCGCGGTCTAACCGCGCGGCTACTTGCTCGCGGAGATCGCGTGGTCGCGCACGGGTAGCCAGCGACCGAGCCGCAGCGCCAGTTTTTCACACCCCCGGTACGCGTGTTCGGATTCGCGGGATCGCCGCGTTAGCGACAGGCGGTGACCCCCGCGCAGCAGTACCTTCTGGAGTCCATTCGCCGGTCGATCATCGGCGACGGGCGCGTGCTCGACACCCCCTTCGGCCCGCGGCGCGTCACCTACGCCGACTACACGGCATCGGGACGTAACCTGAGCTTCATCGAGGACTTCATCCGCGACGAAGTCATGCCGCTCTACGCCAACACGCACACGGAAACCAGCGGCACCGGCGCGCAGACCACGCGCTTCCGCGAGGATGCCCGCGAGGCCATCGCCCGCGCCACCGGCTGCGGCCCGGGCGACGTGGTGATCTTCTGCGGCTCGGGGGCCACCAGCGCCGTCAACAAGCTGGTCGACGTGCTCAACATCCGCATCCCGGCCGACCTCGACGCCCGCTATTCCCTGCGCGAACAGGTGCCCGCCGACGAGCGCCCTGTCGTGTTCATCGGCCCCTACGAGCACCACAGCAACGAGTTGCCGTGGCGCGAGAGCATCGCCGACGTGGTGACCATCGACGAGGACGCCGACGGCCGCATCGACCTCGCCCACCTCGAGGAGGAGCTCCAGCGCCACCAGGGACGCCCTCTCAAGATCGGCAGCTTCTCCGCGGCGAGCAACGTCACGGGCATCGGTAGCCGCACCGGGGCCACGGCGGCGCTGCTTCACAAGTACGGCGCCCTCTCCTTCTGGGACTTCGCCGCGGCCGGCCCCTACGTGCAGATCGAGATGAACCTCGACGACGGCACCGACGAGGGAAAGCTCCAGTACAAGGACGCGGTGTTCGTGTCGCCTCACAAGTTCGTCGGTGGCCCGGGAACGCCCGGGCTACTGATCGCGAAGAAGCACCTGTTCACCAACCGCGTGCCGTCGGTGCCCGGCGGTGGGACGGTGGCCTACGTCAACCCGAAGGAACATCGTTACCTCGGCGACGTGGTCCACCGCGAGGAGGGCGGCACCCCCGCGATCATCGAGTCGATCCGCGCGGGGCTGGTGTTCCAGCTCAAGGAGAGCATCGGCTGGGAGCTGATTCGCGAGCGGGAAGATCACTTCGTGCGCGAGGCGATCGAAGCGTGGACGACCCATCCCAAGGTCAGGGTGCTCGGCAACCCGCGTCTCTGGCGCCTGTCGATCGTGAGCTTCATCGTTCGGCACGCAGAGAACTACCTGCACCACAACTTCGTGGTGGCGCTGCTCAACGACCTCTTCGGCATCCAGGCGCGCGGTGGCTGTTCCTGCGCCGGCCCCTACGGTCACCGATTGCTGGGCATCGACATCGAGACTTCCCGTAGCTTCGAGTGCGCGATCCTCGATGGCGCCGAGGGCGTGAAGCCGGGCTGGGTGCGGGTGAACTTCAACTACTTCATCAGTGACACCGTGTTTCGCTACGTGATCGACGCGGTGCGCTTCATCGCTGACCACGGGGCCGCGTTCTTGCCGCTCTACGAGTTCGAGCCGGCCACCGGGGCCTGGCGGCACCGCGACTCTCGGGAGAAGGCCCTCTTGCGGCTGCACGACGTGCGATTCTGCGGCGGGACCATCGAGTACCGGTCGCGACATTACACCGAACCAGAGTCCATCGTCCCGAGCTACATCGACGAGGCGAGGCGGCTGCTGCCCCAGGTGATCGCTCGCGTGAAAAGCCTCGAGATCGTCGATCCCGTGCTCCCCGATCGCGCTGCCGCGCTGCGCTGGTTCCCCCTGCCCGGCGAGGTGGCGCAGGAACTGCGCGGCGTCGGCGGCTGCTCGCTCGGCGAGAATCCGATTCATATCGACGAGGTGTAGGGTCGACAGCGACATCGACATCGACATCGACAGCGACAACGACAGCGACATCGACAACGACAGCGACAACGACAGCGACATCGAGACGATGACGACATCGATGACGTCGCCGATCACGCCGCCTCCGACACTGGCCACGCTCGCCCCCAGTGACCGTGTGTGCAGGGAGGGGGGAGAGCGCCACGTCGCCCGTGCTACCTGCACGGGCGACGCCGGAGGCCGGAAAGCGCAGCTTGGAGGCCGAAGGGTATGGCGCGGTAGGGGGGAACCCGCCACGCGGGTTCCCCCCCGCGGTCGCGACGCGCTCACTGCCGCGCGAGCGGCAGTGGCGCGTCGCACCGCCGCAGCGGGCCACCACCCGCGCTCCGCGCGGGTGGTGGGGGCGGAGAGACTTGAACTCTCAAGGGCGCAGGGCCCGGCGGATTTTGAGTCCGCTGCGTCTACCGTTCCGCCACGCCCCCGTGGCCACAGCCCAGCGAGGCGAGGCCAGGCCGACCGGAGTCTGCGAAGTTTTACACTCTGGCGGGCTCGTGGCAAGCGCGTCGGCTACGATCCACCACGAGGACTGTCCATGCGCCGCCTGCTGCTGCTCGTCCCCGTGCTGGCCGCCTGCGAAACCGAGAAGATCGAGCTCGGGCAGGGGGGCGACGACGACGCGCGCCTGTTCGCCGACGCGTACACCTGGGCGTGCGAGGACCGCACCGACCCGGACAATCCCTACATCTACGAGGGTGTCTACTCCTACGAGGTGTCGCTGGAGTACGCGCCCGACTCGCTCGTGTCTCGCGCCCTGCCGTCGAGCGGCTGCACCAAGGGTCTCGATCTCTTCCCCGCGAGCGCCGGCGCCGGCGGGCAGAACATCCCCGAGACGGGCGACCCCACCTGGAGCAACCTCAACAGCTCCGGCGACTACGGCTTCGGCGAGCTGGAAAACCAGTCCCCCGGCTTCTACTTCGACGATGCCTTCGGCAACGTCGATAACTGCCTATTCGCCGACGAGTATATCGGCGAAGGCACCAGCATCACGGGCGCCGGCGTCTTCTCGGGCGCGCGTTCTCCCGAGGCCGGTCAACTCGCCGATGTCGAGATCGGCGGCTACGACGAGGCCGTCGGCATTGTCTTCGGCGACACCTTGGAGGCCTCCTGGACGCCGGTCGGCTGGGACACGGGCTGGGTGCAGATCCGTCGCGAGTACTCCGGCGAGCTGGTGGAGTCCGTCACCTGCGCCGCGCCCGGCAACGGCTACACCGTCGACGACGACGTCTGGTCGCTGATGAACGAGTACATCGAGGCCGACGTCACCGACCTCTACATCGTGGTGCAGAACGAGAAGACGGTCGAGACTGAAGACGGCCAGAAGCTCCACGCCTACACCCGCGTCGTCACCGCCGCCTCCGTGCATTGACAATCTAGGCCCAGGGATAGTTCACTTCTCGCCCATGCCGGGACCGACCGTGCTCGTGGTTGACAGCGCGCCGCAGACTGCGGAACGCGCCGCGTCTGCCCTGGTGGGAACCGGGCTCGTCGTGCGCGCCGCTCGCGACGCGGAGGAGGCCGAGCAGGCGCTGGGTGCCGACGACGTGGTGGCGGTCCTGGCCTCCGTGCGCTTTCCCCGTGGCAACGGCTACGACCTCGCTCGCCAGGTGCGCCTGCGCCGCCCGGCGGCGGCGGTATTCCTGCTCTGCGGCGGTTTCGACGTGTACAACGCCGACCGTGCCGCCGAGGTGGGGGTAAATGGCCGCGTGAACCGGCCCTTCAGCCCGGAGGGACTCCGCGGCCAGATCGAGGCGGCGCTGGGGGCCTTCCCCAGCGCCGACCTTGCCTCCATCGAGGGCCTCGAGGCGATCACCGAGGTCGAGTCCACGCCCGCCGAGTCGGCCACGTCGGCGCCTCGGCCGGTGGTCGAGGGGCTGCCTGGGCCCGTGCTCCAGCCGCCCGGGAGCGACGAGCGCGTCGCTACCTTCCTGCCACGCGACTGGCGCTCCTTGCCCCCGGTGAAGGTCGATCCCAACGTGGTTGCGCCCGCGATGGAGAAGGCGATCCTGGCGGTGCTGCCCGAGGTGGTCGACGCGGTGCTCAACAAGGCGCTCGCCACCTCGCCGGCGTTGCGCGAGATGCTCGAGGTGGCGGTCGAGCAGGCCGTGCGCGAGGCCCTGCCGCTGCTCGCGCGGCGCGTGGTGCTGGAGCGCCTGGCGGAGTTGGAAGCCGCCGCGAAAGAGCCGACGGACGGTTAGACCGCGGCCCGCCGAGGCCCCGATGTCCACCGAGCTGCCGAACCACTACGATCCGCACGCCGCCTTCGCTCGCTACGCGAAGGCATGGGAAGAGGGCGGGGCCTACACGCCCGACCCCTCGGCGCCCGGCGAGCCCTACTGCATCGTGATCCCGCCGCCGAACGTCACCGGCTCGCTGCACATGGGGCACGCCCTCAACAACACGGTCCAGGACATCCTGATCCGCTACAAGCGCGCCTCCGGCTTCAACACGCTCTGGGTGCCGGGGACCGACCACGCCGGCATCGCCACGCAGTGGATCGTCGAGAAGCAGCTCCGGGCCAAGGGCATCGACCGTCGCGAGCTCGGCCGCGAGAAGTTTCTGGAGCGCGTGTGGGAGTGGAAGGAACACTCCGGTGGCACCATCGTCAACCAGCTCAAGCGGCTCGGTGTCAGCTGCGACTGGTCGCGACAGCGCTTCACCATGGACGAGGGGCTGTCCCGCGCCGTGCGCGAGTGCTTCGTGCGCCTCCACGAGGAAGGGCTCATCTACCGGGCTACCCGTCTCATCAACTGGGACCCGGTGGGCCTCACCGCCATCTCGGATCTCGAGGTCGAGACCGAGGAGAACGTCACGGGTGAGCTCTGGTCTTTCGCATACCCGCTCAGCGACGGCAGCGGCGAGATCGTCGTCGCCACCACGCGACCGGAGACGATGCTGGGCGACACCGCGGTGGCGGTCCACCCGGAAGACCCCAGGTACAAGGCGCTCATCGGCAAGACGGTCAGACACCCCTTGCTCGACCGCGAGATCCCCATCGTCGGCGACGCCATCCTCGTCGACCCGGCCTTCGGCTCGGGCGCGGTGAAGGTGACCCCGGCCCACGACTTCAACGACCACGCCGTGGGCAAGCGCCACGGCCTGCCGATGATCACCATCTTCACCCTGGACGCCCGGGTGAACGAGCACGGCGGCAAGTACCAGGGACTCGACCGCTTCGAGGCGCGCAAGCAGGTGAAGGCCGACATCGCGCAGCTGGGGCTCGACCGCGGCTGCAAGGCCCACCTGATGACGCTGCCGAAGTCACAGCGGTCCGGCGCGGTGGTGGAGCCGATGTTGTCGACCCAGTGGTTCGTGAAGATGCGGCCACTGGCGACGCCGGCCCTCGGCGCGGTGGAGAATGGCTTTACCACCTTCCATCCTCGCCAGTGGGAGAACACCTACTACGCCTGGATGCGCAACATCCAGGACTGGTGCATCTCGCGGCAGCTCTGGTGGGGACATCGCATCCCCGCCTGGCACTGCGCCGCCTGCGGCGAGGTGACCGTGTCGCGACACGACGTGGCTGCCTGCGCCGCCTGCGGCAGCGATCGGGTGCGCCAGGACGACGACGTGCTCGACACCTGGTTCAGCTCGGCGCTGTGGCCTTTCTCCACGCTCGGCTGGCCCGACAAGACGGCCGAGCTGGCGCGCTGGTACCCGACCAACGTGCTCGTCACCGGCTTCGACATCATCTTCTTCTGGGTGGCCCGGATGATGTACTCGGGCATCCACCAGATGGGCGCCGTGCCCTTCAAGGACGTCTACATCCACGGCCTCGTCCGCGACGAGGAAGGGGAGAAGATGTCCAAGACCAAGGGCAACGTCGTCGATCCGCTCGTCGCCATCGAGAAGCACGGCGCCGACGCCTTCCGCATGACGCTCGCCTCGCTGGCCGGCCTCGGCCGCGACCTGCTCTGGAGTGACAAGCGGGTGGAGCAGTGGACCCGCTTCCAGAACAAGGTGTGGCAGGCCTTCCGCTTCCTGCGCATGCACGTGAGCGAGAAGCCGGCCGAGACCACCCCGGGGCCCATGGACCGGTGGATCCTCGCGCGCGCCGGCGCGGCAAGTCGTCGCATCGCCGAGGCCATCGACAGCTACCGCTTCAACGACGCCGCCACCGAGTTGCATGCCTTCGTCTGGTACGAGCTTTGTGACTGGTACATCGAGTTCAGCAAGCCTGCGCTCTATGGCGACGACGAGGCAGCCAAGGCCGCCGCCCGCCACACGCTGTGGACCGTGTTCTCGGTGGTGTCGCGACTGCTCCACCCCTTCATGCCCTTCCTCGCTGAGGAATTGTGGCGCAATCTGCCCGGATCCACGGGGAGCGTGATCCATGCGCCCTTCCCGCGCCCGGCTGATTTCCCGGCGGCCGACGCCACGCTCGACGAGGTGGCGCTGTTGCAGGAGGCCATCGTCGCGGTGCGGCGGGTGCGCGCGGAGAAGGAGCTGTCGCCCAGGGTGGCGCTGCAGCTGGTGTCGCGCGGTCTCGGCGCCATCGCTGGCTACACGGCGGTGCTCGACGACCTTGCAAACGTCAGCGTTGTGGAGGGCGACAAGCCCCGGGCCTGCGCCACGGTGGTGGTACGCGGGGTCGAGGCATGGGTGCCGCTCGAGGGGATTCTCGACCTCGAGAAGGAAAGGGCACGACTCCAGGGCTTGCTCGCCAAGTCGCAGAAATCAGGCGACTTCTTGCGCGCGCGGCTGGGCAACGAGGGCTTCGTGGCGCGGGCGAAACCCGAGCTCATCGAGCAGACTCGCGCCGAGTTGGCCGAGGAAGACGCCAAGATCGCCACACTCGCGGCGGCGATCGACGCGCTCGGTTAGCAGCCCGCGCGCCCGGGAATCGCCATGCTGGAAATCCGCCTGTTCGCGGGGAACGCCAACCCCGTCCTCGCCCGCTCGATCGCCGAGGCCCTCGGCCTACCCATGGGTGCGGCGCGCATCACGCGTTTCTCCGACGGCGAAACTCAGGTAGAGATCGACGAGAATGTCCGCGGTCGCGACGTGTACCTCGTGCAGCCCACCTGCGCGCCGTCCAACGACAACATCATGGAGTTGTTGATCCTGGCCGACGCGTGCAAGCGCGCCAGCGCGGGACGGATCACCGCCGTGGTGCCCTACTACGGCTACTCGCGACAAGACCGCAAGGTGGCGCCCCGGGCGCCGATCAGCGCCAAGCTGGTGGCCGACATCATCACCACCGCCGGCATCCAGCGCCTCGTCACGATGGACCTCCACGCCGGGCAGATCCAGGGCTTCTTCGACATCCCGGTCGACAACCTCTACGGCGGCCCCTCGCTCTCCGAGCACGTGGCGCGCCAGCTGCCGATGGACAACGTGGTGGTGGTGTCGCCCGATGCCGGCGGCGTGGAGCGCGCTCGCGGCTTCGCCAAGCGCATCGGCGCCAGCATCGCCATCATCGACAAGCGGCGCAGCGGCCCGAACAAGAGCGAGGTGATGCACATGGTCGGCGACGTTCGGGACAGGTCGGCGATCATCGTCGACGACATGATCGACACCGCCGGTACCCTGCAGAAGGCCGCCCAGGCGGTGGCCGACAACGGCGCGAGCGCGGTCTACGCGGTCGCCACCCACGCGGTGCTCAGCGGGCCGGCGGTGGAGCGCATCGAGAACAGCGTGCTCAAGAAGGTGATCGTCACCGACACCATCCCGCTGCGGCCCGACGCGGCCGCGAGCAAGCGCATCGAGGTGGTGCCGATGGGGCGGGTGTTCGCCGAGGCCATCCGCAGCATCCACAGCAACGACAGCGTCTCGCGGCTCTTCCGGTAGCGCCCTGTTGACGACGCGGGCCCGCTGCGATAGCGGCCGCCGCCCTCGTTGACCACGAGGTTTTCGCCGCGCTGGGCCGAGAGGCCCCGACGTCCAAGGCGCGGCCCCGGTCGCCTTCCTCCGGGAGGTGGCGGGGACCGGCTCACGCCGGGGCAGCGACGTCGCCCGCCCCGCGGGCCCACCACGCAGAGGAACCAATGGACAGCTTCAACCTCGTCGCCGAGACCCGCCCCGCGGGCAGCAAGGGCGACGCTCGCAAGATCCGCAAGGCCGGCGCCACGCCGGGCGTCATCTACCGGGCCGGAGAGCCCGCGGTGGCGGTGAAGTTCGACGGCGCCGCGCTGTCAACCATCTTCCGCAAGACCAACGACGCCAACACCATCATCAACATCGACATCGGCGGCAAGGCGCACGCCTGCCTGGTCCGCGAGGTGCAGCGCCACCCCGTGTCGCGCGCGGTGGAGCACATCGACTTCTACCAGGTGGAGCCTGGCGAGGACGTCACCGTCACCGTGCCGGTGGTCACGGCCGGCAAGGCGGCCGGCGTGCGCGCCGGTGGTCTCCTCCGCCTGCTCGCTCGCCGCGTCCAGATCTCGGCCTCGGTGGGCTCGATCCCGCGGAACGTCGAGGTCGACGTGAGCGCGTTGGAGGTGGGCCGCTTCATCAAGGCCTCCCAGCTCACGGCGCCGGCTGGCACGAAGGTCCTGTTCGCGCAGGACTTCAACGTGGTCACCGTCGAGGGCAAGAAGGCCGAGGCTGCCGCCGAGGCTGACCCGGCCGCCGCTGCCGCCGCGCCTGCCGCCGCCAATCCTGCCGCGCCGGTCAAGAAGTAGGCCCCGATGTTCCTCGTGGTGGGCCTCGGCAACCCCGGCGCGAAGTACGCGCGGACCCGGCATAATGTCGGGTTCCGCGTGGTGGAGCGCCTGGCGGAGCGCCATGGTGCGAACCTCGAGAAGAAGCAGTTCGGCGCCCTCGTGGGCGACGCGACCATCGGCGGCAAGAAGGCGGTCCTGGTGAAGCCCCAGCAGTACATGAACCTGTCGGGACAGCCAGTCGTTTCATTGCAGGGCTACTACAAGGTCGCCCTCGCCGACGTGCTCGTCGTTCACGACGACATGGACCTCCCCGTGGGGCGCCTGCGCGTCCGCGTGGGCGGGGGGGCCGCCGGCCACAACGGCATCAAGGATATCACCCGGGCCTGCGGCCCCGACACCGTGCGCGTTCGCCTCGGCGTCGGGCGTCCGCCGCCTGAGTGGGACCCGGCCGACCACGTCCTCGCTCCCATCGCTCCCGCCGAGGAGGCGGAGGTTTCGACCATGATCGAGACCGCCGCCGACGCCGTCGAGAGCGTGATCCAGAGCGGGATCGAACCCACCATGAACCGTTTCAACGCGGCCCGGCCCGGCCGAGCCGCTTGACTCCACGGGGCGCCTCCGCCCCAACTCACCATCCGCGTGGAGCACGCATGACCATCCTCAACGAGTACGAGACCACTTACGTCGCCCGGCCCGATCTCACGGACGACCAGATGAACAAGATCACCGAGAAGATCGAGGGCGTCGTCAAGGGCGCCGGCGGCACCGTGCTGGTGACGGAAGACTGGGGCAAGCGCAAGCTCGCCTACCTGATCAACCGTTGCCAGAAGGGGCACTACATCTACCTGAACTACTGCGGTCCCTCGCCGATCATCAACGAGGTTGAGCGCAACCTCCGCCTCGAGGACAACCTCCTTCGTTTCCTCACCGTGAAGATCGAGGACGACGTGGAGCCGGAAACCCGCCGCGTCCTCGCCGAGGAGCGCAAGCGCATGCGCATCGAGCGCATGGCCGCGCTCAAGGCCGAGGAAGAAGCCGAGGCGCGCTATCGCGCCGAGGCCGAGGAAGAAGATGGCGATCTCGGCGACGCCCTCGACGAGTAGCACGAACCCCACGAATTTGGAGCTCCCATGAAGGTCATTCTCCAGCAGGACGTCGACAACCTCGGCTCCACCGGCGACGTCAAGGAAGTAGCCGACGGCTTCGGACGCAACTTCCTCATCCCCCGCAAGCTCGCGGTGCTCGCCGACGAGCGCAACGTGCGCCGCCTGCAGCACCAGCAGCGCATCGCCGCCGCCAGGCAGACCAAGCTGCTCGCCGCCGCCAAGGAAACTGCCGACAAGATCAGCCAGACGGCGGTCTCGATCAAGCGCCAGGTCGGCGAGGGCGACAAGCTGTTCGGCTCGGTCACCAACCACGACATCGCCGACGCGCTCGCCGCGGCGGGCATCGAGGTGGACAAGAAGTCGGTCGTCCTCGAGGAGCCGATCCGCAACATCGGCGTGTTCCAGGTGCCGGTCAAGGTGCTGCGCGGTGTCGATGCCTCGGTGAAAGTCTACGTCATCCGCGGATAGTTTGGACCCCACAAGCTCTGCACAGGCTGTGCCGCGGCTTGTCCCTGTACCCCTGGCGAGGGGAGGGGATAGGCCGCCCCGATGAGATGGGCGCATGAGTAAGGCCGCGTGGGAAGTGGAGCGGGCATTGCTGGGCGGGTTGCTGCTCGACCCGTCGCAACTGATGGACGTGGCCGAGCGGGTCCAGCCGGAGAGCTTCAGCCGGCCTCCCCACCAGAACCTCTTCAAGCTGATGCTCCAGATGCAGGAGCAGGGGCAGAAGGCCGAGATCGTCTCGGTGGTCGATGAGATCGCCCGTCGCGAGCCAGACGACTTTGACGGCATCGCCTACGTCACGCAGTTGCCGAACGCCTGTCCCTCGGTGGAGAACCTCGGGGTCTACGCGGAGCGGGTGCGCGACGCGAGCCTGCGCCGCCGCCTCGTCGACGCCGCCCAGCAGATCGCGGAGGCGGTCAAGAACGACCCGAAAGACCTGCCCGCGCTGATGGACGAGGCCGAGAAGACAATCTTCGGGGTGACGCAGCTCAGCGGGCGCGAGGACTGGCACCCGCTCTCCGAGGTGATCGACGACGAGTTCAAGGCGATCCAGGAGCGCGCCAAGGCGCCGGGCCACGTGGTGGGCCTCCCCACCGGCTTCTTCGACCTCGACACCAAGCTGACGGGCCTGGCGCCGGGACAGCTGGTGGTGCTCGCGGCTCGCCCCGGCATGGGCAAGTCGGCCTTCGCGCTCAACATCGCGCTCAACGCCGCGCGCAGCGGCGCCGTCGGTATCTTTACGCTGGAGATGTCGCGACAGGAGATTGCTACGCGCATGTTGTGCTCCCACGCGGAGGTGGACATGCGCTCGGTGCGGACCGGCATCCTGCAGGGACGCGACTGGTCCAAGCTGGCGACTGCCGCCGAGGAGCTGCACGCCCTGCCCATCGAGATCGACGACAGCCCCGGGGTGACGATCATGCAGCTACGCAGCAAGGCGCGGCGGCTCTGGTCGAAGCGCCGCGGCCTCGGGCTCATCGTCGTGGACTACCTCCAGCTCATGTCGGGCGCCGGCGGTTCCAAGGAGTCGCGCGAGAACGCGATCTCCACCATCTCTCGCGGCTTGAAGGTGCTCGCGAAGGAGCTGGAGGTGCCGGTCATCGCGCTCTCGCAGCTCAACCGCGGCGTGGAGTCGCGCACCGACAAGCGGCCGCTGCCCTCCGATCTCCGCGAATCGGGCGCTATCGAGCAAGATGCAGATATAATTTTGTTTATTTACCGCGACGACTTCTACAACAAGGACAGCCCCGACAAGGGCATGGCCGAGATCATCATCGCCAAGAACCGCGCCGGGCCCACCGACACCGTGAAGCTCATCTTCGAGGGCCAGTACACCCGCTTCGACAACTGGGCCGATCCCAACAAGGTGGGTGACGGGTACGTGTAGGCGCACGCCTTGCAGCAACGGGGTGAGCGCGAGTCGGCCCTGTCGGATAAGCGGCGCGGGTTCGCGCCCCACCACCGTGCGCCGCCCCGCAGATCGGTTGACAAGGGCCCATGCATTCTCTACAACGCGCTTCCCCGGAGCTCCAAGCCATGGACAAGGCCGAACTGCTGAACACCCTGAACGCTCTCGCCGCGAAGTACGAGCAACACCGCCAGTACATCGAGAAGGCGAAGGTTGCAGCCAGCAAGTTCTCCTCTGGCGTCGTGGAGAAGGTCATGCTCGACCACGAGATCAAGTCCGCGCAGGTGGCCGAAGAGGTCAATCCGCTGCTGCCCCGCTTCGCGGAACTGATCGCCGGACTCGAGAAGGAGAAGGCTAACATCTTGGCGTTGAAGTCCACGGTCGACGAGCAGATCGCCGAGCTCGAGCTGCGCCACGACATCGGCGAGTTCGACGACGCGGGCTTCGAGACTCAGGTGGCCGAACTGCGCAACAACGCGGCCGGCGCCAACGACCGCATCGCGGCTATCGACGCCGACCTTGCCGAGCTCGGCGGCGGCCGCGACAGGTGGATCGCGCGGGCTGGCCCGGCTGGCCACTACACGCCCTCGCCGACCGACGAGTTGCACCACGCGGCGCGCGTCGACATCCAGGAAGACGTGTCGACCATCTTCGGCGGCCCGGGCGACAACCCAGCCAGCGTGCGCGTGCCCGACGCGCAAGACGAGATCGCCATCGAGGCGGGGGAGGTGGCGGAGGACGATGGCGACGTGGTTAGCGCCGACGTCCAGTTCGCCGCGCCGGGCGACGTCGCCGTCAGGGAGTCGGTCGGTGTGGCTAGTGACGACGGCGTTGTCGTGGGCGCCAGCGAGGTCGAGATCGGGAGTGGCGCCGAGGTCGACGTCGGGCCCGCCGCCACCCCTGCGGCGGGCACCGAGGCCGACGCCGCCAGCCGCCGCGCCTTGCTCATCTACCAGGAGAGCACCGCCGAGGAGCAGATCTACCCCTTCACGAACGACCAACTGACCATCGGCCGCGGGCGCGAGAACGACATCCAGATCAAGAACGACAGCAAGGTGTCGCGCTACCACTGCAAGCTGTTCCGCCGCGGCAACAACTTCTACATCGAGGACATCAAGTCCTCGAACGGCACTCTCGTCAACGGGGAGCTGATCACGGATCGCCGCCTGTTCGGCGGCGAGGAAGTCGTCGTCGGCGAGACCTATTTCCGCTTCCGCATCATGGAGTGACCCCCCGCTCGGTCGCTTTCCGGTAGCATTTGACGGGATCCATCCAGCCCATGGCCGCCCCCGTCACTGCTCTCCTCGTCGATGACGACGCGTCTTTCGTGACCGTGGCGGCCGACTGCCTCCGCGGTCGCGGCATCACGGTGCTCACCGCTACCAGCGGGCAGGAAGCCCGCGACCTGGCCCGGCAGGCCATCGACGTGGTGCTGGTCGACATGTTCCTGCCCGACGACGATGGCGCCTCGCTCTGTCGCGACATTCGTGCATTGGCACCTGAGGCCGCCATCGTCCTCGTGGCGGCCCGTCCCGAGGGGCTCTCGCTCGTGGAGCGCGGCCAGGTGCTCGCCGACGACGTATTCATCAAGAGCAACGACCTCGCCGAGTTGGCGTGGCGGGTCTCGGTGCGCGCCGACACCGCGCGAGCCTTCTCGGAGTCGCGACGTCGTGAGCACTTCTTGCGGGGGGTGGTGCGCCTTGCCGACGTGGTGTCGCCGCACAACGACCTGCCCACGCTCGCCGCCGCCCTCGCGCCCGCGCTGCTGACCCTCCCCGGCGTGGAGGGCGCCCGCGTGGAACTGGAGGCCGACGCGCCGGGCGACCCGCCGATCACCGTGCTGGAGGCGGGGCAGTGGCCGGACACCGGCTCGCCGACAGTCATCGACGCGCCGCTGCGCGCGGCGGCGGCCGGTCGGCTGCAACTCGCCACTCGGCGCGGGCTGGTGGTCGACAGCGAGGTGCGCGACACGCTCGGCGCGCTGGTGGGCGCCGCCGTGTCGTCGGCACGCCAGTTCCAGGCGCTGAAAGACCGGCAGTTGCGCCTCGAGCGCGGCTACGTCGGGCGCCATCGCAAGCTCAGCCGGGTGTGCACGCGGCTGGAGCGTCTCTCCGAGGCTCGCGACAGCTTCCTCGCGCTGCTCTCGCACGACCTGCGGAGCCCGCTCGCCGTGATCCTCGGCCAGGCCCAGCTCCTCGAGGAGGGACTCGTCGCGCCCGGACAGCACGGCAGGGTGGCGGCCGCCGTCCGGCGGCAGGGCGAGCGCATGGTACAAATGGTGGAAGACCTTCTCGATCGGTACCGCCGCGACGACGCGGTGCGCGCCGTGGCCGATAGCGGCGACGCGGTGCGCCTCGCGCACGACATGGCCGAGAACATGCGGCCCCTCGCCCATGGTCGCCGCCAGCAGATCGAAGTGATGGCCACGGGCGAGGCGCCCATCGAGGCCGACATCGCGGCAATCCGGGAGGTGCTGGCCAACCTGATCGAGAACTCGGTCCGTCACAGCCCGGAAGGCGCCACGGTGCGCGTGGAGTTGAGCGTGGCCGAGGGACGGGTGCAACTCGCCATACGCGACGAGGGACCGGGGTTCGTCGGCCGCGCGGCCGTGGGCGGCAGCGGGGCGAATATCGGCCTGCGAGCGGCGGCGCGGATCGTCGCCGACGCGGGCGGGAGCCTGCGCACCTCCGCGATCCCCGGCGGCGGTGGGCTTGCGGTCATCACCTTGCCGCTCGCCCTGCCACGCGCGGCCGCGACGATCGTGGAGATCTATGCCGCCGACGTCGATGTCAGGTCGATGGTATGCGACTTGCTGTCGCGACATTGGGAAGTCCGCAGCCACGACAGCCTCTCGGGTGCGCTGGATCGGATGCGTCGCGACCCGCCGGCGGTGGTGGTGCTCGACGACCGAGTGAGCGCCGAGGCCGTCGCGTGGGTGCGGCAGATCAAGGCCGACGCCGACCTCGCCGCGATCCCGCTCGTCGTCCTCACCGACGACATGCACGAGATGTACGACGCTGGCGCGCTGGCTGCGCTCCACCGTCCCATCGACGGCCCACGGCTCGTGGGCCACGTGCGCCGGGCGCTGCGCCTGCTCGGCGACCTCGGTGTCCAGCCGGGCGGGCTCGGCGTCGACGTGCTCACGGGCCTGCCCAACGGCCGCACCCTCACCGCGCGTCTCGACGAGTGCCTCTCGCGCGCGCGGGCGGATGGCCGTCCACTCCCCGTGGTGTTGCTGCGGGTCGACGACCTCCGCGAGGTAAATCGCCGGCACGGCTGGCTGGTGGGCGACCAGTTGCTCCTCTGGCTCGCCGACCGGCTCCGGGAACGCGTGGGCGCGGGCGAGATTGCCGCGCGGGTCGACGCCGAGACGTTCGCGCTCGCCCTGCCGCGCCGCGGCCTCGACGAGGCGCAGGCGCTCGCGACCGAACTGCGCGATGGAATCGCGCGCTCCCGCCCCCGCCTGGGGGTGGCGCGCGTCGACGTGCAGGTTAGCGCACAGGCCCTAGATCTCGCGACTCTGGCCCTTGGCGACCAGTCTCTCGTGGGTGCAGCACGCGGGGGCGAGGCCTGATGGCACGGCGGAAGAACGAGAACAGCGAGGGACCGACCTACTTCACCACCTTCCAGGTGGCGAAGTTTCTCGGCGTTTCGCCGCCGACCGTGGTGAACTGGGTGAACAGCGGCCTCTTGATCGCACATCGCACGCCAGGCGGCCACCGTCGCCTCCGCGGGAGCGACGTCGTGGCCTTCGCCCGCGCCTACGACTACCCGGTGCCCCCGGCCTTGCTGGTGCCCGAGCCGGCACCCACGGTCGGCCCCGTGGCGCCGCGCCGCGTGCTCATCGTCGATGACGAGCGCGACTTCGCGCAGACGGTGGCCGACTACCTCGAACTGAAGGGGGGTTTCGAGGTAGAAATAGCCGAGAGCGGCTTCGCGGCGGGGCTCACCCTCGCCCGCTTCCGCCCGAGCGTCGTGCTCATGGACATCCTCATGCCGGACATGGATGGCTTCGAGGTGCTTCGCATGCTTCGCGGCGACGCCGCCCTCAGTGCCACGCCGGTGATCGCCTGTACCGCCTATCGCGACGCCAGCATCGAGGATCGCGTGAAGAACGAGGGCTTCGACGGCTACATCGAGAAGCCGATCAAGTTCGAGCGGCTGCTCGACATCGTCGAGGAGTCCATCAGGGGCGGCGTCTAGCCCGCACCATCTCCCCGGCGATGGCCAGCGCGATCTCGGCGGGCGTCTCGGCGCCGATGTCGAGCCCCACGGGCGAGCGAAGACGGGCGAGCACCTCGGGTGAGAGACCCGCCGCGCGAAGGCGCAGGCTGAAGCGCGCGAGCTTCGTCTTGCTACCGATGAGTCCCACGTAGGGGAATTCACCCGGGAGCAGGATCTCCACGAGGTCCTGATCGAGGGCGTGGTCGTGGGTAACCACGAGCACGTAGGTGGTGGGGGAGGGGACCAGCGCCCGCGCCGCGGCGCGGGGGTCTGACACGCTGAGCTCGCAGCCCGGGAAACGCTCGGCGGTGGCCCAGTCCTCGCGCTCGTCGATCACGCGCACGCGCCAGCCAGCCTCCTGAGCGAAGAGCGCGGTCGGGCGCGCGACGTGCCCGGCGCCGAAGATCACCAGCGTCTCGACGGGGGCAACGGGTTCGATGAACACCTCCATGGCGCCTCCACAGCACATCCCAAGGTCTCGCGTGAGGTGGACCGCCAGCCGCCGCGGCTTGCGCTCCCCGAGCGCGGCGACGGCGGCCTCGGCGACCACCTTCTCGAAGTGCCCGCCGCCCACGGTGCCGTGCTGTCGCCCGTCGGGCCACACCAGCATGCGCGCGCCGCTGGCCCGGGGCGCGCTCCCGTTGACGCCCACCACCGTGGCGAGCGCCACCCACTCGCCACGCGCCGAGGCTGCGGCCAGGGTCGACCAGGTGTCGTCGTTCACAGCCCAGACCGCTCGCGCA
>Ga0194131_10004901_pt1 | contig 19744 bp, 11 predicted proteins | sample TA2KigO120mmetaG_FD_148631 | JGI IMG/M metagenome (GOLD analysis project Ga0194131, IMG submission 148631) | Freshwater microbial communities from Lake Tanganyika, Tanzania - TA2015053 Kigoma Offshore 120m | ecosystem: Environmental > Aquatic > Freshwater > Lake | place: Tanzania: Lake... | reverse complement strand
GGCTTGGCTCTTTGCTCCCTTCACCATAAACTACTTGACCGCGGCGCAATTGGAATAACGCATGACCTTCGCATACAGATTTCTCAACTTACAACCGGCAATACCGGGTTTTCTACTTGGGTAATGCCCTACAACGGAGCCCCAATTCGAGAGCCGCAGCTTAGTACATCTGTACTGGATCGTGAGTACATTGATTGGCATACGAGCGAAGTATTTCGTGCCCCGGCGAGGCCCTGTGATGCGAAATGAGTGACAAAGAACGGGTTGAACTTCAACATAATCTCGAGCCAGCTACATTCATGTGGCTATGGATGAAGTACGTCTCTGGGGTGAATGATCGGTATCATTGCACTAACTGCCTACGTGGAAAGTACGGTAAGTTGCTGAGTAAGCACAATCCCGCATTGACTTCAACGCCGACCTTGACGCTGGACGAACAGTCCATTGACTCGTATGCCTTCATCTACATTTGCGGAGTGTTCAAGAAGGGGTATCCGCGTACAAACTACCCACACAACCTGCACGCGGTGATTAAGCCCCGTGCCGGTAGCAATGATGCGTTTCAATTCGAGAACTGGAATCTTGCTGTGACCAATGGCGTGTTCGAGCCGATCCCAGGCGAATTAGATCTGCCGGCACGGTACCGGAGCTTGCCTCCGGAATTCACGACATGCCGGATCTTTAGGTGGGCGGCCTGCTCAACGCTGAACAGCGACAAAAAGACAATCGCGGAGTAAGCTACAGGTCATGAATGAAATTCGACCTGAAACAAATCCTGTACCGCCAGTCGACATTCTACGGCATCGCGCCGCCATTCGGCGAACTGAACCCTCGCTACCTTTGAAGTGTCTCGTTCGCGACAACCTACTCACCGATGGTGCAACTTTCTTCGACTACGGCTGCGGTTATGGGGACGACTTAGAACAGGCAAAGCGGTTGGGGATCGTTGCAAACGGTTGGGATCCCGCTTACCGTCCAGACGAAGCGGTCTGTGAGGCAGATATCGTTAACTTAGGTTACGTGATCAACGTTATCGAAGACCAGGCAGAGCGGGAGCAGACGCTACGTGCGGCATGGCGATTGACAAAGAAGGTTTGTGCCGTAGCAGCAAGAATTGCAGTTGATGGAACCGGTGATGGCGAGTTTGAGTTTGGAGATGGTGTGATCACCCGAATTCAGACCTTTCAAAAGTACTATTCACAGGTCGAGCTTCGTCAGTACCTCGAGCAGATACTTGGAACTGAAGCGATTCCTGCAGCTCCGGGTGTGTTCTACTTGTTCAAGGATCCCACACTTCGAGAATCGTTTTCGGCCTCGAAGTATCGAAGACGCTCGTTTGCTCCAAGGAAACGCGCGTCAGAAGTTGAATTCGACCGACATCGAGAACTACTGGAAGAGCTGATTCGAGTTTCGGCCGATTTGGCTAGATTGCCCTTTGAAGATGAATTCAATCGGACAGAAGAAGTTATTGCCAAGTTTGGGTCGTTGAAGAGAGCCTTCAAATTGATCCGTAAAGTCACTGGCGCTGATCCATGGGACTCGCTCAGGCAGAGTCGTATTGACGACCTTCGCGTTTACTTAGCGTTAGCTCGATTTCCGAAACGCCCATCGTTTTCGCAACTGCCAGTTGGGATGCAACGTGATATCAAGGAGTTCTTCGGCGGCTACAAGAGTGCTTGTGATTCCGCTGACATACTTCTGTTTGAGTCAGGACGCGCAGAGTTAGTTGATACAGCTTGCCAACGGTCGAAGATAGGACGACTGACGTCGAATGCACTATATCTCCATCGTTCGGCGATCTCTTCGCTTGAGCCTATTCTGCGAGTGTTTGAGGGCTGCGCAAACGCCTATCTTGGTGATGTAGAGGATGCGAACATCGTCAAATTACATCGGTTCTCCGGAAAGATATCATATCTGGCGTGCCCTCAGTTCGAAACGCACCCGCACCCACCGGTCCGTCGAACCATCAAACTGTCCTTGCGCAATCTATTTCTTCAATGCATTGATCACTCAGAGAACAAGAATCCACTGCTCCTCGATCGAAAGGAACGAATGATCGAGTTCGATCATCCGTGGCAACAAAGATTTGCACGATTTAGTTTGCTCGAAGCCCAACACGGACTTCTTGAAGATTCGGAAGACATGCTCTCGGTCCTCCAATGGCATGCAAAGCTCCAAGAAGCAGGCCTGATGATCAAGGGAAATAGGCTTCGCTATCAGGACGGAGTCAAAAGAAAGCGTCTTCCACACAAAAGCTTGTTCAGTAGGCCGCAGGATGAAGCGGCAGCGCAAACAGCGTCGCCCCAAATGCCTGATGACGCGATTGATTCTGAGCTGCATGTCGCTACCGCGGTAGAAGCGATTGATGCTGATTTGGAGGATTTTGCATCTGCAATCGATGGCCGTAGGGCTGAACTTCCTACCCGCTCTCGTCGTTATGGAGTCGGAAAGGAAATCGGCTACGCTGTCTACGTACATCGCGACTACGAAGATCTATTGGGACCAACGGTCGAATGGGCCAAACGTCATCTACCAGAGCACTACGCGTATAGCATCGTAAAGCTTAATCAACGCAATGACTCTGTTTCCTTCATCCATTGTCCTGGATTTGATGTTGAGCATGAGCCTTCCATCACTGTAATTATCGTGGTAAACGCAACTGGACAGTCGCAGCGACGAACCACGCCAGCAGATCCCTATATCTATCACCACAAGTGGCTCTTCGTTGCTGATGATTACCAAGGATTCGACGTAGCCGAAAGCAAATCCAGATCAGAACAATGGATCGCACTTGGCGACGTTGATCGGTCTCGGATCGGCCGAAAGAGCTACTGGGATGAAATTGTCGTACCACGAATCTCTGGATCGTTAGAACACACGAACTCTTCGTCACAATCTTCCTCAAATCTGCAGGTCATACAGGAAATTGACGAAGGTTGGTACCCAAGTGCTGAAACTCGGCGGCTTCTCAAGATTTCCACGTGCGATCTTGCACACATGCGCGAGGCGAATCGAATAGAGTTCAGAAAGGTTGGTCGGGCTTATCACTACCGAGTAAACCCCAACAAAAATGGAAATTGTTAACTTTCTCTAGACTGTGGCCTTCCCCCGATCTATGTACCACTCTGAATGAGAGGATCTGGGGTAAAGCGAGCGGCGAACTCCGCCGGGGTCTGGTAGTCTAACGCACTATGTGGTCGGCGGTGATTGTAATCGAGCCGCCAGCAGCAGAACTGCCCAGTTTTGTTCTGTTCGGATGAAAAGCCCCACGATTGTAGTTCATACTAAAACGTGGGAGGCAGATTTCAATTTATTCGCAAGGAGAAACTCTGTGTCTGGCACAGTAACTTTTTCACCACCAGATTTACTGCAGAAAGCTTTACTCGGGTTTGCTATGGCTTGTCTACCAGCAATATCTCAAATTGCCCGGGGAGGAGAGCCAGTCGATATTGCTGACCGCAATCAAATATTTATTGACGGTCGCTATATAGAAAAGGGCAAGAGCGTCCGCATTGTCGTGCAACGTCCCCGCAAGACGGGCGAGCGCAACCTCGTCAGCGGGATCTACCGCGCTGTTCCGGAGCACCCGCTGGAGTTGCGGGACGGTCCGGACCTATGGGTTTATGCTCAGATCCTGGAAAACGACGGCACGTTCAGAGGATTCGGCTTTGTTTCCGAGGACGGCATCAAGTGGCAAGTCGCGACGGAGGCTCTCCTGGAGGCGGGCAACTTCGCCTATGGTCTCCGCACCGGCTCTGGCACAGTCTTTACCGACCCCAGGGCTCCTGCTTCCCAGCGCTACAAGATCGTAAGCGGGCTGCCGGATGAGGTGCTCGCCTCGGCCGATGGTCGCGAGTGGGAAGTGATCCACAAAGGTGTCTTCCCTGGCGAGTTCTCCTTTCCGCGTGGAATGGACAGCCAGAACGTGGCGTTCTATGAGGAGAGCCTCGACAAGTACGTAGCGTTCGTGCGGGTCAACAAGTGGGTGAAGCCGCCTCCGCGGCACGAGGCGTACTTCGCCAAATCTCTGTTTCACCAGGGCCACAATCACCTGCGGTGCGTCGGTCGGCTGACATCGGACGACCTCCGCCGGTTCGAGGATCCCCAAATCGTGCTTGCCCCGGACGAACAGGACCCGACCATGGACGGTGTGCCCGTCGCAGACTTCTACATGCCTCAGGTGTTGCGGTATCCCCATGCGCAGGACGCCTACGTGATGTTCCCGAACCGGTACCTCCATTATCAGGACTGGTTCATTGCCGACGACCTGAGCGGCTTCCACACCGGCAGAGGCACTGACGTGCTGAACGTCGGCCCGATCGACATCGGCTTCGCCGCAAGCCGCGATGGGATTCAATGGGAGCAGTTTGACCGCGAGCCGCTGATTCCGCTTGGACTCACCGGCGAGTTCGACGACCGCGGCCTTTATCCGGTGCGCGGTCTGGTCGTCCACGGCGACGAAATGTGGCTCTACTACCTGGGAGCGCCCGAGCATTACCTGCCCGAGGACGGGCACGAGTTCCGCATCGTGATGTCCCGGGTCGTGTTTCGGCGAGACGGTTTCACCGCGGTCGAAGCCGAATACTCAGGCGGAGAATTTACCACACCGGTTTTGCGTTTCTCCGGCAACGCCCTGAATCTCAACATCGAAACATCAGCGCTGGGCCTTGCCCGTGTCGAGATCCAGGACGATACCGGGAAGCCGATTCCCGGGTTCTCATTGGACGAATGCGATCGTATTCATACCGCAAACTCGGTAAACCGAATTGTGAAATGGCGTAAAGGTACGACCGACATTTCCAGTTTGGCCGGTCAGCCGGTGCGTTTCAGGTTTGAATTGAAATTCGGTGCCAAACTCTACGCTTTCCGTACTGCAGCCTCCAGTGGATGATGAGACGCTGGCCAAATTTCAAAGGCAAGGTATCTGTAAACTCGTCCACAAATCGATCACAAGTTTTGACGAACAGTCGGTCGTCCACAGGACCAATTGAATCTTCGCCGGGGTGCTTTGTCGAATGCGGCAGTGAACATGACCGCCAACGCATCGACCATGGCAGGCGTTGCGGGCAGCGCGTGCGGAGGCGGCTGCCGCGGCCGACCAGGATCGGGCACTGGTCGCCGAGAGGGAGGCGCAAGCAGAACGAGACCGGGCGATCCTGGAAAAGGAGCGGGCGGATGCGAACTTCGCGCTGTCGCACACCAAGATCACTTTCGCGCAGGCGGCGTGACACCCTCGAGCAACCTGTTCTTGACGGCGGCGAGCGTGGTGCTTGCCAGATCTCGAAACACCAAGGAGACACGCATCGTTTCGTTGCTGGGCGCGACGCCCGCGGGGCTCGGCCAAGTTTGCGATCGTGTTCGTCGAAGACGGCCAATTCGCGGAATAGGTTGCCCCATGGAAGCAGCTGAAGAAACTGTCGTCGTTCATTCGTCTTTTCCTGGTCCCCAATTCGACGTTCCATCGGTCCCTGGATTGCATTGCGCGGCCCAGGTTACCAATACTGTGGGCTCTTGAAGTTCGAGTCACAGGAGCAACTGGAGCATGAGCGACCAGGGGAACGGCAGCAAGTCGATGCGTGCGGGGACCGAGGCGGAGATTCGCGTTTCGAGCCGCGATGTGCGTCAGGACATTCCATTTTTTACCGGGACGTTGCGGTTTCGACTGGAAAAGATCTTTCCCGCCGATCATCCCCGTGTCGCGGTGCTGGCCGGGCATGGCGTCCGTTTGCGACTCGAGACGGGCGCCGCGGAGCCACCGGGAACGTTGCGCATCTTGACGGAGGAACCCGCGGCATTTGCCGCGGGCGCCACCGTACTCACGGCTCCCAACGGGATGCGTATCGAGATCGAGATGCTCGATCCCCCGTTGCGGATCCCGGACACGGAGCACGCGTTTGTGGTGCGACGACTGCGCGATCAGGATCCTTGGGTGATCGGCCGCGCGGGAATGCTCTACCGCGACCTGATCCCGTCGCGTTTGGGCGGCACGATCATTGCCAGTCACATCCGCATTCCCAACGGCGGGCCCGTTCCCGACATGGTGCACTTTCACTCCGTCGGCTTTCAGTTGATCTACTGCTATCAAGGATGGGTCGATCTGGTCTACGAGGATCAGGGCCCTGAGTTTCGACTGCTTGCCGGCGACTGCGTCATTCAGCCGCCCGAAATTCGTCACCGTGTCCTGTTCGCCTCGGACAACATCGAGGTGATCGAGATTGCGGTGCCGGCGGAGCATGTCACGACGATCGACCACGACATGACGTTGCCCAATGGGACCCTGCGTCCACAACGCCGATTTCATGGACAACGATTTGTTCACCACAAGCTGGCCGACGCCGTTTGGAGTCCTTTCCGCATTCCGGGATTTACCCATCGTGACACCGGCATCCGCGAGGGCACCGATGGCGTGGCGAATGTGCAGGTGGCGAGATTCCAGTCGGGCGATCCACCCGCGACCCGCCATACAGGAGACATTCTTTTTAATTTCGTGCTGCAGGGCGCGATGACCCTTCAGGGCGAACAGCAGCCAGACGTCGACGTTTCGCAGGGTGACGCTTTCGTGATCCCGCCAGGCATGTCGACCCGATATGCCCATTGCAGCGCCGACCTGGAATTACTCGAAGTTACGCTGCCCGGCCTGTTTGAAACGTCGGTCGACAATTCTTAAAACGGGCCGCCCCGATTCCTCTTGGCGGCTATTCGTACTCCAGGATCGGTTGATTGACCGCCAATGTTTCGCCGATCGTCGCGAAGATCTTGCCGACTTTGCCGCTCCGCTCGGCCAACAGCACATTCTCCATCTTCATCGCCTCGATCACCGCCAGCTGCTGGCCCGGCTTGGTTTCATCGCCCGCGGCCACATGCAGATGGGAGAGCAATCCTGGCATCGGCGATAGGAGGAACCTGGAGTTGTCGGGCGGTGCCTTGGCCGGCATGCAGGCGAGCAGTTCGGCAGCGCGGGCCGTCAGCACCATCACGTCGACCTGCGATCCCCAATGTAACAGCCGATAGTGCATGTTGTGACGCTCGACCTGCATGCAGACGTCCGTGCCGTTAACCGTTCCACGCAAGATCGGCTGACCAAACTGCCAGGACGTTACGACGGAATGGGACTTGCCCTCATAAAGCACTTCCTGCCGCGCTCCGTCGCAGCGCACGCTGACCGGGTAGAGGGTTCCATTCAGCAGTACGACCCAATCCTGCGGCACGCGTCTTTCGTATCCCGGGAGCTGGCCGCTGATCGCCGCGGCACGGTTCATATACCGTCGGTGAATGGCGGCGGCGACGACGACGAGCAGCACGGGATCGTCGTGGACGGTGTCGCCCGGATGGAAACCGTGCGGATATTCTTCGGCGATCAGTCCCGTAGACAGGTTGCCCGCGCGGAAGCGCGGGTGGTTGACCAGGGCGGCGAGGAAGCTGATGTTGTGCGCGACGCCGCGGATATGGAATTCATTCAGCGCATCGCGCATGGATCCGATTGCTTCGTCGCGCGAACCGCCGTAGCCGATGACCTTGGCGAGCATCGGATCGTAGTGCATCGAGACTTCGCCACCTTCGTAGACGCCACTGTCGACGCGTACGGCGGAGTTCGACCGCGGCGGCACGTAGCGGATCAGCCGCCCGATCGACGGCAGAAAGTTGCGGAACGGGTCTTCGGCGTAGACGCGTGCTTCCATGGCCCAGCCGCGCATGCGGACGTCGGCCTGTCGGATCGGCAACTTTTCCCCGGCGGCGACGCGGATCATCAGTTCGACCAGATCCAATCCGCAGACCATTTCGGTCACCGGATGTTCGACCTGCAACCGGGTGTTCATTTCCAGGAAATAGAAATTGCGATGGGGATCGACGACAAATTCGACCGTACCGGCCGATTCGTACTTCACCGCCCGCGCCAAGGCGACCGCCTGTTCCCCCATTGCTCGCCGCGTGGCGTCGTCGAGCAGGGGCGAGGGGGATTCCTCGAGGACCTTCTGGTGTCGGCGCTGCATGGAGCATTCGCGTTCCCCCAGATGGATCAAGTTACCATGCTGATCGCCGAGCACCTGGATCTCGATATGGCGGGGTCGCTCGATGTATTTCTCGATGAAAACGCGTCCGTCGCCGAAACTGGATCGCGCTTCGCTGCTGGCGCGGACGAAGCCTTCGCGGCATTCGTCGTCATTGTAGGCGATCCGCATGCCTTTCCCGCCGCCACCGGCGCTGGCTTTGAGCATCACCGGGTATCCGATCTCACGTGCGATCCGCTGCGCTTCCTCGGGGTCGTTGATCACCTCGGCGTAGCCTGGCACGGTGCTGACGCCGGCGTCGCGCGCGATCCGCTTCGAGGTAATCTTGTCGCCCATCATGGCGATGGCGTGGGCGGAGGGCCCGATGAACGTGAGTCCGGCCTCGCGCAAGCGCGCGGCGAACGTGGTATTTTCGGAGAGAAAACCGTAGCCGGGATGCACGGCATCCGCGCCGGTTGCGCGGCAGGCGTCCAGAATGTTGTCGATCGCCAGGTAGCTCTGCTGCGACGGCGGCGGCCCGACGCAGACCGACTCGTCGGCCATTTCCACGTGCAGCGCGCCGCGATCCGCCTGCGAGTAGATCGCAACGGACGGGATCCCCATGCGGCGCGCCGTCCGCATGATGCGGCAGGCGATTTCGCCCCGGTTGGCGATCAGAATCTTCTTGAACATGGATTGCTACAGGGGGATGTTTCCGTGCTTGCGCCACGGATTGGTTAGTTCCTTGCCGCGGAGCATCGCCAGCGAGCGGCAGATTCGTTGGCGCGTCTGTCGAGGCGCGATCACGTCGTCGATATAGCCACGTTTTCCGGCGATAAATGGATTGGCGAACTTGCGGCGGTATTCCTCCGTCAGCTCGGCGATCCGCGCGGAATCGTCGAGTTCCTTGCGGAAGATCACTTCCACCGCTCCTTTCGGTCCCATCACCGCGATCTCGGCGGTCGGCCAGGCAAGATTGACGTCGCCGCGCAGATGCTTGGACGCCATCACGTCGTACGCGCCGCCGTACGCCTTGCGCGTGATCACCGTGACTTTGGGAACCGTCGCTTCCGCGTAGGCATACAGCAGCTTGGCGCCATGTTTGATAATGCCGCCCAATTCCTGCGCCGTGCCCGGCATGAACCCCGGGACATCCACGAAAGTGACGATCGGGATCTGAAAGCAATCGCAGAAGCGGACGAAGCGGGCCGCCTTGATCGAGGATTTGATGTCCAGGCATCCCGCCAGCACCAGCGGCTGGTTCGCGACGATCCCGACCGGATGCCCCTCCATCCGCGCGAAGCCGACCACGATATTCTTGGCGTTTTCCGGTTGAATCTCAAAGAAGTCGGTGTCATCCACGACCTTGAGAATCAACTCGCGAACGTCGTACGGCTTGTTCGGATTCTCCGGCACAACGGTGTCGAGCGACGGTTCTTCACGATCCGCGCTGTCGGGCGAGGGGCGGAAAGGGGGCGGCACGCGGTTGTTGGCCGGCAGGTAATTAATGAACCGCCGCAACATCATCAGTGCCTCAACATCGTTCTCGAACGCCCGATCGGCCACGCCCGACTTCGTCGAGTGGGTGATGGCGCCGCCCAACTCCTCGTGCGTGACCGATTCGTGCGTGACCGTCTTGACCACGTCGGGGCCGGTGACGTACATGTACGAGCTGTCTTTGACCATGAAAATGAAGTCGGTAATCGCCGGCGAGTAGACAGCACCTCCCGCACAGGGTCCCATGATCATCGAGATCTGCGGGATGACCCCCGAAGCCAGCACGTTCAACTGGAACACGTCGGCGTAACCGCCCAGGGATGCGACTCCCTCCTGAATCCGCGCGCCGCCGGAATCGTTGAGTCCGATCAAGGGGGCGCCGACCTTCAGGGCCTGCTTCATGATCTTGCAGATTTTTTCGGCGTGCGCTTCGGAGAGCGAGCCGCCCAGGACCGTGAAGTCCTGGCTGAAGACGAACACCACTCGCCCGTTCACCGTGCCGTATCCCGTGACGACGCCATCCCCGGGAATACTCTGTTCCGCCATCCCGAAATCGACGCATCGATGCTCGACGAACATATCCCATTCCTCGAAACTGCCGGGGTCGAGCAGCAGTTCGAGCCGTTCGCGGGCCGTGAGCTTTCCTTTGGCATGTTGAGCGTCGATGCGCCGTGGGCCGCCTCCCAGCTGCGCGGCCCGTCTTTTTTCCTCGAGCTGACGTACAATTTCCTGCATGGCACCGCCGATTTTTGTGGTTAGGTTCCGACCTTCGTCACCAGTTCCACCCACTTGTTCATGCCGTCCTGGAATTCCTTCACTTGGGCCTCGGAAACTTCCCAGATGCAATCCAACGTCTTGCGGCAGAGCTGTTCCGACCGCTTTTTTTGCGGAACTCTTGGGGATCCTTAGCCTCGGCGAATCGCAACGATTCGTCAAGGGATTCCAGGGCGCCCGGACAGTACCCAGGAAAACGCACCGGTCGCGCGCGGCGATCTACCGGGACAAAAAAGCGGGAAACTCAACAAAGTCGGCCGCGACGGAATCGCGGCGGTCAACTTAAACTTTCCGCTTCCCAACCTTGGCGATAGGCCCGCTTGATAAACGGGTCGGCTTGGGGAACTCCGCGAGCCTGCAGTGCCTTGGTGTCCCATTCGATTTTCTTGCCGGTACGGTAGGCGACGTTTCCCAGCAGTACGGTTTCGGTAAGCGGCCCCGAGTACGAAAAGGGGCAGGAGGCTTTTTCTTTGCCGAGGATCGCGTTCGTCCATTGCAGGTAGTGGTTATTGTCCTGCAGGTCTGGGAACTTGTGTGCGGCGAACTGTTCGCGCGGAAACAGCTCCGGCATTTCGGGAAATCCGACGAACAGATTCCCTTTTTCGCCGATGAACAGTACGCCGTTCAACGAACCTTTCCAATCGGCGGGGGCTTTGAAAATCTCGCGCGGAGGTTGTTTGCCGGATTCGTACCAATGCAAACGTAACCGTTCTGTGGTGTACCTGGTGCCAGGAAACTCCCAATGGACGATACACCATTGGGGCCCGCTATCGGGATGCGGGGGTGGTCCTTCGGCGGTGATGACCGAGGGCGCATGGAGGTCGAGTGCCTGGACAACCGGATCGAGAATATGGCAGCCCATATCGCCGAGCGCGCCGGTACCGAAATCCCACCAGCCGCGCCAGTGGAACGGGTGATACAGCGCTTGCACGTAAGGTCGAACCGGCGCGACGCCCAGCCATTGGTCCCATTCCAGGTTGGCGGGAACAGGGTCGGTTTTGTCGGGCCGGGTAAGTCCCTGTCGCCAATAGTTTCCGGGCCGATCGGTCCAGGTGTGTACTTCACTGACTTTGCCGATCACGCCGTCCTGCACCGTCTTCACCGCGATCTTCAATCGCGCCGTGGCGTGGTGCTGGATTCCCATCTGCGTCACGACTCCTTTCATGGCGGCAGCTTCACTCAACTTGCGAGCCTCGTAAACCGAATGGGTCAGCGGCTTCTGCGTATAGACATGTTTTCCCAATCGGATGGCGGCCATGGAGGCCGGCGCGTGGGTATGGTCGGGAGTGGAGACGGTGACGGCATCGATATCTTTCTGTTCGAGCAGTTTGCGCCAATCGGTGTATTTCCGGGCGTTCGGAAAACGGGCGGCGGCCTTATCAAGCCGATCTTTGTCGACGTCACAGATGGCCACGACGGCATTGCCAGTTGACGTCTCGAGCATGTCCGATTCGCCTTTTCCCCCGACGCCGATGCAGGCGATCTGAACTTTATCGGCGGCGGCGAGAACGGGTCGAGCCGCGGTTCCGATGAAGGGCGCGACACTGCAGGCGGCCGCGCGATGCAGGAAGGTGCGACGATTGTGCGACATGGCGGTATCTCTCCATCGGAAAACAGGGGTTAATTCCCGAAACAATAGAGCCAATGCTCGGTGCGCAGGTAGATCCGGCCGTCGACCAGCGCCGGCGTCGCATAGACCGGGTCGTTAAAGTCGGCGCTTGCCAGCACCTGCCAGGCGCCTTGGGCGCTGACGACGGTCAGCTTCCCTTTCTCGTTCAGCAGGTAGATTTTCTTGTCGCCGGTCACCGGCGAGCTGTAGTATTCGTCGGTGGCCGGCAGCCGGCCTTGCTTGACGATTTTTCCCGAGCGGGCATCGATGCTGGCGAAGATGCCTCCGTCGCGCACGACGAAGAGATGGTCGTTTTCCCAAAGCGGCGAGGCGCAGAACGGAACCTGCTTTTCCTGACGCCAGATGACATGGCTCTCGGACGCGTCTCCCGCCGCGCCGGGGCGGATCGCCAGCACGACGTTCTGCGACTTGTCGAACAGGCCGCGGAAGAACTCGTACTCCTCGCGGCTGAGCTTGTTATCGTTATCGCGATCGACCTGGGAGAAACGCTGCTTGATCGCGCCCCCGTCCAACTCGTCCTCGGAGATCATCCCATCGTTGTCCTTGTCGACCTGTCCGATAATCGACTCGAACGCGTCGACTCGGATCCGATCGCCGGCCTCGCCGCCGGCGGACCAGCCGGCGACATAGAGATTTCCATCGAGTCCCACCACCGGCGTGGCGCAGACGGTCCGCGACAGTCCGCTGACCGTCCAGGCTTCGTTGCCGGTCGCCAGTTCGTACCCGATGACCCGCAACGTTCCTGCGATGACAATTTGCGTGCGACCGCCGTTGTCCCACAGCACCGGCGTGCTGAAGTTTCGCGGGAATTCGCTGCGGTCCGTGCGCCAGACCTGCTTGCCTGTGCGTTTGTCGAATGCGGCGAGGAAAGAACCGGTGTCGTGATCCTGATTAAGAATCACGAAATCCCTGGCGATAATCGGTGAGGAAGCCGCGCCGAAATCGTTATTGAACGGGCCCATCGGCACTTTCCATAGCGGGATGCCATTGTTGTCGTATGCAAAGAGGCCGGCGGAACCGAAAAACGACACGACCATGTCTCCGTCCGAAGCGGGCGTCGACTGGGCGTAACTTCCGATGGAATGGATTTCCTCGAGCTTTTCATGCGGCGCTTCGGCCTCCCAGGCCGGTCGGCCTTTCGAGCGATCCAGGGCGAACGTCAACAGCTGACCGTCGCGGACCCCGGTCAGGAAAATGCGCCGTTCGGTGACGACGGGCGACGAATGGCCCGCAGGGACGGCCACGCGCCAGATGACCGATGAATTCGGCCCGATGTCGGCGGGGAATTGTCGAGCTCCCTGGGCGCGTCCACTGCCGTTGATGCCGCGAAATTGCAGCCATTCCGTGGCCGAAACCGGGGTCGCCAGCGACCAACAGGCAAGGAACAGACCGAGGAGATAAACGCGTCGGAAACGGACATGCATGGCACAGCGCCTCGTGGGATGCGTCGAATCAGGCGGGAATCTTCGTCGTGGCCAGGGCAATCATTCTAACGGTACCGGCCCGTCGCTGTCGCCCGGTCGCGGCAATTTATGCCACGATTTTTGGTCATTGCGACGCACCTGTGGCCAGCGTACATTTGAGGAAGGATCGTCGAAACCTCCGCGGGGGGCAAGGCTGGCGGTGACCATGTCAGGCAAACACGAAACGCACCGATATTGGTATGCCGGCCTGCTCGTCTCAGGATCGTTGCACCTTGGGCTCGTGCTGGGACTGGCGACCTGCTCCCTCTTCGCGTGGCCTTGGTTCGTCGCGATCCCGTCGACTTCGTCGGCGCAACCGCTGACGTTTGTTTCGGCCCCGGCCGAAGAGTCCCGGCAGGCGGCGGTCGCCCCACCCGCTGAAAACGCCGACCCGTCGATGCCTGAGTACCTGCGGCAGAAATTGCGGGACGCGGTCGACGAATCCCAGGCCGAGGACGACAACGCGAAACTCGAAAAACTGCGGAAACTCTCGAGCAGACTCGATCGTGTCGCAAGCAGCGATTCGGTCGACAATCTTTCGCTCCAGTTACGGCAGTGGTTTGGCACCGAAGAAAGGGCCGACCGTCCGGTCGAATCGCCCGCGGGAAGCGAATTCGATTACCGGACCGCCCAGTTGCACGATGTTCGCCGCATCGAGGCCGAAGACGGCTCGTGGACGTATCGATCCGTCCTCGTCGACGCCCAGGGACGCGCGGTGGAAGTATCGATGGACGCCGAGCAAGGAAGTCGACTCTATCAGACATTTCAGCTGATCAAGTCCAACCCGCTGCTCGAACGCGTCTATCGGCAGTTCATCATGGGCTTTCTCGATCAGTGGATGCGCGAGGCGGAAGTCGACGGATCGACCGAGGTCCGACCCGTCGAATCGAAGGTGGAGGCCAAACAGAAGTCGGGCAGCGAATGACGATCCAGGAGGGGCAGGAATGACCGATCGGGAGAACTCGGCGGCCGGCAGCCCGAACAAAAGCGAATTGCAAGATGGTCTGCAGGCGTTGCGCAGCCTCCTGGTGCGAAACTGGTTTCAGGATCGATTCGGCGCACCGACCGACGCGCAACAGCTTGGTTGGCCGTCGATTGCCGCGGGTCGCAATACGCTGATCGCCGCGCCGACCGGCTCCGGCAAGACGCTCGCCGCGTTCCTGGTCTGCATCGACCAGTTGGTTCGCGCCTGGCGTTCCAACGACTTGCCGGAATCGACGCAGGTCGTCTACGTTTCGCCGCTCAAAGCGCTCAGCAACGACATCGAAAAAAACTTAAACGGCCCGTTGTTGGAACTGGCGGAACGCTGTCGCAGCGAGGGACTTGGCGAACTTCCGATCCGTGTCGCGGTTCGCACGGGAGACACGCCGACGGCCAGTCGCCAGAAGATGCGCAAACAGCCGCCGCATATCCTGGTCACGACGCCGGAGTCCCTCTATTTGATGCTGACGTCGGCCAAGAGCCGCGAGCACTTGCGGACGGTGCGCACGGTCATCGTCGACGAGATTCATGCCCTGGCGCGGGACAAGCGCGGTTCGCACCTGGCATTGACGCTGGAGCGGCTTGAACATCTTTGCGCTCGACCGCTGACTCGAATTGGACTTTCGGCGACGCAGCGCCCGATCGAGGACCTTGCCTGGTTCCTGGTCGGTGACCGGCCGAGTGTCGAGTCATCCGCGGCTGCTGCCGCGCCTGCTCCCGCCGCGCCTGCTCCCGACTGCACGATCATCGACGTGGGCCACATTCGCGCGCTCGATCTGGGAATCGAGGTTCCGCCCAGCGAGTTGGGCGCGGTCTGTTCGCGCGAGCAGTGGGAGGAGATCTATGCCCGGCTGGTGGAACGCATTGGGGAGCACCGTTCCACGCTGATTTTCGTCAACACGCGGCGGATGTCGGAGCGGATCGCGCACCAGTTGCGCGGTTTGCTGGGAGACGAAGCGGTCGCCAGCCACCACGGCAGTTTGTCGCGGGAGCTGAGGCTGTCGGCGGAGCAGCGGCTCAAACAGGGAAAACTGAAGGCGATCGTGGCGACGGCCTCGTTGGAAATGGGGATCGATATCGGATTCATCGACCTGGTGTGCCAGATCGGGTCTCCGCGATCGATCGCGGCGTTCCTGCAGCGCGTGGGCCGGGCCGGCCACTCGATCGGCGCAACCCCCAAGGGACGGCTGTTTCCCTTGACGCGCGACGAGTTGCTCGAATCGATGGCGTTGCTGCGCGCGGTTCGCAACGGACTGCTCGACCGCATCGAGATCCCTCGCAAGCCGCTCGATATCCTCGCGCAGCAGATTGTCGCGGCGGTCGCATGCGACGACTGGAATGAGCCGGCGCTGCGGGAACTGATCCGTCGCGCCTGGCCGTATCGCGATCTGACCGACGGTGAATTCGACGAAATCGTCGAGATGTTGAGCCGCGGCCTGACGCCGACGGTCCGCCGCGGCGCGTACCTGCACCGCGACCGGATCCACGGAAAAGTCCGCGCGAGGAAAGGCGCCCGGCTGGCCGCGATCATGTCCGGCGGAGCAATCCCCGAGCAAGCCGAATTCCGCGTGGTCACCGAAAACGACCGGACGCTGGTCGGGACGGTGGAAGAGGATTTTGCGATCGACAGCTCGGCGGGCGACATCTTTGTGCTGGGAAATACTTCGTGGCAGATTCGGCATGTCCGCGGAGGCGAGGTGGTCGTACGGGACGCGGAGGGTGCTCCACCTTCCATTCCGTTCTGGTTTGGCGAGGGGCCGGGTCGCACGCCCGAACTGTCGGCGGAGGTTTCCCGGCTAAGGCAGGAGATCGCCGAAGAGTTCCCGTTGCCAGGCGCCGCGGCACTCCAGGCAACGGAACAACAGCCTTCCCGGCCGGCGTTGGATTCCGCCCCGCGCGCTGACATCGAACGACTCTGTCAGAGATGCGGTGTCAGCCAGTTCGCCGCCTTGCAGGCGATCCGCTACGTCCAGGCGCAAGTCGCTTCGGTCGGACTCGTGCCGACGAAAAGCCAGATCGTCTTTGAACGATTCTTCGACGAATCGGGCGGCATGCAGCTTGTCATCCACGCTCCGCTCGGGTCCCGCATCAATCGGGCCTGGGGGTTGGCGTTGCGCAAACGGTTCTGCCGCAGTTTTGATTTCGAACTGCAGGCGGCTGCCACCGACAATGGGATCGTGCTGTCGCTGTCGCCGCAGCACAGCTTCCCGATCGAACAGTTGTTCAAGATGCTGGGCCCGCACAATGCCGAGCACCTGTTGCGGCAGGCGATCCTGGCGGTGCCGATGTTCCAGGTACGTTGGCGCTGGAACGTCACCCGCGCGCTTGCCGTTCTGCGGAACCAGTCCGGGCAGCGCGTCCCGTTCCATCTGCAGCGGTTCCGCGCCGACGACCTGCTGGCCGCGACTTTTCCGGAAACGGTCGGCTGCCTGGAGAACCACCACGGCGATGTCGAAATTCCCGACCATCCGCTGGTCCGCCAGACGGTGCTCGACTGCCTGCGGGAAGCGATGGATACGCCGCGATGGCTGGACGTGCTGACACAGATTCGCGACGGCGCGATCGCGTTGGTTCCGTGTGAGACGCGCGAGCCGTCTCCGTTCAGCCACGAGCTGCTGAATGCCAGCCCGTACGCCTTCCTGGACGGGGCCGGGCTGGACGAGCGCAGGACGCGGGCGGTGAAGATCCGCCGATCGCTTTCGATCGAAGATGCCGGCGACCTGACGCAGCTGAGTCCCGAGGCGATTCGGCAGGTGAGTGACGATGCCTGGCCGACGGTCCGCGATCCGGAGGAGCTGCACGATGCGCTGTTGCAGATGGTGCAGCTTCGCAGCGACGAGATCGCGCCGTGGCGGCAATGGTTGGCGCCGCTGATCGCGTCCGGCCGTGTCGCCCGGTTTCAGATGGCGAGCGAATACTGGACGGCGGCCGAGCATCTGCCGATGCTGCGGGTGGTCTTTCCCGCGGCGCAATTCGAGCACGTCGTAGCGGTCGCGGGCACGGACGAGCGAGAATGGGAGCAATCGGCGGGCTGGACGGAAATCGTGCGGGGCCGGATGCCTTGTTCGGGACCGGTAACGGCCGACGAGCTGGCAGGCAAACTTGGATTGGAATCGAACCAGGTGTCGGCCGCGCTGGAGGCGCTGGAGGCGCAAGGCGTGGTGATGCGCGGGCGGTACTCTCCCGATCGCCGTGCGGAGAATATTCTCGAATGGTGCGATCGCCGATTGCTGGCCCGCATCCATCGGCTGACGATGGACGGCCTGCGCCGCCGCATCCAGCCGGTTTCGGTCAAGGACTACCTGCGGTTTCTCACGCACCATCATCAGCTGACGAAGGTGGAGCGTACCGGCCCGCTGGGTGTGCGCGCCGCCGTCGAGCAACTGCAGGGGTTCGACGTGCCGGCCGGGGCCTGGGAGTTTCCGTTGCTGCAGTCGCGCGTTCTCGACTACGATCCCGACTGGCTCGATCAACTGTTCCTCTCCGGGGAACTCGTCTGGGGCCGCTTTCTACCTCCGGTGCGGTCGGCGGAATCGGCGCCGAGCCGAGCTCCGTTGACCCGCGCCATGTCGTTGGCCATGGGACGCCGGGAAGATCTCGACTGGCTGCTGCCGGCCCCGCGCGAGGACCTGTCCGGGCATTGCCGGGCCAACGCTCGACAGGTGCTCGACGCCCTGCAGCAGCGCGGCGCGTTGTTCCTGGGCGAACTCCGCGCGATCACCGAACTGCTGCCCGCGCACCTGGAGGAAGCGCTGCGCGAACTGGCGGCGCTGGGGCTGATTACTGCGGACGGATTCGCCGCGGTGCGCTCCCTGATCGGCACGCCCCTTCCCCTGCGTCGTTCGACAAGGCAACGGCCGGCGGCCCAGCGGCGGTTAGGCCAGACGACCGTGGCTGTCGGCAGGTGGTCCCGCTTTCCATCGATCGAATTCTCCAGGCGGATCCGGCGGGAAGGCGCGGATCACGAACGGTATGTCACGCGCTGGTGCTGGCAGCTTATTCGGCGATACGGAGTGGTGTTTCGCGATCTGCTGGCCAGGGAGTCGGCGGCGCCCGCCTGGGGTGAACTGACCCGAGTCTTCCGAAGGCTCGAAACACGCGGCGAACTTCGCGGCGGTCGATTTGTCGCCGGTGTCGGTGGCGAGCAATACGCCGAGGAATCGACGGTGACAAAACTGCGGGAGGTCCGCGAGGGGTCGGAGGACGATCCCTGGGTGGTCATCTCCGCGGCCGATCCGCTCAACCTGCGCGGAATCGTCGACGCGCATTCGCGCGTTCCCGCCATTCAACGTCACTCGATCGTCATCCAGAACGGAGAATATGTCGCGGTGAGCCGCCGACGGGAAATCGAGTTCCTGCGGCAAGTCGACGCGCCTCTGGCCCAGGAAATGCGCCGCGCGATGCTGCTGGGAATCCGGCACGCGCTGTGCGAAACCGCGGACACGCCGTCGGTCGACTCCGATGCGGCCTTGCGCGATCCCCACGCGTACCGCTGGCAGACCTTCCGGGGAACACGCATCGGTTCATGAATCAGGCCGTCCGATTTGCCTCGACCGACCAATTCGCGTATCTTCAGCGAACTACCAGACCAATCACAGGGAGACAATCATGACGCGAACGGTGCGACTTGCCTGGATCCATGGACAACTCGTGATCGCCATCGCGGTCGCCACGGCGGGACCGTGGCTCGCGCCGGGTGCGCGTGCGGAAGAGGAAGTGACGTTGGCGAATGTCCGCGAACCGGCCGCGAACCGGGCCGACGAACCGCTGGCAAAGCAGTTTTCGATGCGCGATGCCGTTCAATTTCTCGATACCGCGGCGCTCGACTGGCAGAAGCAGCGGCAGTGTCTTACCTGCCACACCAACTTCGCATACCTCTATGCGCGACCCGCCGCCGGCGAGGGCGGCTCCGCGCATGCGACCGTCCGGAGCTTTGCCGAGGAACTGGTGCGGGATCGCTGGCCCGTCAAAGGCCCGCGCTGGGATGCGGAAGTCGTGGCGACCGCCGCAGCACTGGCTTTCAACGATGTCGCGACAACCGGCGAATTGCATCCGCTGACCCGCACGGCGCTGGACAAGGTCTGGACATTGCAGCGCGACGACGGCGGCTGGAACTGGCGCAAATGCGATTGGCCACCGATGGAATCGGATGACCATTACGGAGCGACCTTGGCGCTGATTGCCGCCGGCGTGGCACCCGCAAGTTATGCCGAAACCGCCGCGGCGAAATCGGGGATCGCCAAGGCGCGGACCTACCTCCGCGCCAATCCACCGCCGGGAGTTCATCATCAGGCGATGCTGCTGTGGGCGTCGGCGTACGTCGAGGAACTGGTCTCGGCGGAGGAGCGCAAGGCAACCGTCGACAAGCTCTGGGAACTGCAACGACCCGACGGCGGCTGGAACCTGGCCAG
>Ga0194131_10004893_pt1 | contig 19782 bp, 17 predicted proteins | sample TA2KigO120mmetaG_FD_148631 | JGI IMG/M metagenome (GOLD analysis project Ga0194131, IMG submission 148631) | Freshwater microbial communities from Lake Tanganyika, Tanzania - TA2015053 Kigoma Offshore 120m | ecosystem: Environmental > Aquatic > Freshwater > Lake | place: Tanzania: Lake... | reverse complement strand
GCCAGAACTGGGCCCAGCAGCTTGGCATTCCGAACGTCGGGCCCGAGACGATGCCCACCTTCGTCTGCGCCGCCGTATTCACCGCCGAGTGCGCGCCAGGCCAAGGCGGACGCCGTCTCATTATTGCCTTCCCTAGAGGCAATTCGGTCGACACGAACGAGAACTTCAGCTTCCAGAACAACATCACAAAAGTCATGGGCCGGCACACCTTCAAATCCGGTTACGAATTGATGCGCACACGGCACAATGTGCAGGTCGCCGCGGATCCGTCCGGTATCTATCAATTCGGCGGCACCGACTTCCCCTTCCGCCCGAACACCGGCAACGCCTACGCCGCGTTCATGCTCGGCTCGGTCGTGCAGGCCGACTTCACCAGCAGGCTGGCCTCCTGGTTGCCACGCTGGTGGAGCCAGGCGTTCTACTTCCAGGACGACTACAAGGTCAATTCCCGGCTCACGCTCAACCTCGGCTTGCGCTGGCAATACGAATCGCCGTTCTCGACCAAGTACGGCCAACAAAGCCAATTCGATCCCACCGCGCGCGATCCGCTCACCGGCCGCGCCGGCGCAATTCTTCACGGCCCCGGACTCCTCTCAAAAAAGGACTGGAACAACTTCCAGCCACGCATCGGCCTCGCCTACACCATCACTTCGAAGACAGTGTTCCGTGGCGGATTAGCCATGAATACCCTTGACCTCTGGACGAACGGCCTCAACGAAAACTTCGAAGAGTATTTCGCCACTGCCACGGCCGCGAAAGAACCTGGCAACCCCGACATTGCCTTCTATCTGCGTAACGGCCCGCCAGCCACGCGGTTCAATGTGCAGCCGGACGGTTCGGCGCCGTTCATCGGCACGAATTTCGGATCGCGCACCGCGTCCTGGCGCGATCCCAACCTCCGCCTGCCCTACATCATGAACTGGAACGGAAGCGTTCAACACCAGCTTTCCAACACCATCCTCGCCGAGGTCAGCTATCAGGGCTCGGCCGGCGTCGGGCTGCTTAATCGCTGGGACATCAATGCCATTCCGCTCAACGTGTCGACCGATCCGGCGCGCCTGAATGAGATCTTCCGCGCGCAGCAGAACTTCCGCCCCTTCCCGCAGTTCGGTTCCATTTTCCACTATGCCAACTACGGCCATTCGAGCTTCCACTCCGGCACCGTGAAGGTCGAAAAGCGTATGGCGAAAGGCTATAGCGTCACATCGTTTTACACCTTCGGCAAGTCGATCGACGAAGCCTCCGACGACGGCGCCGCCGGCGGCATTACCTTTTACAACCGCCGTCTGGAAAAGGCCCGTTCCAACTACGACGTCACCCATCGGTGGGTCACCTATGCGCTCGTCGAACTGCCGTTCGGCAAAGGGCGCAAATGGATGAATAGCGCCAACGCCTTCGTCAACGGCGCCTTGGGCGGCTGGGAGTTGAACATGATTCAGACTGTCGAAAGCGGCGTTCCGATGAGCTTCACGTTCGCCGGTTCGCCGAGCAATTACCTGGCCGGTGCGCTCCGTCCCGACATGGTGGCGGGCCGTACCTACGATAGCATTCGTCTCGACTGGGACCGCAAAGGCCCATGCCGCCACCAGACCGGATGCCGCCCGCCGTGGGCGGATATCAACGCCTTCGCGTACCCCGCCGCGTTTACGGCCGGCAACTCGGGCCGCAACGTCTTGACCGGCCCCGGCAACTTCTGGCACCAGGTCAGCATCTCGAAGACGCTCACGTTCCGGGAACGCCTCAAGGGCACGCTGCGCTACGACATCAACAACCCGTTCAAGTACTACTTCTTCAACAACCCGACGAACTCGGTCGATCTACGCGCGGCCAACCGCGTGAACTTCGGCCAGATTACCGGCAACCAGGGCAGCTTCTCCGGCCTCGGCGGCCGGACCTACCAGCAAATCGTTCTGAGGGTGGAATTCTAGTTCTGCGAATCGATCGGATTACACTCACGCCCGTTCGCGTTCCGCTGGTCGAGCCGTTTCGCATTTCGAACGGTGAAGTCGCCGAGAAGGATGCAATCGTGGTTGCGATTTCTAGCGAGGGACTGACCGGCTACGGTGAGTCCTCGCCGATGTCTGGGAGTTTTTATTCGAGCGATACGCCGGAGTCATGTCTTGCTGAGTTGCGGGCGCACCTGGCGCCGGCGCTGCAAACGCAGTCGTTCGAAGGCTTGGACGCGGCCTGCGAGTGGATCGACGCGCAGCGGGCGAGCCCGTTTTCGAAAGCGGGCCTGGAAACCGCGCTGTGGGACTTGGAAGCGCGGCGGCGCGGCGTGCCGCTTCACCGTCTGCTCGGCGCATCCAAGGATCACTGCGAGTCGGGCCTGGCCGTCGGTCTCTACGACGACACGCGCGATCTGTTGCGGGCCATCGAACGCTATCTGCCGGAGGGTTACAAGCGCGTCAAGATCAAGATCTGCCCCGGCCACGATGTCGAACTCATCGAAGCCGTCCGCAAGGAATTCGGCGACATCCCACTGATGACCGATGCCAACGCGTCCTACACGCTGGCCGACATCGAAGTCTACAAACGGCTCGACGACTTCGGGCTTCTCATGTTCGAACAGCCGCTCGCCGGCGGCGCGCTCGAAGACTCCGCGGCGCTGCAGCGCCAACTCAAGACGCCGGTCTGTCTCGACGAAAGCCTCGAAACGCTTGCAGATCTGGATCGCGCCGCCGCCCTCGGCAGTTTTCGCATCGCGAACATCAAGATTCAGCGTGTCGGCGGATTGCGCAACGCGTTGCGCATCTACGAGCGTGCACGCCAGCTTGGCTTGTCGATTTGGGTCGGAACCATGCCGGAACTTGGCATCGGTTGCCTGCACGGCGCCGCCCTTGCGGCGCTTGACGGCTGCGACTATCCCACCGACGTCGAGGCGTCGACGCGTTGGTTCCGCGGGGATATTCTCGACCCCGCGCTGCTCACCGTTCGCGACGGCGTCATCGACCTTCGCGGGCACGCCGGCTACACGGTGGCATATGATCAATGGTCATGAATAGACGATCGATGCTGGCCTCGCTCGGCGCGGGCGCGGTCTCCGCGCAAACCCTCTATGCGCCGAAGGGCAAAGCCGCGGTCTACACCGGTCCGCATAAGCCGCACACGAAGTTGTTGGAGTTGAAAGCGAAACACAAGGGCCAGAAATCGTGGCGCGAGTTGATCGTCGACGACAAGCACCTGCGCAGTGAGTATTTGTATCTGCCCCCGGGCCAAGGCCATCCGCGCGCGATGCATCCGGACACGCGTGCATGGTGGGTCATCATGGAGGGCGACGTTCGCTTCGAAATCGAGACGCAGCAACCGTTCGTCGCAAGGAAGGGTTCGATCGTCCAAGTTCCCTATCAGACGCTGTTTTCGTACGAAGCCGTTGGATCGCAGCCGGCGCTGGTTTTTGAAACGAACGTCGCCGGCGCGCGAACGCTCTACGTCAATCGCAAGGACGCCCCGGCGCTCGAAGGCCATGAGTGGTTGCCGGTAACAGCCCGTGCCCGTGTTATCGGCAAGTGGCAGCGAAACAACAAGCCTCACACCACCTACGACGAACTCGCGGCCAAGTTAGAAAAGGGCGAGTTGACCGGCACGCAGCGCGTAGTCGAAGACGACGGCGGCGCGGCGAATTTCATCTACGGCTACAACAGCAAGTTGCCGCCGCTTGATGAAAAGGCGCGCGGCCACTATCATCCCGAAGGCGCCGAGTACTGGCTGGTGATGTCGGGACAGATCCGTTATCCGATCGAAAAGGTCGGCGTGGTCATTGCCGAACCGGGCGACGTCGTCTACGTCCCCGCATTCACTTGGCACGCGCCGCGGTGGTGGGGCGACGGACCCGCGTGCCGCCTCGCGATGAACGGCTTTCCGTGGATCTCGCACCTGTTCGATCCCGATTGAGTTAGACGTTGCCTTGCCGCATCTGCTCGGCCAAATAGTCGGTCGCACGCCATGCAAGCGCAAGAATCGTCAACGTCGGATTCTTCTCCGAGGCCGTAGTGAACGAAGAACCGTCGACCACGAAAACGTTCTTGACATCGTGCATTTGGTTGAATCCGTTGAGCGCGCTGCGCTTCGGATCTTCGCCCATGCGGCACGTGCCGTGTTCGTGAATCGCCGAACCGAACGGATCGATCGAACCGCGCTCAAACGGAAGCATCTCGGCCTTCATGCCTTTGAACACACTCTCGGCCATATCGTACATCTCGGCGAGCATCTTCTTTTCATTGTCGCCAATCGAGTACTCGATGCGCGAGGTCGGCACGCCGTAACGGTCCTTCGGCGTGCCCTCGACCGTGACGCGATTGTGCTTGTACGGCAGCACTTCTCCGTAGGGATGCATCGCCACCAGCGCGGGGAATCGCTGCTTGATCGCTTTCTTGAAATCGAGGCCGAAACCGTCTATCTTCTTTGCCCACGATGCGACGCCAGGCTGCGCGCCGGTGTTCCAGAACTGCGAGCCGAAGCCGCGCAGGTAATCGCGCTTGCGGCCGTCGCGCGCGTTGTATCGCGGCAGATAGATATGTTCGCCGCCGATGCCGTCGTCGTTGAGCGGCTTGGTCCCCATCAACTCCGGCACGAAACCATACATGTGAAAGCGCACCTGCTCGGTCAAATAATTGCCGATGACACCCGAAGAGTTACCGATCTTCGAGTTGAGTAGAATGCGCGTGGAATCGATACAACTCGCGCCCAGCACGATGCGCTTGCCATACACGATGCGCTCGGCCTTCGTGTAGCGGTCGAAATAGCGGACGCCCTTCGCCTTCCCATCTTCGCCAAGCAGAATGTGCGCCACCACGGCGTTATCGACGATCTTGAGCCGGCCTGTCTTCTCGGCGGGATCGACTAGATAATCGGTAGCGTTGAAAAATGCCGAGACGTCGCACCCGCGTCCGCACGCGCCGCAGAAGTGGCACGGATTGTAATTCTTGTAAGGCTTGGTAATCACCGCGCGGCGTTGATTGACGACCTTGATTCCCAGCGCTTCCGCGGACTTCTTCATGAATCGCTCGCCACAGCGAAACGCCGGTGGCGGTAAATGAAACTGGCTGCCGGGCAGCGAGTCGGTGTCGTCGTTGCCGCCGCACACGCCGATTTGTTGATCGACCTTGTCGTAGTAAGGCTTGATGTCTTTGTAGCGAATCGGCCACGGAATTTCCCAGCCGTCGCGCGCGGGGCCTTCGAAGTCGAGATCGGAGTAGCGCAGCGACACGCGCCCCCAGATGTTGGTCTTTCCCCCGCGGCCCCACACGCGGATGAGATCGAATCGATTCGGCTCTTTCCACGAGTACGGCTGCTCCTTCACATCGAGCTGAATCTTGGGCGGTTGCATACCGCGCTCGATGCGCTCGCGCCACTGCCACGGCTTGACGTGCGTCCAAAAATCCTCCCGGCGGAAACGTGTGCCGGCATCAAGCATCAGCGCCTTCGTGCCGTGATTGACGGCGAGATTCCAAGCGGCCATACCGCCGGCGGCGCCGCTGCCGATGACGATCACATCGTGAACTTCGGGGCTCGATTGCGTGTACATGGTTTAGGCGTGCTCCTTGTGCGTGCAGCCGTGATACTCGCGCAGAAACGTGTTCGCGTTCCAGCCGAGTTCCACGTGCAGGCCTTCGCGAGTGCCGTAGTAACCCTCGATGGTCAGGTCTTTGAACGTCGTAAAAACGCGCTTCGGCTCGCCGGTTGATTTGTGCCAGGCGGCGAGTTCGAGGCCGTTCTTTCGGACCCACGCCAGGTCCCGGCGGAGGCGCTCACCGAGCCGCTTGTTGGCGCGAGCCTGCCAGTCGATGTAAAAGTGCGCGCCGGCGGCCGATGCGCCTGGAGTGTCGGAAGGAGGAATGAACGCGTCGACGATCTTGGCGAGCAATTCCATCTCGGCCGGCTTGAAGAAACGCGCGGTCTTCTTGCCGGGGAGTTCGTCGGCGGCGCCGTGATGCTCCTGTGCGGTAACGGCGATTGCCGCACCAATCTGGATGAGTTCTCGTCGAGTGTTCATCGGAATCTTCTGATTGTATCGTGCAGGTTCACCCTGTATCGTTGACCTATTGAATGCCGGGAGAATACGACGTTGTATCGAAGGTGCTTCTGCTGGAATCGAACGGTCTGGTCGCACGGACTTTGTTCGGCGGCGAGGTAGCGGAATGGTTAAGCGCTGAGCTACCGAACGTTCGAAACCCGCGCGCCGACGCGGTGGTGCGCAGAGTCGACGGGCAGATCGCCCACGTCGAACTGCAAGCGAAAAACGATCCCGAGACGGCTGAGCGGATGTTCGACTACTATGGCGCGTTGCGCCATCGATTCAAACGAGACGTTCCGCAGACTGTCCTTTATCTTGGGCCGGAGCAACTGCGGATGCCGCATCGGATCATCGAGCCAAGACTGTACTACGAGTATCGTCTGATCGACATTCGAGAATTCAGCGGTGAAGAACTGATCGCGAGTCCAGATATCGCGGACAATCTGCTGGCGGTGCTAACCGACGCCGGACGTGACAAAGTGATTCGCCGAGTCCATGAGCGAATCGAGGCGGCCAAGCGGCCCGTTCAGGAACAGGCCGCGCAGGCGTTCATGATACTCTCGAAACTAAGAGGTCACACGGGGGAACTTTCGAAGGAGATACCAATGCTCGATATCAAAGAGTTGTTGCGAGATGACGAGATGGTGTTGGAGATTGCCGAAGAACGGGCGTTCAATCGTGCCGCGAGAACCCTCGCTCGCCAATTGGAACGGCGATTCGGACCGAACCCCGAGTGGGTCACCGAGCGCCTCGCCTCCGCCACCGAAGAACATCTCACGCAGTGGGAAGATCGAATCGTGACAGCGTCCTCCCGCGCCGAAGTCTTCCTCGATTAACCCGCCAACGACTGCGCTGCTTCCAGCGCCGCGTCATAATTCGGGTGATTGCCGACCTCGCCGACATACTCTACGTGGCGAATCACATTCGCCGAGTCGATCACAAAGATCGCGCGTGCTTCAATGCGCAGATCTTCGATCATCGTGCCGTACGCCGCGCCAAAGTTTCCCGTGCGGTGATCGGACAGCATGACGAGGTTATCCACGCCCATCGCGCCGCACCAACGCTTCATCGCAAACGGCAGGTCCATCGAAATCGTGTAGATCTTCACGTTCGGAAGCTTCGTCGCTTCCTCATTGAACTTCTTGGTTTGCAGGTCGCAAACGGGCGTATCGAGCGACGGAACGACGCTGAAGACGCGAACGCCATCGCCGGTGTCGGCAAGCGTTACGGTCTTGAGTCCAGTGTCGACGGTCTCGAAATTCGGAGCGGCGTCCCCAACTTTCAATTCGGGACCAACAAGATTCTTTGGGTTTCCACGGAGCGTGATAGCGGCTGTTCGGATCATGAGACCCTATGATAACAGCCCGCGGCTATCGCGCAAAACGGAGCGATTGCATCATCTGTTGATACTCCGGCTCGGCGACGCGCCAACGGCTCTCCGGAGCGACGAATATCGCGTAGAACAAGCCCTGTCTGTGCATAACCGTGAGAACGAGAATATTTTCGCGTTCACCTTTTCGCAGCGAGGAGGCATTGGTCATCGGCGTGATCCGGCCATTCAGCCCATCGACGCGAACGCCTTGCGGCGAACCCGCGCTGCGCAACTCCTGCTGGCCTTGCTGCAGCGCCTTAATCAATTCGTCGCTGGCCTGATTGATGTCGTTCGATTGCGGCCTGCCGAAACTGATGAGCACACCGTGGCCGATGTCGTCCTGCCCATTGGGGCCGCGCACGGCGCCGTCGCGGGCCAGCAGCGTCGCCGAAACATTGTCCTGCTGTGTTTTGGCGGACCAGTCGTCCGGGTAGACCAACGCATACAGCGGCGTCTGATGCGCGCGAAATCCCTGCGGTGCATTGACAGACACCGGCGGGCCCTGTACTGGCGCGGCTTGCCCGCCCTGTCGAGGTTTCGGCGGAGGGGGCAGCCTCTTGATGGCGTCGCGCGCGGTGACAAGTTCGGGCGGTATCGCCGCGGAGTCATAGGATTTGCGCGGATAGAACTTCATGTCGCCTTCGATGTTCTTGATACGGTTGCCAGGGTTCGGATGGCTCGCGAACATCTCCTTGAACTTGCTGTCGAGCCCGCCTTCGGCTTGTAGCTTCTCAAAGAACCGCGCGAGTTCAACCGGGTTGTAACCGGCTTTGTGCACAAGCCGCGCGCCGAACAGATCCGCATCGTTCTCGGCCGTTCGCGAGAACTTCATCAGCACGGGATTGGCGCCCAGGCCGATCCCAAGCTGCGTCAACGTGCCAGTAATTCCACCCTTGTCGAATATGCCGCCCGCGATCATTGCCGAGATCTGAATCAGATTCGCCTTCGACGCCTGATTCGTTCCGTGCCGCAGCATAACGTGCCCCATTTCGTGACCCAACACGCCGGCGATCTGCGCTTCGTTATCGGCGGCCGCGATCAGGCCCGTGTGAACATACATCGGCCCGCCAGGCAGCGCGAAGGCGTTAATCGATGGATCGTTAACTACCTTGAATGTGAACGGAAACTTCTGCCCTTCGATGCCGTTCACGAGGCGCTGGCCGATCCGATTCACATAGTTGTGCAGCGCTGGATCGTTGATGATCTGAAACTGCCGGTCGATTTCCTGAGCGTACTCCTTGCCCATCTGAACGTCCTGGTCTGGCGAAAACAAATTCCATCCCGGCTTCAGCACACGCTGCTTCTCGGCGGCGATCAAGAACCCCAGTGTGAGTGTGAGTTGTGGAATCAATCGGCGTAGTTTCATGAATGGCTCCGGTTAACTATCGACCGTATGATGCCACTTTTCGCGCAAGAGTTGCAAAGCGGGCCGTATAATGAGAGGATGTTGACGCCCACGGAAAAGATATGGTGTAACGGCAAGTTCATCGCATGGGATGACGCCAAGATTCACGTGCTCAGCCACGTGGTTAGCTACGGAAGCGCGGTGTTCGAGGGGATTCGATGCTACTCGACCCAAAACGGCCCGCAAGTATTCCGCATTCGGGAACACTATCGCCGATTGCTCGATTCGGCAAAGATCTACCGCATGGACAAAGTCGACTTCACCGTCGACGCGATGTGCGATGCGACGCTTGAGCTGATCCGCGTCAACCAGCTCGATGCCTGCTACGTACGGCCGATTCTACTCCGTGGCTACAGCGATGTCGGCGTGCTTGGCATCAACAACCCGCTCGACCTTTACATCGCCTGCTGGGAGTGGGGCAAGTATCTGGGCGAAGAGGCTCTGGCCCAAGGCGTCGATGTCTGTATCTCCAGTTGGAACCGCATCGCGCCGAACACACTGCCAGCGTTGTCGAAGGCCGCCGCCAACTATATGAACTCGCAGTTGATTCGCATGGAGGCCCATTTCAACGGCTACGTCGAAGGCATCGCGCTCGATACAAACGGATATGTCTCGGAAGGCTCGGGCGAGAATATCTTCGTAATTCGCGACAACAAGATCGTGACGCCGCCGCTGGGCAATTCGGCGCTGCCGGGCATCACTCGGGATTCTGCAATCAAAATCGCCAAACGGCTTGGTTATGAATTGACCGAGTCGATGATCCCTCGCGAAATGCTTTACATCGCCGACGAAGTGTTCTTCACCGGTACGGCCGCCGAAGTAACACCAATCCGTTCGATCGACCGCATCACCATCGGACGCGGCGCGCGCGGCCCGGTCACCGAGAAAATTCAAAAGGCCTTCTTCGACGTCATCAACGGCGTCGCACCCGACACCGAGGGCTGGCTAACTCCAGTCGCCGCTCCGGTTCGGGCCTAGGAGCGAAACCAGTGGGGCGCACCGTCTGTCGGGCTGCGTCTCGGCCACCGCATCGGGATTCTCGCTGGCGAGCGATGCGGAAGCAGTGGCGCGCCTTTCGATCCGGCGCTGCCCCATTCTGGTTAAGTGCGGCTTGCGCCGCTGCCTTCTCGCGTCTCGCGACACAGGAAGGCGGGGGGATCAATCCATCGAAAAACGAAATCCGCGGGAGAGCGCTCCGGCCACCTCCCCCGAGATCAGCCTCGTGCGCCACAGCCCGCGGAATCTGTATGTTGTTGTACCAGTTTGCGGGCTTCTCCGCTAGGGGGAATCACCGATTTCCCACAATTTTTATTTCCTTTGGATTCAGTGAGTTGCAGCCGACACTTTGTCCAAAACTTGTGGATAAAACATAATGGCTAGAAAATGTTTTGGCGTGGACGCCGCTCGAGGCGAAAGAGTGATGGTCGAATTCGACTCGGTCATCCGGGTTGTCGACGACCTAGTGGAGCCGAGCGAAGCGTTACCCTACGTCGCTCCCGGCTTCATCGATCTACAAGTGAACGGGTACGCAGGGGTCGACTATAACTGGCCAACAACGACGCAAGAGGATATCGCGCGGTCGCTCCACGTCCAGTTCGCTTGCGGCGTGACCCGGCTGCTGCCAACCGTAATCACCGGCAGCCGTGAGGGCATGCTGGGGTCGCTTGCCAACTTGCATAAAGCGAAGTTGGCGCTGCGCGAAGGCGTGGCCATTGAAGGCTATCACGTCGAAGGTCCTCACATCGCCGCCGAAGAGGGACCGCGCGGCGCGCATCCGAAACACCACGTTCGCCCGCCCGATGTCGAGGAGTACAAGCGCTGGCAAGGCGCCACAGATGGGCACGTCAAACTCGTGACGATCGCACCGGAGTGGCCCGAGGCGCCGGCCTACATCGAACAACTCGTTCGCGAAGGCGTCACCGTCGCCATCGGCCATACCGCGGCCAACGGCGAGCAGATTCAGGCGGCGGTCTCCGCGGGTGCGACGCTTTCGACGCACCTCGGCAACGGCGCGCACGCGGTTCTGCCGCGACATCCCAACTACATCTGGGAACAGTTAGCCGAAGATCGTCTCAACGCGGACTTCATCGCCGACGGCATTCACATTGGAAAGACGTTTCTGAAGGTCGCCCTGCGAGCCAAGGGCGTGGAACGTTCGATCCTTGTGACCGACGCCAGTTCGCCCGCCGGCGCGGCGCCTGGGCGCTACATGCTGGCCGATCAGGCTGTCGACTTAACCGAAGACGACCGCGTGGTGCTGGCGGGCCAGACGCGCCTGGCTGGATCGGCGCTGAAAATGCACAAGGGCGTCGAAAACCTGATGCGGCTCGGCGGCTTGTCGCTGGTCGAGGCCATCACAATGGCGACGCGGAATCCGGCGCGCGTCGGCCGCATCGCGGGGCGTCAGCGCGGGCTTGCCCCCGGCGAGAGAGCGGATCTGGTATTGTTCGAACAGTCGAGCGACGGTGTGATCACCGTGCTTGAGACTTGGATCGGCGGGGAGTGTTTCTACCGGTGCAATAATTAGGGTATGAGCACCTGGGCAATGGAGGACGTAAGCGTCGGCGAGATCATTGCGCACGCAGAAACCGAAGGCCCGCAAATTGTGACTAAGCAGGGCGTCGAAACGGTTGTGGTTGTCCCCGTGGCGGAGTGGAAACGGCTGAAGGAACTGGCGAAGCCGCCGACGCTAAAGGAGCTGCTCCTTGCGCCGGAGGCGCGGTTCGATTTCGACCCATTCATCACGCGGAAAGCGCCACGTTTGCGCGAAGTACCGGATTTGGACTAATGTACCTGCTTGATACGAATGTCGTTTCGGAGATTCGAAAACCGAAACCGCATGGCGCAGTTTTGGCCTGGATGAACACCTGTACGCCAACCGAGTTCTTCGTTTGTGCCATAACAGTGGCGGAGCTCGAACGCGGGGTGATTGCAACCACGAAGAACAACCCAGATAAGGCTGTGGAGTTGGCTCTGTGGATCGACAAAGTGCAAGACACTTTTCAGATCCTCTCGTTGGACGGACCGGTCTGCCGTGAATGGGCACGCATGATGAGCCGAACGAGCGATACATTGTCCGCGGACGCCATGATCGCTGCCACCGCCCGTGTGCACAACCTTACCGTCGCCACTCGCAACAGCCGCGACTTCGAAGGCTTCGGCGTCGAAGTCTACGATCCCTTCACCTACCGCTAAACGCTACTGCAGCTTCCCGCGCGCGTCGATCGTCCAAATCGCCTCAACCTGCTCCCCGCGCACGGCGATCATCTTGTCGTAAAGATTCACGTTCGGGTCGCAATGCGGCACCACAAGTTCCACGCGGTCTCCAAGATTGACCGCCTTTGTCGCGGACCGAAGGTCGAGCTTGCCGTGTTCGTCGCCCGCGTAGCCGTACTTTACGCCCGGCAAATCGCGCGCCTCGGGCGCAAAGGGCTTATCGGTCGCAAAGGCCTTCAACCCCGCGTCGATGATCACAAACTCATCGGTCGGCTTGCTGTAGACGGTCGCCAGCACTTTCAGCGAATTCTGAAAGTCCTTGTAAACCTCGCCGGTGTCCTTGCCACCGATGCGGTTGTACTCAATGTCCATGAACAAAAAGCTGCCCGGCTGAATCTCGGTGACTCCGTCGATATGCGAGTCGATGTTATAGGTTCCGGTCGATCCGCCGCTCAGCCAGTTGCAGGCAATCCCCTTCTTTTCGAGCATCCGCCGCGTCTCGACCGCCCGGCCCATCGCCTCTTCCGATCCCTTCTTGCGCGCCTCGAAGCCATGGATGTGCGCCGCGAATCCGGCGTACGACTGAATGCCAGCGAATTGCAGATTCGACAATTTCGTCATCTGCTCGACCAACCCCACCGCGGGCTCGCCCGGCGTGATTCCAGTGCGGTTCGAGACGTTCAGATCGACGGCCACGCGCAGTTTCTTTCCGGCAACCCGCGCGGCGTCGTTCAAGTCCGACGCGTTCTGCACGTTATCGACCGAGAAAATCGTATCGGGACGCTTCGAAGCCAGCCGCACGGCGCGTTCGATCCGGTGTTTGCCCACCATCGCCGTCGTAAGCAGTAGACCGCCCACACCCTTGTCGGAGAGCACTTCCGCTTCGCCGATCTTGGCCGCGCACGCGCCCACCGCCCCAGCCTTCAGACAGCGATGTGCGATCTCGGCACACTTGTGCGACTTGGCGTGCGGCCGGAACGCGCGGCCCTGCGCCTTTAGATACGACGCCATCTTCGTGAGGTTCGATTCGAGCATGTCGAGATCGACGATCAACGCCGGCGTCGGTAGATCGGCCTTCGCCAGCTTACCTTTCACATTACCGCTCGCGAGCAGTTTTTCGACTTCGGACCAGGTTCGGGGAGCGCCGGTGAGAATCGCCGGAGCGGCAGAGAGGATGAGACGCCGTGACATCATGCGTCTCCCATGGTATTAGATTCGAGCGTCACGCAAGTAGGCGGGCAGATTCGGCTTGGTCGCCTGAAGGATCGAAAGCATGTTGCGGCGATCCGCCAGTGTAAGCCCCGCGTACTTCTTCGCCTTCGGCGGCGCGGTCAGCAGAGTGTGCAAACGCCGGTAGACCGCCTCGCGCGCCTCCGCCGGCATGCCGTCGAACGCCTCCGAGTAGATCATATAACTGCACGGATGCTTGAACATTCTTTTGGTCAAGTCGAGTTGCCGCAACCCGCGGCCAGTGTTATCGAACGGACCGCGCGCCGAAAATTTCTCGGCGAATCCGCTTGATCCCTTGATCGGTTCGGCGAGCGGCGCTTCTTCGATAAACAGCATGTAGTCGACGAGCTCCTCGGCCGCTTCACGGATGCGGCGCTTGGTGGAATCCGAGCGAGTCGCCGGTGGGTCGTTGAATATTCCGTTCATCGTTTTTTGATGATGCAGCGCGTGGCGGACCTCGAAGTTCACACGGACAAAGAGATTCGTCATCTGTATTTGATGTTCGAGGACCATCAACGCGACGACGTCGCTGTTGGGCGTCAAATACCGTGCCGGATCGAACTTCGACGAGATCTCCTTGAGCGACTCCGGTTTGTCGCGCTCGACCGCGACGACGTTACCCATATGTTTACCCTGCTGAGCGCCAGTGACGTACCAGCCGCCCCAGCGATCCTCAATCGGGCTGCGATGATCGGTGACTTTCGTGCCCGCTTGAAACATCGGGTAACCGCTCGGCTCCGACACCACGCTGCGAATGACAAGCCCGGGCACGCCCAATGTCGCCGACGACTGATGGCACTGCAAACAGGAGTCCCGTCGCTCAAAGCGGGGCTTGGATACCTCCTCCTGATCGAGCGAATAGAAGATCACCCCTTGCGAAGGATCGAGCGAAGTCAGTTCGACAACATCGCCGGTCTGCACAAACCCGACCGTCACGTCGTCGTTAAAGTAAATCGCGCGAGGCATGCGCGGCGTAATGCGAGGCGCCTGAAAACTGGTCTTTGAAAAAACCATCACCTGCGATTCGACCGGCACGTCGAAGGCCTTCAATACCGAAGCAAGGTAGCCCGTGCCGTCGTCCCGGAAATCGAGCTTCACACGTCCATCGGCGAGCTTCCGGTTCAACCGGGTGGCCGGGTCGTTTGTCGGGCGCTTGGTGTACTCGATCGCCTCGTGATCAAGCGGCACAAGGAACGAGCCGCCGAGTCCGGCGATCGCGACCGCGGCGGTCGCGGGCAATAGCAGTTGCTTACGTAGCATGCAGCACCTCGAATTTGGAAGCACAAAGCGGCACATGGAGTTTGCCGCCGGGAACGAGTTCGTCGAGCATTGTCGACCGGAATGCATCCTCGATCTCTTTATAAGCGTTGTCGAGCCGGCGGTGCAGCGGACACAACTTCACACCATGATCTGCGATGTTCAACGGACACGTCTTGATGCGTGGAATCGGATCGACCGCGGTTACGACTTCAAGCATCGAGATCTTCGACGCCTCCCGCGCCAGCCGGAATCCGCCGTTGCGGCCGCGCTGCGAATCTAGGACCCCCGCGCGGACAAGCTGCTGCAAGACCTTCGAAAGGTAGTCTTCCGGAACCTGCGTGGCCTCGGCGATTCGCTGCGTCGTGGCTGCTTCATCGGGCCGCGCGGCAAGCCACGTCACCGAACGGAGAGCGTATTCAAGCGTTGTCGAGAACATGCAACTCGATTATATGATAACCGGATCTATTTATCCAGATATAATTGAGGGGCGGTCCCACCGAATATAATCGAGAGACGATGACACCGATCGAAGACGCCAGGAATCTGGGCCCCAAGTCGGCGGCGGTGTTGCGGCGAGCGGGAGTGCGTACCGTCGAAGATCTGCGGGAAATGGGCTGGCAAGAGGCCTGGGCCCGCGTCGTTGAGATATTCCCGAATCGCCGCAACACGAACATGGGCTACGGACTGGCCGGTGCTTGCCTCGACGTGGATTGGAGGAAACTCCCCGCCGAAGTGCGCGCCGAAGTCTTGGCAAACAGAATTCGCCGCTACTGATGCCGAAGCTCCAATCAAATACAGTCAACCAACAACCTCGTAACGAGAGACCATGGAAATGCAATTTCGATTACTGCTCGCGGTCCTCTGGGCGGCACAGAGCGCCCACGCGCAACTCACCACGGGAACGATTTCGGGCAGTATACGCGACGGTCAATCCGCCGCGATCGCCGGCGCGACCGCCAGCCTTTTGAATGAAGGACGCGGCACTCGTCTGCCCAGTGTCATCTCATCCGACACGGGCGACATCGTCATCCCCAACATTCCGCCAGGCGCCTACACGCTCGAAATTTCCCAGAAAGGCTTTAAGTCGCTGCGCCGCCCCGGCGTTGCCGTCAGCGCGGGCGACCAGAGCAGTCTCGGTGTACTCACGCTCGAAGTCGGCACGGTTTCCGAGAGCATCACAGTCAGCGCCGAAGCCGCGCAACTGCAAACGCAGAGCGCGGAGCGATCGTTCACAATCACTCCGTCCGCCGTTCAAAATCTCCCGATCGCCAATCGGTCGTTCACCGCTCTCGCATCGCTTTCGCCCGGCGTCAGCGGCACAAGCCGCATCGGCGACCGCGCGTCCACGGGCGGCAGCAACAACAACATCATGATGGACGGCGTCTCGACCATGGACACCGGCAACAACGGCATCCTCCTGCAGATGAACGTCGAATCGATCGCCGAGGTGAAGATGCTCGTTTCCAACTACCAGGCAGAGTACGGCCGATCCAGCGGCCTGCAAATCAGCGCCGTCACAAAAAGCGGAACCAATCGATTCCATGGCTCTGCCTATACCGTCATGCGCCGCTCCAAGTGGAATGCCATCAGCCAAACCGCGAAATTGAACGGCGATCCTAAGGGCCGCATCAACGACAAGGATCTCGGCTACTCCATCGGCGGCCCGATCGGACGCCCCGGCCGCCAGAACAAGCTGTTCTTTTTCTACGCCCACGAATACGCGCCGCGCACCACCGGCGGGTCGATCATCCGCTTCCGCTTCCCCACCGCGCTCGAACGCGCCGGCGACTTTTCCCAAACGACCGACAACAACGGCACTCGTTTCCCCTACATTAAAGATCCGCTCCTGACCGGCGCCTGCTCGGCAGCCAATCAAACCGGTTGTTTCCGCGACGGTGGTGTCCTCGGAAAGATCCCCGCCAGCCGCCTGTACCAGACCGGTCAGCAGATTTTGAATCTCTATCCGATGCCCAACGTCAACGTCGCCGGCGTCCCCTACAACTACGAAGGCACCCGGCCGAACCAGTCGTTAATGTCGATGCAACCTGTCGCCCGCATCGACTATCAACCGTGGGAAAAACTACGTGGCTCGTTCAAGATGAGCGGGTGGAGACAGCAGAATCCAGTGATCATCGGCAGCGTCCCCGGCTTCAACGACTCCACGCAATATCACCCCTTCATTACGCTGCTCGCAACGACGGTCAACTACAGCATCAATCCGACAACCTTTATGGAAGGCACATACGGCCGATCGCAAAACGAATTGGCGGGATGCGTGCTCGCCCAGGGCGGCACGGGCCCGACGTTCTGCGAGAACGGCCTCGCCACCAGCGAAAAAGCGAATCTCGATAAAGCGGGACTCGGCGCGCTCCCGTCGCTGTTCCCCGATGCCGGTGTCATCAATCCCGAATACTACGCTTTCCAGGCCCTCGAATCGCTCAAGCCGCCGACCTGGGACGGTAAGCGCATCCGCATGGTCCCCGTGTTCAACTGGGGTGGACGCATCGGCAACGCGCCGCCGAACTTTCCGTACCCAGGCTATCTTAACATCAACCGCACGCAAGACGTTTCGATTAACCTGACCAGGATCAACGGACGCCATACGCTGAAAACCGGTTTCTACAACACGCACAGCTTCAAGGCGCAGCAGCGCCAAGGCTGGGCCGGCAACATCAACTTCGGCAACGACGCCAACAACCCGCTCGACTCCGGCTTCGGTTTCGCCAACGCCGCGCTCGGAATCTTTTCTTCCTACAACCAGTTCTCGCGCTACGTCGAAGGCAGCTTGGTCTACGACAACACCGAGTTCTTCGTTCAGGACAACTGGAAGGTGAACAGCCGCCTTACGCTCGACTACGGCGTCCGCTTCGTGCGCCAGCAGCCGCAGTACGACAAGTTCCTGCAGGCGTCGAATTTCCTTCCCGAAAAATGGACGTCGGCGCAAGCGCCCTTGCTTTATCTCCCAGGCTGCGCGGGCGCATCGCCCTGTTCCGGGACAAACCGCCAGGCCCGTGATCCGCGCACCGGGCAACTCCTCGGACCGAATAGCGTCGTCGCCATAGGCACGCTCGTTCCCGGCTCTGGAAACGCCACCAACGGACTCTTTGTATCTGGCAACGGAATCGCCAAGACGACCTACGAATGGCCGCTTCTCCGCCCCGCTCCGCGCTTCGGCATGGCCTACGATTTGACCGGCAAGCAGACGATCGTCCTGCGCGGCGGCGGAGGTCTGTTCTATGATCGCCCCGCCGGCAATTCGATCTATCCGCAGATCCAAAACCCGCCGACCATCCGCAACCTCACGCTTCGCTACGCCGGCTTGCAGTCGCTCAGTAGCGGTTTAACCACCGAAGCCCCTCCTTCGCTGAGCGTCTATCAATACAAGAGCGGACTTCCCGCCACCTGGCAGTGGAACTCGGGCGTGCAGTTTATGGTGGGTAAGTCAATCGTGCTCGATGTCGCCTACACCGGTGAATGGGCCAACAACCTCGTCGAAAACGTCGACATCAACGCCGTCGATTTCGGCGCCGCGTTCCTGCCCGGCAATCAAGATCCGACACAAACCGGCGCGCTGCCCGGATCCGCCGTTTTGCCCACCGACCAGATGCGCGCGTTCCGCGGCTACAGCGGAATCACGCAAGCGATTCCTCGCGGCTGGCTCGTCGCGCACACGATGGAGATGTCGTTGACACGGCGGTTCTCCAACGGGCTGTCGTTCGGACTCAACGACACCATCCTGCTTGCCCAGCGCGGCAGCACCGCCGCCCGCCTGCAGCACAACGCCGACGGCACGTTTACACAACGTGCCGATCAGGACGCCGCCGACAAACTGCTCGGCAATTTTATTCCCACGCGTCATACGTTCAAAGGCAACTTTGTCTGGGAAGTTCCCGGGACCAAGCGCGCCGACACCGCCGGCTCCCGCGCGCTCAAGCTGCTGACCAACGATTGGCGCTTCTCCGGCGTCTGGTCCGCCAACACCGGCGGCGCCTATTCGGTCGGCTACTCGTATCAGGGCGGTGGCGGCAATCAGAACATAACCGGCTCGCCCAACTACGGCGGCCGGGTACGCATCCTCGGCGATACCGGTTCGGGCTGCTCGAGCGATATTTACCGCCAGTTCAATACGGGCGCCTTCACCGGACCGTCGGTAGGAAGCGTTGGACTCGAATCCGGCGCCGGCTATCTCCGCGGCTGCTACTTCCAGGCCCTCGATCTCTCGATCGCCCGCGAAGTCCGCATCGGTGAGTCGAAAAGATTGCAGTTCCGCCTCGATATTTTCAACGCCCCCAACGAAGCGCGTATCACGGGCCGCAACACGACGCTCAACCTCGTCAGCCCGCTCGATCAAACCGTGACGAATCTTCCGTTCGACGCGAGCGGAAACATCATTCCTTCGCGTTCACAGCCTAAGAATGCGGGCGTTGGACTAGCGACCGGTTATCAAGGCCCACGAACTTTGCAGGCTCAGATTCGCTTCGTTTTTTGAGGACCTCGCGCGCTACGGGCTGTTTTCAAAGCGCATCCTACCCGAGCAAGAGCGTCGGATATTTTCTCAAGCGCAATTCTCGAACGGATTTGTCCGTCAGTCTCCAAGCGACGCCTTTGACGAGCGCAATCAACTCCCTCCAGACAGTCTCGAACGCCCGCAAGGCATCGTCATCGTTGAAGCGGACGCCGACGGGTAGCAAGGGTGCGATGTCCTCGGTCATACTCCGCGTAAGTTTTTCAAGCATTCGCTGTTCGGCCACGGCACGCGAGATAGACATTCCCTCGATCGTCAGGTAGTGTTCGAAGCACGCAATGAGCTTGGCCGGAACGAGGTCGAGTTGTTCCAGTCCGTGATGCAGATCAAACAGGTCACGGCTCTTGCGCCGCTGGAGAAGCGCACGCAGCTTAGTCCCGAATAGTTCTTCGGGTGCGAAGGACAAAATCTCCGTCTCACCGCGATACCAATCGTTGTCGACCGCGAATGGGTACGACCGGACCCCAAGGAGACTCAAGTGCTCTCGCGTGTTAATCTCGACCTTGAGTTTCAGGGTCGACTGCGGTTCGGACTCGGGGGCAAACTTGAATACCAAGTGCATCGAATGCCCGGATTGCTCCCAATTGTGCTTGCCGATCCACGACAAGGCTTCGCGAATCGCATCAGATGTCGCACCAATCGGTTCGGCCGTAGTCTGCACTAGTGTCCTGTCTCATATAACTATGTACATATAGGCAGAGTTGCCTCATACTGGGTCATGTTCACCCCAGCAGCTCCCTTGGCGGTAGAAGCGAGCC
>Ga0194131_10004888_pt1 | contig 19793 bp, 16 predicted proteins | sample TA2KigO120mmetaG_FD_148631 | JGI IMG/M metagenome (GOLD analysis project Ga0194131, IMG submission 148631) | Freshwater microbial communities from Lake Tanganyika, Tanzania - TA2015053 Kigoma Offshore 120m | ecosystem: Environmental > Aquatic > Freshwater > Lake | place: Tanzania: Lake... | reverse complement strand
AAAATCTGCGCCAACCTTGCAAACCAACGAAACCTCGGTTAGCAGTGTTGGTTAGGACACGGGAACATGCCCGTCATCTCTGGACAAGTTTCCCGTGCTTCTGGCCTTCTGGGGCCTGTTGCAGTTTCGGATTGGAGGGCGGCGATGGAGCCGTCTTCAGGGTATTCAGCGCAACCCACAACCAGGGATCGGCTACCATGTCCTCGAAATCTCTCCTCAAGCGTTGGTTCTCCCCGAAAAAATCGACACTCGTCAATCGTCGCCCAGCGGCGAGGACGCGGCTCGAACTGGAACAACTGGAGGACCGCACCGTCCTCAGCCCCGTTGTCTCGGTAGTGGCGAGCACCCCGCTCGCCTACGAAAACGGCTCCCAAGCTGGCGCGTTCACGATCAGCCGCACGGGAGACACCAGTTCGACGCTCGGCGTCATGTACCAAATGTCCGGCACCGCGACCAACGGCACGGATTATACGAATCTGCAAGGCATGGCGATGATCCAGGCGGGGCAGTCGTCCATCGTCATCAATGTGAACGCCACAATGGATCAGCCGGGCGAAGGCAATGAAACGGCGATTCTCACGATTGTGTCTATGCCAATGCCCGGCATGTACACGATTGGCAATCCGGGCAGCGCCACGGTCACCATCGTCGATTGGGTGCCAACGGTCACGATCAATGCCACGGATGCGAACGCCTCCGAAGTCGGCCCTGATCCAGGGGTGTTCACACTGACCCGCGACAGCACGCTCGGCGCCTTAACGGTCAACTACTCGGTCTCTGGCACGGCCACGAACGGAACGGACTATGCCCTCACAGGATCGGCGTCGTTCACAGCGGGCAGCGCCACGACCACGCTTCAAGTCATGCCCATGATGGACGCACTGGTCGAGGGGCCGGAAACCGTACAGATCAGCATTTTGTCAGGAAGCGGCTACAACGTTGGTTCTCCCAACGCAGCCACCGTGACGATTGCCGATGCTCCGCCGCCGACGGTAACGATTGCCGCTACGGATGCCAGTGCTTCTGAGGTCGGCCCCGATCCGGGAACGTTCACCCTGACGCGCACCGGCAGCACAATGACTTCTCTGACCGTCTCCTATTCCGTCTCCGGATCGGCAAGCGGCGGTAACGACTACATGGCTCTCTCTGGAACTGCGACGTTCGCCGTTGGTTCCAGCACTGCGACGATCCAGTTGACGCCTCAGGCCGATGGTCTCGTTGAAGGAAACGAGACCGTTCAGGTGACGCTGCAAAGTGGCGCTGGTTATGGTCTCGGTAGTTCGACCTCGGCAACGGTGACGATCGCGGATACCCCTGCACCCACGGTGACCGTCCAAGCAACGGCTGCTCACGCCTTTGAACAAGGCACCACTGCCGGACTGCCCGGAGCATTCACGTTCTCTCGTGCCGGCAGCACTCAGTTCGACTTGCAAGTGTTCTTCACCCTCAGTGGCACCGCAACGCAGGGCGCCGATTATTCGACACCCCCAGGGAGCATCATTATCCCAGCCGGTGCCGCAAGCATGATGGTTCCGATTGTGCCGATCGCGGACGGCAGCCCAGAATTCGACGAAACCGTTGTCGCGTCCATTTCCTCGACCGGTAACTACGTTGTCGGCGGAAGTTCCAGCGGCACGATCATCGTCTCGGATAACCCGTACGACATCTACATCAACACGGTGACACCAGCGAGCCAAACCTATTCCTCTGCAGTCAATGCCGCACTCCAGATTTACCAATACACCTTCAACTCGGTTGTGGCATCGGCGCAGTCCTCGGTAGCCGGGTCATATGCGCTCTATCAGAGCACGGTTTCGACCGCCTACCAACAATTTCTATCGGACATCGCAACAGCTTACTCCGCTTATCAGGCTGCGGTCGACTCGGCTAACACGGCGCGAGATGCGGCGGGAAATCAGGCATTTTTGGCCTACACCACTTCGATGGACGCCGCCAAGAGTGCAAACTTGGCAGCGGTCGACGCCGCGAGTGCCGCTTATACCGCGAGTACCGCCACCGCTGCCGGTACCTACAACGCGGCCGTCGAACCCTACGAATTGGCTCTGGATGCGGCCAACGCGGCACTTGTGTCGGCCCAGACCAACTTTGCTAACGCGGAAGCTGTTCTGGCGCAAACCATTGCGACGGCTAGCGCAGTCCAGACTGCCGCTCAGAACCTAGCTTATACCAATTATCAAGCAGCATTGAACCTTGCCGCCACGAACTTTGCGGCTGATCAAGCCGCCGCCAACACGGTCTATCAGTCCGCACTTGTAGCCACTGACGCCGCGTACAATGCGTTCGTCAACCCCTATCAGCTTGCACGTGACCAGGCATTCGCCTATTACCAAGCCAATCCGAATGATCCCGCCGCAGAAACGGCATACAACAATGCTGCGACCGTTCTCACTAACGCGATCGCTACCGCCACTGGCGATCGAACCGCTGCTCAGACCGCGGCATTCAGCGCACTGCAAAACTCTCTCGCTCAGGCGAACCAAGTTCTCGTCGATGCTCAGAATTCGGCTTCTCAAGACTATCAGGCTGCGCTTGCAACTGCCGCTGCCAATTACGCGGCGACGGTAGCCCCCGTCCAAACCGCTAGGGACCAGGCCGCCATCGCCCTACAAAACGCGCAATCTGCCTTGACGCTTGCCCAGTCGGACCTCGACAACGCGATGGCTACGGCCGCCTCCATTGGAGATGCCGCGATCGCCGCCGCCGAAACACAATTCAATGCGGCTGTCGATCAAGCGGACGCGGTTCTCATTGCAGCGCAAGCCAACGCCCAGACAACCTATTTAGGCGCGATCGACAGTGCCAACTCAGTTTGGGCGGCTGCCGAAAATGCCGCGTGGAGTGCCCTTGGTTCCCAGCAAGGCACAGTCTTGGCAACTTTCATCAACAATGAGGGTGTTGCGTGGAACTCTTTCCTGACTACCGTCAGCAACGAACAGGCTAACCTCGTCTCCACAATTCTCGCCGCCCGGAACCTGTTCGATCAGTCCACAAGTGCAGCACTGATCCAATGGCAAAGTGTTGAACAGACCGCATGGGGTACATACTCCAGCGTCGTTGCTAACAATCCGGGCCTTCCTCTTGGGCAGCGGATGGCAGCCCCGCCCCCCGTTGCCGCTCCTGATGGCCAAGCGCCAGTCCTTCCCATCGGCCCGAGAGATCCGGGCATGATGCTCGCGATGGCTGGTCAGGTTGCTATGGCACGGCTTCCCGCGACGCTGATTGCTCCGGTTGTCTTGGCGCAGGCTCCGCCCCTGCAAGGGATAACCATCCTCGTTACTTCATTCTTGGCCACGGATGTCTTTCGAGGACGGTGCCGCACTGTCGTCATGGCGCACATTGCGTCCACCAACTTCGGAGCTCATACGTTCGTGCAAACGCCCAACGCCCAATTGTTGGAAGAATCCGGGCAGCGAACACGGCTCAGAACTGCCGTCGCGCGCGAAGTAGCACGGCTTACTGCCGCTGGCAACACGGGGATTACGACCGTGGACGCGGCTATGGCTGGAGTTGTGGCGAATGTTGAATATGTCGTGCAAAATTTTCCGAATCCAACGAGATCAGGAAACGTTGATGTTCGGGTCATGTTTGAGGTAACCATCAGGTCCACCACGCCAGCAGGGGCGGCGGCCACCAGCGTGATCAGATTCGCCGCCACCACCATTTTCTTCCACGACACCTTGCAAAACCGAGAAGGACTACGTGCGCCGCCTCCGTAATTCAGGTACGCTTCAAGATAGACAGCTCAGTTGTTATGGACTGGAGGTTACAATGGCGATTCGCCATCTCAAACTATTCCTCTTCGCCTCCCTGGTCGGGCTCTCTTGTTGCGCACTGACTTCGGCCCAAGAGGTGGTGCTTTTTAAGGGAATTCACAGTCAAGCTGTGGGCTTCTCCCAGGATGGAAAATGGCTCGCAGCCGCAGGCAGCAATCCGCCCAAAATGGGGGTCTCGGAACGCATTCCAACCAGCGGGCTCGTTAAGGTATGGAACCTCGGCACCGGCAAAGAGGCCCTGCACCACGTCGAGGACCGCTGGGAGGCCACTAGTCTGGCGTTCTCCCCAACAGCGCCCCTGTTGGCGGTCGGGTTTGATGACAGGCCACGTGCTCGTGTCGTGGTCGATAAGAATGACATCTCCCTCATTTATGACGAAAACATGCCGCCAGTCCCAGTCAAGATCTGGAATCTGAAAACCCTTAAGCAGGCCCGCAGCTTTCTCCATGACGACGAGCGTAACAACCTCGACAACATCAACAGCATCAGTTTCTCTCCAGACGGGAGCAGTCTGGCGACAGCCAACTCGAAACTTCAGGTTTGGAACGTCGAGTCCGGGAAAAAGCGATTCACGATGTCCGAAGCTGAATGGCTTCCTAGTGCAGTTGTTTTCTCACCTTCCGGAAAATTCATAGGGGCAAGAACTTCGAAATCGGCATTGAACGGGGACAACTTCCACACAGATACGTTGATTGAACTATGGGATGTGGCAACGAGAAAGAGGACTGCACGGTTCTCCATCTCAGATGACGGACGTTCATTGGCCTTTTCCTCCGATGGCCGCTTCCTCGCGCTTCCAGGTACGGAGCCTAAGACCGTGCGCGTTTATGATATGCTCCACCAGAAAGTGCTGGCCTCTTTCCGGCCATACTCAACGCATTTCATGTGCCTCACTTTCAGTCCTGATTCCAAAATCCTCTACACTGGCGGCACCGACGGTAAGGGCGAGCATATGGCAACATCCTGGAAAGCGTGGGAATCTTCGACCGGGCGACTTCTTCACACTCAAAATTCTCCGCTGACCTCCTGCAATGCTCTTGCGGTCTCCCCGAATGGGCAGCGGCTTGCGACCGGCGGTCGCGATGGCACCGTGAGGCTTTGGACCTTGCCCAAGGATTCGTTTGGACGCTGATCGGCGGGGCAGCATGAAAGCACTTTTGCAGGCACTGCTCATCTTGAGCATCCTTGGCGCCGTCTGGGCACAGGGATACCGGTCAAGGAAGCCGGGGAAAAAATGGGGAAAACATTGGAAATATTGAGCCAGCGTACCTACAATTCACCATCAACGTAGTTCGCCCTAAACTTTGTTCTAGACGATAGTTTCAACGCAAACCTGCTGCAATTCCAATCCACGTGAAATGCCGTTTTTTGGACTCAAAATCCGGTCCACGCAAGTGGGTGTGGGTTCAAGTCCCACCTTCGGCAGTAAGGACTTACGGCAAATCTTGACTCCTTCCGCACCGGTATAATGGGTCGCCGGTGCCGCATAGGTGCCTCACATTTCAGGCATGTTGCAACGTGTGGCAAAACCAGGTGGATTCGGAACCCTGGTTTTGACAAACCAAGTGTCCACCCACACGGAGCAACAATCATGGCAAGTTTGGGCAAGAAAGACGGCATCTTCTTCGTGCGCTTCCGACTGCAAGGCAAGGAGTACAAGAAGTCCCTCAAGATTCGCAGCAAGAGCGACGCCGAAGCTGCCAGGAATCTTGTCGAGCTAACTATCCACCGCGTCAAGACCGGCCAGATCGTTTGTCCCCCGACCGTCGAACTGGGCGATTTCATTGTCATGGGAGGGGTCCGGACCGAACTGATCCGCCTTGAACCCGCTCTGCAATTGGCGTCCACTCAGGAACTGGTCGGCCGACATAGCGCGAACCAGAATCACCTCCTCGCAGACTCGTATCATCACAGCCAAATCGCGAATGCTCAGCTCTTGACCGGCCTCAGCAACCGTGTCCACAAGCCGTGCGATCAGATCGGTTTCCACGAGCTGGATGGCTACAAGAAACCTGCCGATGCAATCGTCACCGCCGAGAACATGATCCAGAGCGGTGCAAACGGGGCCGACCGGCAGTATATGGTCCTTTCAGATGAAGAGTTCGATGAAATCCAGCGGATCCACTTCGCACGAAAAACCGAAGAGCGGGCCAAAGCGCGTGCAAAGAAGTCACTCGACAACTGTTTCGAGGGGATCGCTGCCTTTCGGGAAATCACCGGTCTGAAGCCGATCACCCTCGCGACACCGGACGATTGTGCGGCTTTTCAGAGAATCGCCTTGACATTGCCCAATCTGTGGCGGCGGCTGCCGATGGAACAACGTCGGTCTGTGAAGGAGTATGCCTTCGAGGCGCGAAAGCGAAGAAAGCAAAAGGAGCTTTCCGATGTTCTGGATGATTGCCCTTGCTACAGCCCCAACAATGTCCTGAAATGGTCCCGCAGCCTTCAGGCCGCATTTGAGCGAGCCAATCGAAACGCTCCGAAGCGGAAGTGTGTGCGAGGCGTCGTGGACAAGGAGCGATTGCTCACGAGCAATCCCTGGAGCCATTTCACCTGGATTGAAGGGCGAAGTCGGCCCATTCGTCAGTTCGACGGACAGGAACTACTTTCGTTGCTGGACTTCTTCGAGTCGAAGCACGGCATGACCGTTGGTCCAGCGGCAGTCAAGGTTTTCCTGTGGTCTAGTTGTCGAAAACTGGAAGTGGCGAGCCTGACCTGGGATTCTCTTCGGCTCATTGGCAAGGAGGTCCATTTCGAGATCATCGGAAAATGGGGCGTCGAGAAATGGTTCCGCATCCCCCAGGGGTTGTACAAAGACTTGCTGGCCCTTCGGACAGAAAGCCCGTTCGTGTTCGCCGCCTACTGCACGCAGATTCGACAATACCATGAGCGAAAGAACCCTGGAACGGCGAGGGGGATTCACGCCGAGTTCACGCCAAGGAACTTCGGCAGGTGGCTATACGACCGAGTACAGGAGTGGGCCGAGAAATCGAACTGCTTGGCCTACGTACACACCTTCCGCAAGACGGCCCTGCAACTTGCCTGGGATGGTGAAGAGGAAGCTAGCCAACGAGTCGCTGAAGATGCGGGAGTGAGCGAATCGGTTCTTCTTGGTCATTACGTCAAGCCCAAGCTCTGGCGGAAGAGCAACCGGACATACAACCGCATTCAGACCAGCTTGCCCATCGAAGTGGCGCGCCGCTATGGGCATGAAGAACTGCCGCGCTCCGCTCTGGAGAGAAGGCTGGAGGCCGCCAGGGCGAACAAGGACTGGCCGTTGGTGGCGGAACTCGCTGAACGGCTTGCGAAGGAAGCCGTCCATGGCGAAGGGAGCCTCATTCTCTAACGACGTGTTTTTCACTCCCTGCTGGCGATCTTACTTGACCGCGCCTGCCACTGCTCCGCGCCGCAACGTCGTCGCAAGACTCTCCGGCAAAGGGTCCGACGTTAATCGACGAGAATTTTTCCCGCCGAGAATCCCGGCACTGTCACGCATAAGTAAGATTTGAACTGCTCCATTCCAGAAGCGCGTTGACATATCTTTGTAGGGCGGCTACGCTAACGTATGGCTCACCAGTATGGTGAGACGATCGGCTTCTCCCGACTGCTTTCCTCGTCGGGGCCGATCCCGCAAGCCGGCACGGCCGGTGCGCGGCACATCAACGCTATATTCATGGCGTTCACAATTGACACCCTCTTCCGTCTGCTCTCGTGCGTACGCACCGAGTTGGCTGAGAGGCATCGGGCATTCCGGGCTGTCTATGCGGCAGCACGGTCCCGAGGAGGCTGTGATGCGCTATTCCGTTGGCAACCCTCCAACCTTGGTGACGAGTGAAAACCCCTCAGATCTGAAGCCAATTCTGGAAAAGATCATGACTGAGATTGCCGGCATCCGCACCCACCTCGCCGGCGCTCGCAAGCCGTTTTACACGGTCGCGGAAATCGCTCGTCTGACGGGCCGGACGCCATACACGGTCCGGCGCTGGATCAGCGAGAAACGCATTAAGGCCGATCGTGTTGCTGGCACCGGTCCTAAGGGCCGCCTGCTCATCGCCAGTGACCAGCTCGATGCGCTCATCGTCGCCGGTCAAGGCGCCGAGATTCCTGCCTCTGTGCTCGATGGCAAAGAGTAGAAACAGTTACCCAATATCAGACCGCCGACGGTCGTCACAAGAGGGTAAAAATCGTGTCGCGTCCGGCTCCGCGTTTTCATGATTTCATCGGACACAAGGCGGTCGTTGACCTCCTGTGCCGCCAACTGGCCGGAGCGATGAGTCGCCAGGAACCGTTCCCACACACTCTCATCACAGGCCCCTCGGGTGTGGGCAAGACGAAGCTCGCGCGAGCCCTGGCTGCCGAGTTTGGCACTCGCGTCGTGCAGGCCATGGGCTGCGACAACCGCAAGGCACTGGCCCAGAAACTCGGCCTGCTGAACAAGGGCGATTTCCTCCTGCTCGATGAGTGCCATCGTTTAGGGCCGCTGGAGCAGGAACTCCTGACCGAGGCCATTGACCAGCAGAGTATCCCCCAGCTCGCGCCGGGCGACTCCCAGGGAACGACTGGCGGCGACCGGGTTAACCTCCAGCCGTGGACCCTGATTCTCGCGACGGACCAGCCGGGTCACCTGCTCGACTCTTTGTTCAAACGAACGGTCTTCCAGTTTCCGCTGGACCTTTACCCGTTGAAGGAGATGAAGGAGATCGTCGAGACGCTGGCCACCCACATGAACCTGCTCCTCAGCCCGCAGGCTGCCCGGCTCGTCGCCGAGGTCTCGGCGGGCTTGCCCCGGCAGGCGAATCACCACCTTCGCAACCTGCGACTCTTCTTCGCGGACTCGGAAAGCCGTCAATTGAGCGTCAAGGACGTGCATGAGTTCCTCGAAGCCTCTGGCGTGGACAGTTCGGGTCTCGGTCCGTTGGAGCGACGCTACCTGGAGGAGCTGCGGCAATGCGGGACGGCGTCGTTGGAGACCTTGGCGCTGTTGGTGGGCGTGGACATGGTGCACCTGAAACGCCGGGTCGAGGCCAACCTCGTCCGGCGCGGCCTGGTCCAGATCCTGCCGGCCGGCCGCCGTCTGACACCGCTGGGACAGGTCTGGAGTCAGGGCGTTGAAGCGAACCATCAGAGTGAGCAACAGCTCTGTGAGGTTGAACATGATGAGGCTCAGTGTCGGCAAGCCGTTGATTAAGTTCATCAAGCTGTGCTACGCCGCGAACCGCCCGCCGCTCCTGATTGGCGTTCACGGCGTCGGCAAGAGCGAGGTGCTGCGGGCGGCCGCCGACGAGATGAAGATTGACTTCATCAGTCGTGATCTGTCGCTGCTGGAGCCACCAGATCTGGTTGGCATGCCGCAAATGGGCAGTGGCGTCACTCGGTACTGTCCTCCTGCTTTTTTGCCGACCAAGGGCAAGGGATTGATCGTCTTCGAGGAACTAAACCGCTGCCCTAACTACATGCGCGCGCCGTGCCTGCAGTTACTCACCGAGCGATCTCTGAACGACTACCGCCTCCCGTCAGGATGGTTGCCGGCGGCGGCCATCAACCCGCCCGGCGCCGACTACGAGGTGGCCGACCTCGACACGGCCCTGCTCAGCCGCTTCGTTCAGGTTCAGGTCCAGGCGGACCAGGAGGAGTGGTTGGCCTGGGCGAGGATCAACGGCGTCCACGCCGACATCATCACCTACGTCGCCTCGGACGCGGACATTTTTTCCCATCACCAGAGCAACCCACGTTCTTGGAGCTATGTCTCCGACCTGTTGCATGCTGCCGCCGACGAACCCGTTTCCCAAGAAGCCATGTGGGTAGCCGTCAGTGGCGTCATCGGCGAAAAAAGGGCGGTGGGCTTCCGACGCTTCCTCAAGGACCGGCTGCGGCCGCTGATGGCCAACGATATCCTCTCGTCCTACCCTAGCCGCCGCCCCGAGTTGCGGAAATGGATCGAGAACGGTCAACTCGACTTGGTCCATGGTAGTCTGTTGGCCCTGCTGAAGTTCCTTCAAGCGAAAACGAACTACGAAGCCGTCATGGACCGGCGCCGCCAATGGGGGAACCTGGCGGCCTTCCTCGCAGATCTTCCTGGCGATCTCCAAGAGCAGGCCGAGCGCTTCTTCAAGGAGCGGGGCTATCGGATGCCGGCGCGTTGTAGGAGTTGAGCGTGGCTGACGTGTACTTCGCCGCCCAACAGGCGGCAGGAAAAATCCGCCTGACGATCGAGCGGCTCGCGGGCAAGTACGTTTTCCACGCGCGCGTCCTAGAACGCTTCAAGGTCATAGCCCGGCCCGAGGTCGGCACCATGGCCGTGACAGTCTCCAGTGACGATATCCTGCTGCTGCACAACCCGGCGTTTGTGCTGACCACACTGGCCGACCAGCTTGGTGGCGTTCTTCTCCACGAAGTTCACCACGTTGTACTTGGCCACGTGCTGGTCGATCCGGCAGACCTTCCTGACGACTGGGCGCGGACCGTGGCCGAAGAGGTAAGCGTCAACGAGTTTGTCCATGAGCCCTTACCAAACGGCGCCGTCGCGCTGGATCAGTTCACTGGCTTGCCGCCGATGGAGTCCACGCGCCGGCGCTATGACCGCTTGAAAAAGTTCAAGCGGCGGCGCCCGATTAGCAGCCCGCACAATTTGGTCGGGCACCAGGGCGGCGGTGAAAACGATGATCCCCAACCAGGCGAAGTAGGTGCTGGTCAGAGCAAGGACATGGGCAAGGCGCCCGCCACGAACAAGGCCAACAGCAAGAGCCCTGCTGCTGGCTCACAATCGCTTGGCCGCCTTCAAACCGTCGATGATCACAGCCCCTGGCAAGAGGCTCGCCGGGACCCCCAGCGGTCTCAGGCCGCCATCCGCGACGTCATCCGCCAGGCCGCGCTGGAAGTCGGGCATGACAAGATCCCACCCGAGCTGCTGGAGAAGATTGCGGTCTTCGGGATCGGCAGGAGGCCAGGGCAGTCCCAGCAAGACGTCGAATGTGAACGGGGCGGTCGTTTAGATTGGCGGCGGCTACTTCGACGCCATGTTGGCCAGGTTCTGGAGGTGCGGCCGGTCTTTAACCGGCCGCCGCGTCGGTTCCCGGAGCTTGTCGGCGTCGTGCCGGGCCACAGTCGGCAGGCCACCAGGCCAAAGATCATGGCTGTCATCGACACGTCAGGCTCGATCGGCATGGAGTTGCTGGAGCTGATCAGCGGCGAGCTGGCCCGGCTGGCCCGGCACTTCACTGTCAAAGTGGTGGAGTGCGACGCGGCGATCCAGCGCGTGTACAACTATCGGCCCATCAAGGAGGTCCATGGCCGGGGTGGAACGGATTTCAGGCCGCCCTTGAAACAGGAGTTTCTTCACAATCACCGCGTGGACATGGTCATCTATTTCACCGACGGCCTTGGACCGGCGCCTCAACGCCCACCCAGACTGCCCGTGATTTGGTGCTTGTCGCCGGAGGGTGAACCGCCTGCCCCCTGGGGGAAAGTGATCCGAATGGGCATCGCTGCGAACTAAAAAGTCGCTCCTGTGGACTGAAATCGATGGGTTTTGGACCAAAAACCCAGCACTTCGCAATGGTTGTCTGGGCTAGTTTTGGTCCCCGGCAGTCGGTTTCTATCCTCGACTGCGGATTTTCGGTACAGCTCGGCGGTTTTTTCGGTCCTTATGGTGTTCGTTCTCTGACGTTGGTTTGAACTTTCCGGACAGTGGCGGACGAGAAGCTGAGGACGATCTCAAACTTCAGAAGGAGAGGTGTTATGGAATGGGTTTACTGCAGTTTAGGCTGCCGACTTGACCCAAGGACCGTCTGGCCGACGCTCCAGCAGCATGGGGCTCGTCTCATGCACTTCAACTTCGCCTCCTTGCAGGACCCGGCGATTCAGGAGAAAGGAATCATTGACTTCCGTCTGGACGCGAGACTGACCGACCTGGAGCAGAGACTCAGAGCTATCGGCCAGGCTATTGCCCTGGACGAGAACTTCCGCATTGTCTTCTATCCGGAGCAGAGTCCGGTGAAGCTCTTTGTCGTCACCGGCGACAGCAGCGATCACGACCATACTGACGATGGGTCAACTTCATGAGACGTGGAGGCAGCAGGTTCGTGTAAGTCAAGTTTCATGAAACTTGGAGCTTTGGATGTTCAAGCAATCGAATCGTTCGAGAGCGATTCCCGGAGGATATCAAGCGCCCTTCAACCGCGCCTCCGTTCGCCGTCAGTTTTTCAGCGCCATTAAGCGACATTGCTCCGAGGTGCTGGATAGTTTGCGGGCAAACGTGCTACCGGTCTTTTACCGCGTGCATGACACGCCCAATGAACTTCCTTCCAATTTCAATGACATTCTGGTTGTTGCCACCTGGTCTTGGGCCAGGAAATTCCACCTTGTCGGGGACCCACCGTGGGCCGGGGAACAGGTAAGGAATCTGCCAACATTCATTCCGTCGCCGGATGTGGAGTTTTTCTTTTCGTGGGTCTACTGGGCAGCATACGGAACTCTTCAGGCTTGGAGTCAATTAACGCCGCCAAAGCGCGAGGAGGAATTGGACTGGACGCTCCCTTGCCGCGATTGGAATTTCATTGACTGGTGCTACGAAAGCAACCAGGCGGTCGTCGAGTCGCTTTTCGAGTCCAATCAGAGCCAATTGGCCGTGACTCATCTGTTCCATTACACAGATTGGCATCCACTTCGCGAAACGCGGGCACAAACGAAAAAGCGAATACTCGAAGAGGTCTGTCATCAGCTCGACAAGAAGCTGGATCAAGCGGAAACCTTGTTTTGTGACATGGGCTTCGAGAAGGCGCAGCGCGTGACTGCTTTGGAGCATTTCGACTGGCTCGCGAAGTATCAAGTACAAGAGTTGCCCTTTGCGAAGATCGCCAGGCACTCCGGTTTGGTGCGCGAACAAAAGACCGTCGCGCATGGCGTGAAGAGCGCTGCCGAGCTGGTTATTGGTCCTGGTTGGCAACACTGGCTCCGACCCGGAAAGCCGGGCCGGCCGCGAAAGAGTTGATTGACTCACGTCCACGCTTTCTCGTTGCACCTCCTCAACTCTCTGAAAACACCAATTCCTGATCCACCAACTATACGGGGGATTTTTCTGCGTGAAGCTGCCAGTACCGTGGAAGGTAATGGCTGACATTCATTGTCATGTGTAGACGCAGAAAGACTTCCGATGAATACCACAACAGCCCTCGAAAGTCAGCGTAAACCGGCGGTCGAGCTGCTGGCGAATGAGTTGCTAACCGCGGATGAGTTCGCCGACGTACTGGAGGTCTCGAAGCGGACCCTGTTCCGGCTGCGGGCAAAGAAGATCATTCCTGAGCCAGTGTCGATCTCCACCAACATTATCCGCTGGCGGGCGCGGGACGTTCGAGCGTACCTGGAAAGCCTGATGCCGCGCCGGCTTCAACGACTCAGCTAAGACACCAACCAAGGACGGTCTAAATGGCAACGTCGATCAACATTTCGGATTGCCGAGAGGCCCTTTACAACGACCACGCTGTCGGCTTGGCCAGTCGCATTCAGCTTCCCCGTGAGGCCGTAACCCGCCTCTGGGGATTGGTCGTCGATTTCGACGCCAACATCCTCAAGCCCAATCCCTGGTTTCCGCCAGCCGATACCGCCGAGGCGTTTTTCCGGAGGATCGAGCCAGCGCTGGGCCGGCACCAAGTGCTCCGCTATGCCGAGATTCGCGACACGGGCCGCTGGCTACATGCGATTGTCCGGTTCAAGGAGCCAGTCGAGCTGAAGTCCGCCAAGGACCAGCAGTGCTGGACCGCGATCCACAAGGTACTGATGGCGAGCGTGCCGGCAGATCCATCGGCGCCGGCGCTTATCGCGCTCACCCGCCAGATCGGGAGCGTCAACAGCAAGACCGGCAATGCGGTGCGCATGCTCAAACAGGCGGTCGAGATTCCCGCCTCCCTCGTGACCGACTGGACGGAGGAAGTGAGTCATAACCCGTTTCGCACTCTGGGCCGGGTCTTTTTCGGTGACGAGCGCGTGACGCCATGCCCTTATTGCACGGCGCCCGACTCTCACTTCGACCTGGGCGATTTTGTCGGTTTCTGCTACGGGCCTTGCCAGCGGATTCAAACCAAGCGGCTGCACGAGCCGTTTTTTGCTACCGCTCCGACAGCGGACAGCCCCATTTGCAATGAGAGTGGCGCGGTGTCTGTCGGGATGCAAGCAGTCCAGGCCAAGAGCAAAAAGAAACGCACGACGGAAATGCCTGTCATCGTGATTGACCGGGATAGCGTCCTGGAGATCGACCCGGGCAAAGTTAACACCATCAGCATCAAGCTGAAGCAGCCGACGGTCCCGGAAACGAAGTGAATTTTGGTCAAGGATGGCCGGCGCATAAAGAAAGGCCGGAGGCGTAATCCGGCCCTTCTTTCCAGCTCCATCCGCATTAGCGCTGTATTCATTATGTCCACGAAGGGTGACTATGTCCAGGCCCTCGCTGCGCAATTGCAAGAGGGATTGGAACAACTGGCCGGAGGCGAGACGAATGTTGTCTGGGGCGTGAACGACCGGTGCATCATCGGTAATCGCGCCCTGGTCATCAACCAGATCCGGCAAATCCTCCTCAATAGCAAGCAGATTTTCATCTGCGACGGCAACATAGTCTTCGAGCAGCGGCTGGAAACAAAAGGCCGTCGCCTCATCACACTGATGCAGGGCGACGAATTGCTCAAGGCGACCGCGAGCCACCTCGCGAACCTATTCCATTGTGCGATGCCTAGCAAGGATGACGTGGTGACGTACCAGCCGCCGCCCAAGGTGATCGCTGAAGTGCTCAACAACGTTGCTACTCGCGACTTACTTCCGCACGTTGACTGGTACAGCCGGCGCCCGGTTTTCGACAAATCGTTCAATCTCTACGACCCCGGCTACCACAGCGCCGAGAAGATTCTCGTTCACGGCGAGGCCATCATGCCCACGCCTTGGTCGCCGCCGGCAGTCAGCACGCCACTCGACCGACTGCCCCCTGGGCTCTGTGGTCTGCTGAAGGACTTTTGCTTCGACACACCCACGGACCTTGTCAATATCGTCGCCATGCTGCTCACCGGCCTCCTGATGAATCACCTTGTTGCCGCCGGCAAGCCCGTGCTCGTCATCAACGGCAACCAGAAGGGTATCGGTAAGACGCTCCTGGCGATCGTCCTTGGCATCATCCTGGATGGCAGTGACCCCCCCTTGATTCACTACACCGAGGACGAGGACGAATTAGGCAAGCGGCTGGGCGCCAGAATCAAGCCGGAAGCCCCGTTCTCGGTCCTGTTCTTTGACAACCGCAAGGGTAGCATCGGCGGCAGTCTGCTTGAGAGCCTGGCTCTTGCACCCAGAGTGAATGTCCGCATGCTCGGACACAATCTGGACATCAGTCGGGCCAATGATTTTCTGTGGATTTTCACCGCGAACCACGCTCGTGCCACCGACGACATGACTCAGCGTAGCGTTCTGGTTCAGCTCCATTACGAGGGGGATCCGAAGAAACGTTTCACTGGAACGACCATTGAGGAAGAAGCGTTGAAACGTTATGCACGCGAACACCGAAACCAGATCGTGGGCGAACTGCTGGGCATGGTTATCCGCTGGCGTGAGGCGGGGAAGCCCTTGGGCACGCAGGAGCATCGCTGCAAGCGCTGGGCCGAGCTGATTGGCGGCATTCTTCATGTCGCCGGTCTGGACGAGTTCTTGTCGAACCAGGACGAGGTGATCGCCGAGCTTGATGAGGATCTGCAAGAACTGGTCACGCTCACGGAGCACCTCGTGAGCATCAACAAAATCGGCTACTTCACTGACAACGGCGCGGTCGTGCACCCCAACGAGTTCGGCAAGAAATCGCAGGAGTGGCTGCCGATTTTCCGGGATGTCCGGCTTCGCCAGGCCGAGTTGACCGCTGCAGGGGCTGAGCGCGCTCAGGCGGCGATCGTCGGCAAGTTTTTCAGCTCGCGCATCGGCCGTGTGGTTCCGGTTCATGTCGGAGACAAAACCGGCAACGCCACAGTTTGGGTCCAGCCAGGTCGGTCGCGGCAGCGCCGATATTGGATCGAAATTTCCTGGAACGACACGGTGACGACGCCCACTCCCCCAGCCTGCGGTAGTGCCCAGATTAACAGTACTGGATCATCGAGCTCGACGACAATGACGCCCGCGTTGGCGCCGGTGCCACCTCCAGAAGTGATGGCAACACCAGAGGTAGGTGGGGGTGGTAACAACTTGGACTGGTAGGGTGGTGAACATCGTGAATGGTTTGGTGAAGACCTTTTGGAAGGTGTTCACCACCTTGAAGTGCAAGGAGTGCAATGGTTTATTACGACGTGGTGAACATGGTGAACGCAAATGGTGGGGGTAGGTTTATTAAGGAAATCTTTCTCCTTTTGATTCTTCTCTCCTGCTGTGCAGCGGAGGTGGGCAGAATCGTTCACCACGTTCACCATCGCGACGTAAGTCATTTGTTCCGTTGGACTTTCCTGTGGTGAACACCTGCCGTCGTCATGGCTGCCGTGTTCACCACCTGCCAACTAGAGGAGGTCACCATGTTGTTCAAGATTGGGGGTCATCAGATGGAGTTTCAGCCCTGGAAGCCATCTCTTGGCCAGGTGTTTACGGTACCTTTCGCCCTGGACATCGAGACTACGAAGATCGTCGGCCATGAGTCGCCCAACTACGTCTTGGGCGCGGCCACCGACGGCACGAATGGCTTCTTCTTGACGCCAGGGGTTGTTGCCGACTTCCTGTTGGCGCATTGGGACATTGGGATCATCTTCCACAATTGCGTTTTCGATCTTGCCGTGCTGAACAAGCTCTTCCACGACCAGGGCGTATCTGTGGACGTGTACAAGCTGGTCGATGAGCGTAGGCTGTGGGACACCATGATCCTGCACAAGTTGCACGGCCTGGCCACGCTCGGCCACGCTCACCAGGGCAAGGATCAGTCTACTTTGGAACGTTGTGTTGCACTCTACCTTGGCCTGGAACTGCCTAAAGATGTGCGGGACGCTGATGGTGATGAAGTGCGTACTTCCTGGGGCAAGTGGCAAGGGCGGCCGCCACGTGAGATCCCGGCCATCTATCTGGAATATCTGGCTAGCGATGTCGTCTACACCCATGCCGTCTTCACGCATCTTGATCGCGAGCTGGACAATGTCCTCGACCATGGCCACGACGCCTTCGGCTACGTGGATCACGAGTGGCTTAGTGAGATGATCTTTCGCTACGGCATGCAGACCCATGATCTCCAGGTGATGGGAGCTGTGGCGCTTGACCAGATCGAACGGAACGGCATCGGTTTGGACCTGGTGAACCGTAATGTTATCGTGACCGAGGTGGAGGAGTGGCTTGAAGACCTCAAGGAGGAGCTGCGGCAATTGGGCTACTTGGTCGGCGAGGAGGGCAATGGCAAAGCCTTGCAGGCGATTATCCGCAAGACGCTGGCCGAGCACCCCGAGATGGAGGTCCCGCGGACTCCGACGGGCAAGTTCTCCACCGCCGCCGAGGACCTTGACGCGCTGGCTGAGGTGTCCGAGTTCTTCGCCCGCTACAAGGAGCATACGCAACTCAGTGCTCTCCTGAACAATTACCTGGCGAAGATGGACGCTTCCCGGCTCCACTCGCACTATGACTTGCTCAAAAACTCCGGCCGCACCAGTGCAAGCTCTCCCAACATCCAGAACATCCCAAAGAAACGCAAGAGGAAGCAGCCCACCAAGCGCGACGCTTTCGACCTGAGGCGTTGCTTTGTCCCTGCTGAAGGCAAAATTTTCTACGTAGTTGACTACGCCAGCATCGAGCTGCGCACGTTGGCGCAGGCGTTGGTCACCCAGTTCCGGCTCGATTCGGTCATGGCCAAGAACATCAACGAGGGCGTAGACCTGCACCGATTCGTCGCGGCCCGGATGAAGTTGACCGGGCGGGACGACGCGCAGGCCATCCTCGCCGACAAGCAGAAATACGCGGAGTTCATGGCCTCCCTGTCCGACGAGGATCGAGGCGCCGCCAAGCCGGCAAACTTCGGTCTACCCGCCGGAATGGGGGCCAAGACCCTGAAGGACTACGCTCGGGTTGACTACGAGCAGCCTTATTCTGAGGAGGACGCCGCTGAGTGGAAGCGCGCCTGGCTTGCCAGTTTTCCCGAAATGCAAAGGTTCCTGAAGGATAACGTGAAATTCGGTCTGCGTCTTGCCGAGGAGTTGAACCTTACCCCGGCAAGTTACACCACCGCCACCGGGCGGCACAATAACAGTTACTACCATGAGCAGGACTTGCCGGCTGCGTGGCTTGGATTCATGGCCCTCAAGGCGATCAAGGAACCAAATCCGGTCACGGCCACGGGTCGGCAATACACACCTGAGGAACTGGATTACTTCTGGGGTAAGCTCAGCATCCTTGCAGAACAACTTGATCGTCGTTTTCGGGATGAGTTGCTGAACCGTCATCCAGGGTTGGATCTCAATTTCGCGGTCAGGAAGGTTGTCAACAAGATTGGTGTGTTCACCATCACTGGGCGGCTCCGGGCCAAAGCCAACTACTCACAGCGTCGCAACACCATCTTCCAAGGCGCAGCCAGCGACGGAGCGAAGCTGGCTCTTTACCGCCTCTGGCGGGCGGGGTTCAAAGTCGTCGCTTTCATCCACGATGAGGTGGTCATCGAGGTGGACGCCGACGCCGACCTGGTCGCGGTCAGGAAGCAAATCGACAGCATTCTCGTGACGGCCATGAAAGAGATCTGCCCGGACATTGTCATCGAGGTGGAGGGAACATTCCGCCGCCGCTGGGGCAAGAACAAGGAGGACATGATCATTGTTGAGGATGGCAACAACTCTCCCGAAAAGCTGTCGGCTCAAACGGGGATGTTCGTTGCCGTGTAGGACATGAAATTCAAGGCAGATCGGAGGTAACAATGTGTCCGCTATTCCTGGCCCCTGACTCGCTTAGTGCCCTGGAGAGCCTTGTGCATGAGCAGGGCTTGGGGGATTTTGATCTTCTCCTTGTCGGCGATGGCGCCGGCTCCGTCCACGCCCAACCCGCCGGCTGGGCCTGCGTGGCCTACGACCGCCGCAAACAGCAGGCCGTCTTGCACGCCGGCGCCGTCAGCAGCGGCACGAACAACTTCGCCGAACTGACGCCATTCATACACGCCCTGTGGTTCCATCACCAGGACCACAGCCAGGCGCCGGCGGTCCCCGTGCAGGTCAACATCATCACCGACAGCGAGGTGACCGTCCGCTGCGGCAACGGCCAGTACGCGCGCCGGGCCAACGGTTGCCTCTGGGTGGCGGTTGCATGGTTCGAGCAAAACGGCTATCGGCTGCACTGGCACCATGTCCGGCGAGGCTCAAACATCTGGAACACCTGGGTGGATTCCATCGGTGAGCAGGCTCGGTTGGGGATCACAACCTTTATGAGAGGTATTGGTACTTCCTGTTGACGCTTCGGGGGATAGGTGGAGTTAACGGGGATTTCACCTTTCCGTTGACTCCCCTCCCAAGGAAAGAAAAGCGCGCATCGTTGTGTTGTCCACGACTCTTTCAAGATCGGAGGAAACTAAGTTGGTAACGCAAAGTTTGACGACCATGAGGCCGGAACACCCACGGTGGCGGGAGTTTTGCGCCCGTCTCGGCGGACCCGAAGCGTGTAACTTCCGCGAGGGCGAAAACGGCCGCCTCATCTGGGACTGCCGCGGCGGTTTTGACAAGTCCTTCAGCTTCCGCATCCTGCAGGACATGGGATTTCCTGGCGAGGCGATCGAGCAGTCCTTCGCCTACTTTAACCAGCATGGCGGCCACTGTGATTGTGAAATCTTGTTTAACATCGACACATGAGGGAGTCCAGCAGGGTTTGACGCACGCCGCTGGGGTTCGGAGCGGCTTGAAATTGCCGGTTGCCTAGGCCTCAACCAAGCGAACCCGGAGGCGTTTAGCAGCGGAGATTTCTGAAAAAACTCGAAACCCCTGGCATTTTCGGGAGTCTGATAAGTATCTCAAATATCGTTCACCCGAAGCATGGAGGGAT
>Ga0194131_10004885_pt1 | contig 19807 bp, 16 predicted proteins | sample TA2KigO120mmetaG_FD_148631 | JGI IMG/M metagenome (GOLD analysis project Ga0194131, IMG submission 148631) | Freshwater microbial communities from Lake Tanganyika, Tanzania - TA2015053 Kigoma Offshore 120m | ecosystem: Environmental > Aquatic > Freshwater > Lake | place: Tanzania: Lake... | reverse complement strand
GCCAAGCGTAGGAAACGTGCTCGCCGGGGGCGGCCGCGAGCAGGACGTCGGCCTCCCACTCGTACGCCTGCTCCGGTTGGAGGGGACCTCCGGCCGCGAGCACGCGGTTCTCGTCGCCGCAGTCCGTGTCCGTCCAGACGTCGCCAAGCCCGTCACCATCGACGTCGGCGAGGAACACCGCGAGCGGGCTACTGTCGAGGCCCGGACCCGAGATCGCGATCTGTGCGTCGGTCGATTGCAGGGCTCCCCGGGGCGCGCCGGCGCACGCGCCATCGACGATCCCGTCGCAGTCGTCATCGTGGCCGTCGCAGGTGTCTAGCGCCCCGGGGTAGGCGCCGGGGTCGGCGTCGTCGCAATCGCCGCCCTGTGCTGTGGTCCCGGTCGGTTGTTTGCAGGCGGCAACAGAGGACGCGCCCCAGCCATCGCCGTCGTTGTCGAGTTACCAGGTGGGCTGGCCGGTGGTGCCCGGTGACGTTCTCCACGGTGTATTGCTCGATCGACTCGGCGGTCATCAGCATCTCGTCGATCTCGTAGATCACGCCTCGGGAGTTCCCCGCCACGTCGTCGCGGTTGTCGAACAGCGCGAGGTTGCCGTCGGGATCCCAGTAGGCGGCGTGCTGGGTGTCGAAGTCGTCGTCGTAGATGCCCCCGCCATCGCAAGCCGCCGTGGTGTCGAGCCCAAAGCGCACCCACCCGTCGGCGGGAGCGTCGGTCACCACGGTGCAGTCATTTCGAAGGGTGTTGTCGGCCTGCGCGGGGCACGACGCGGCGGTGATGGCGAGGGCCCACGCGAGGCTAGTGCCCCCGCAAGAATCATGCCGAAAAACATGGACTTCGGCGGTCCAGTGGACGTGCCTTACACGACCAGTTGCGGTCGCGCAACGGGAGAGCCCCCCTTGGTCACGAATCACCACGCCCCGATCCAGGTGCGCAACTTCCCCCGTACCTTGGGCATCCACCCGGGACCCACGTGACGCGCCGAGCCTTCACCGCCAGCCTCGCCAGCCTCTTCGCCTGCTCGCGATCCTCCGCGGGCACGGAGCCCGCCGTCGCCTTCCCCGGCGAGGCTGATCCCGCCGCGATCGTGAAGGTCGCCCACACGGCGGAGGAGTGGCGCGCCAGGCTCGACGGCGAGGCCTTCGACGTGCTGCGCGAGCAGGGCACCGAGTGGGCCTTCTCTGGCCGGTACTGGAACAACCACGACAAGGGACGCTTCCTCTGCCGTGGCTGTGGCCTCGCCCTGTACGAGAGCGCCGACAAGTTCGACAGCGGCACCGGCTGGCCGAGCTTCACCCGGCCCACCAAGCCCGACCGCGTGCGCGAGCTTCGCGACGTGTCGCACGGGATGGTGCGCGTGGAAGTGCGCTGCGCGCGCTGCGACGGCCACCTCGGGCACGTGTTCGACGACGGTCCCCCGCCCACCCTGCAGCGCCACTGCATCAACTCGGCCTCCCTCGTGTTCCTGGCCGGATGAACCGGGAGATCATCATGTTGCTCGCCTCTGTCGCTTTTCTGGGCGCCTGCATGGCCGCCACCAGCCCCGAGCGCGGGGAAGACTTCGCCGCGGTGCCGGTGGCCGCGTCCGGCCAGGCGGTGGCGGTGGTGGCCGGCGGCTGTTTCTGGTGCATGGAGTCCGACTTCGACAAGCTCGAGGGCGTCGTGGCCACCACCAGCGGTTACGCCGGCGGGCAGGTGGACAACCCCACCTACATGGAGGTGGCCGGGCAGGGGACAGGGCACCTCGAGAGCCTGCACGTGGTGTACGACACGTCGAAGTTGACCTACGAGCAGGTGATCACCTACTTCTTCCACCACGTCGACCCCACCGACGCCGGGGGACAGTTCTGCGACCGGGGGCCGGAGTACGCCACCGGCGTGTTCCCGGTCGACGCCGAGCAGGCGAGGGTGGCGGAGGCGGTAAAGGCGAGCGTCGCGGCTCGGCTCGGGCAGGAGATCGTCACCAGGATCTACGAGCCCGGCGTCCGCTTCTGGCCGGCGGAGGCCTATCACCAGGACTTCCACCACACCACCCCCGTCCGGTACACGAGCTACCGCATGGGCTGTCGTCGCGACGAGAAGGTAAAGGCGCTCTGGGGCGCTATTCCCTAGGCGCGTCGCCGAAGTTGCCGCGCAGCACCAGGCCGAAGCGATCGATGGCGCCGTAGTAGGAGCCGTTCATGTGCGGGTAGTTCCAGCGATCGTCGGGGTTCGGACTCTCCACGCTCACGTAGTAGCCGGACGTCGTCACCTCGCGCTCCGCGACGAAGTGGTGGGTGTATGAAAGGCCCACGTCCATCCACCGGAGCGGACGGTAGGCTACCAGCGCGCTCAGGTTGTGCTCGTCGCCGTCCCAGTTGTTGGTGGACAAGGCCTTGTCGGGCACGGCCGCCTTGTCGAACCAGTAGCGACCGCCGAAGGTCCACTTCTCGGCAACGGTGGCCTTGGCGTCGAGGCCCACCCAGAAGCTGTCCTCGTTGGCGCGCGCCCACCTGCGCGACTGCTCCACCAGCTCCTTGGCGCGCTCGTCTTCCAGGTCGGTCTCCGACACGGTGATGGTGAAGTCGTCGTAGGCGCTCCACATCACATACGCGCCCATCACCTCGGTGCGCAGCCAGTCCACCGGCTTCACCATCACGCCTCCCTGCACGCGGCCAGGGAGCGTGTACGCCACGTTGCCGGAGCCCGTCACCACAACCGGCTCGCCGGAGGGGTCGCAGAGGCCGGTGTCCTCGGCGGCGAAGCGGCCGAGGATGTCCTCTTCTGGCGGGCACACGAAGCTGGCGCTGAAGCTGCCCTCGTTGTCGACACTCGCCTCGTGGATGTAGGTGACACCCACCGAGAAGGCCTCGACCGGGTGGACGAGCAGGCCGGCGGAGAAGGAATAGGTGGTGTCGGAGAGGCCGGAGAAGTCGAGCGCGGCGGTGTACTCCGGGTTCTCGAGGTCTTCGTCGGTGTAGGTCAGCAAGTCGCCCGCGCCGTTCTCGATGAGCGCGTTGCGCAGGTCGGGGAGGGTGTCCTGGTCGACCTCGGCGCGCCACTGCGTGTGGACCACCGCGAAGGTGCCGCCGATGCTGAGCATGTCCTTGATGTCGTAGGCCAGCCCCGCGCCGGCCCAGATGCCGCGGCTGTCGCCGTCGATCATGTGGAAGTGGCCGCCGCCGGGGGGATTCACCTCGGCGCCGCCGCGCGCGTAGGGCACGGCGAGGATGAGGCCGGCGCCGAGGCGACCGGGGCCCACGTGGTCGACGCCGAGGTCGGTGGCCACGCCGATGGTGGGCGCGATGCCAGAGAGATCGTAGGCATCCACGCCCTTGTCGTCGCCCTGGCGGTCGAACTCGAAGTCGGCGGTGATGTAGCCGCCCTCGAGAAACACCCGGGTACCCTTCGCCGCCGCGAAGCCAGCCGGGTTCCACCACCCGGCCGAGCCGTCGGTGGTGGTGGGGGTGCCCCAGGGGCCCCCGATCTCGATGTTGTCGAGGGAGGCGGCGAGCGCGGCGGTGGCGAGAAGAAGCATCCCCCCGCGCTAACCTTGCCCTTACAGCTCCGCTTCCTTGATGCCCGCGCCCGGGCTGGCGATGGCCTCGATGGTGCCGTAGTTGCGCGGCTCGGGGAGGGTGCGCACCTTCGTGGTGATCTGGGCGCCGTACAGGTAGAAGTCCGAGCGCAACAGCACCATCTCGGCGTCGAAGTAGAAGTTGAACTTCTCGCCATCTTCCTCGATGGTGCAGCGCGTGGCGGTGATCGTCTTGCCGTCGATCTTGACGGAGACTTCCTCGGGTGCGAGCAGGTTGCCGTCGGCCATCTCGGCGGTCTCCGCCACCAGCAGGTGGATGCGCCCGGGGACGGTGAGGAGCCGCGCGCGGCCGGGATCGTACACGTCGAGCGTGGTCATCCGCACCTGCTCGGCGGAGAGCGTGGACTCGTACACGCCGGTGGCGTCGCTCCTCACGATCTGCCAGCCCCCATCGGGCAGGAGCACGCCCTGCACTTGCGACAGGCTCTCGCCGAGTTTCTGCGAGGTGGTGAAGCTCGCGCCCCGGGGCCCCGACTGGGCCGAGGCCCGCGCGCTCATCGCGCCGAGCGGCGTGGTGGCGGTGGAGACCAGCGAGATCACGCGGCGCTCGCCGTCGTCGCGCGGGAGGTAGCGGATGGCCAGCTCGCGGTCGCCCACGTCCTCTTTGCCGATGAACACGTCGTAGACAACGCGCTGCTCCTCGGCAACAGCGACGAGGACGAGCGCGAGGAGCATCACGATCTGGTAACCCGGGTCGGCTATACAGTCCCCGGTGAGCGCCCCCCGCGCCCTTCGCGAGCAAGTCCTGGCGCGCCGCGCTCGCGAGACGGGACCGCCGCTGCCGCGCGGTCGCGACCGCGTCGTGATGGCCTACCCCTCGCCCTACCGCGTGGGCATGTCGTCGCTCGGCTACCAGTGGATCTGCTCGGTGCTGGCCGAGGCGGGGCTCGGCGTGGAGCGGTGTTTTCTCCCCGACGAGCCTGGGCAGGTGCCGCTCACGATGGAGTCGCTGTCGCCGCTGCGCGACTTCCCGGTGATCGCGGTGTCGCTGGCCTACGAGCTGGAACTGGCGGGGCTGGTGGACCTGCTCGCGCGGGCCGGCATCCCCCCGTTGCGTCGCGACCGCGACCCGCGCCATCCCCGGGTGCTCATCGGCGGGCCGCTCACCTTCAGCAACCCGGTGCCGGCCATGCCCTACGCCGACGCGATGATCCTCGGCGAGGCCGACGACGTCGTGGTGCCGGCCGTGGCTGGGTTCTTCGACACCGGGGACTTCGAGCACGTGGCGTCGCTGGATGGGGGCTGGGTGCCGTCGCTGGGCGATGTCCGGGTGCCGGTGGCCAAGGCCGACGATCGCCTGCTTCCCGCGCGCTCTCGCCTGTTGACGCCGGACACCGAGCTGGCCGACATGTTCCTCCTGGAGGGCGAGCGCGGTTGTCACCGGGCGTGTACCTTCTGCGTGATGCGGCGCAGCACCAACGGGGGCATGCGGCTGGTGGAACCGGAGCGACTGTCAGCTTTGATCCCGGAAGCGGCGCGCCGCGTGGGCCTGGTGGGCGCCGCGATCAGCGACCACCCGCGGCTGGTGGATCTCCTCGGCACCATCGTCGACAGCGGGCGCGGCGTGGGGGTGTCTTCGCTGCGGGCGGACCGCGTGGCGCTCAAGCCAGACATTCCCCGTCTGCTGCGGAAGGGCGGGTACGCCACGCTCACCGTGGCCAGCGACGCGCCGTCCCAGCGACTGCGCCGCGAGATCCAGAAGGGCACCACCGAGGCGCACCTGGTCGCTTGCGCCGAGGCGGCGCGGGAACACGAGTACCGGGTGCTGAAGGTGTACATGATGGTGGGCGTGCCCGGGGAAACCGACGAGGACATCGAGGAGCTCGTGAACTTCACCCGCAAGCTCGCGGCGATTCACCCGGTGGCGCTGGGCGTGGCGCCCTTTGTCCCGAAGGTACACACGCCGCTCGACGGGGCGCCGTTCGCCGGGATCAAGACGGTCGAGAAACGACTGGAGCGGATCAGGAGCGGACTCCGGGGTCACCGCGCCGAGCTGCGGCCCACGTCGGCGCGCTGGGCCTGGGTGGAGTACCGGCTCGCCCAGGGGGGCGTGGCCGAGGGCGAGGCGGTGGTGCGCGCCGTGGAAGGGGGCGGCAGCTTCGCGGCGTGGAAGGCGGCGCTGGGATGAAGGTCCTCGTCGTCACCTTCGGCACGCGCGGCGACGTGCAGCCGATGCTGGCGCTGTCGCTGGGGTTGCGGGCGTCCGGCGAGCAGGTGGTGGGCGATGTCAATCACGCCGCCCTGTTCGCGCGCTGCGCGGTGGTGGTCCATCACGGCGGCGCGGGCGGTGGCGGCGACCGTCGATGGGCGAGGGGTGGAGCGGGGGGTGGAGGCGATTACTCGCGCGACGTTATCCACGCATTGACCCTCGTCTCCAGCACCGCCATCGGCACCGCGCCGGCGCCGAGCACGGTGTCGTGGAAGCCGGCGAGGTCGAAGCGGCTTCCGAGCGCCGCCTCCGCCTCGGCTCGGAGCCGCCGGATCTCGAGCTGGCCGAGCTTGTAGCCGAGGGCCTGTCCCGGCCAGGTGATGTACCGGTCCACCTCGTTGACGATGTTGTTCTCGGCGAGCGGGGTGTTCTCCCGGAGGAAATCCTCGGCCTCGCCTCGGCTCCAGCCCATCGCGTGGATGCCGGTGTCGACCACCAGCCGCGAGGCCCGCCACGCGTCGAAGCCGAGCATCCCCATCCGGTCGAGGTCGCCGGAGTAGAGGCCCAGCTCGTCGGACAGTCGCTCCGAGTAGAGCGCCCAGCCCTCGATGAACACCGTCAGCTCGTCGAATCGCCGGAAGCTGGGCACGCCCTGCAGTTCCCGGGCAATCGCGATCTGCAAGTGGTGCCCCGGCACCGCCTCGTGGAAGGCGAGCACCTCGGCGTCGAAGCGCGTCCGGGTGGTGGGCTCCCAGGTGTTGACGTAGTAGATGCCGGGCTCGCTGCCGTCGGGCGCAGCCTGCCAGTAGTAGGCGATGGTGGTGTAGGGCGCCTCGTGGTCGGGGATGGGCTTGACGACACACTCCGCCTTGGGCAGCGTCCCAAACACCCGCGGGACGGCCGCCTGCGCGCGGGCCAGCGCCTCGCGGGCCTTCTGCTCCACGGCCTCGCGGGTGTCGAAGTGGAGCGCCGGGTCGGAGCGCAGGCGGGAGAAGATCTCCGACTTCCTGGTGGTGCCAAAGAGCTTGTCGCCGACAGGCGCCATCTCGGCGTGAATCCGCTCCAGCTCGTCGAGACCCTTCTGGTGGAGCGTGTCCGGGGCGAGCTCGGTGGTGGTTTCCTGCCGGACGCGGGTGGCGTAGCAGCCCTCCAGGGGCAGCGCGGCGAGGCCCTCCAGTCCATCGCCGCGGGCGCGGGGGAGGATCTCGGCGTGCAGGAAGTCGCGGTAACGCTGGAGGGCGGCGCGCACCGGGGGAAGGGCCTGGCGGAGGCCCGCGTGGAAGGCGCCGAGCTTGTCGCCCGGGATCGGGTAGGCCTCGCGCAGTGGCGCGCCGAGGGCCGAGTCTGACTCGGCGGCGGCCAGCTCCTCGTCGACCATGGCGATCACCTTCTCCACGCTCGCCCGGTTGGCGACGAGTCCGTCGTCGAGCCCGAGGCGCAGGTTCCGCACCTCGGTGTCGATCCAGCCCGGCAGTTTCTGGTAGCGGGCCACGAGGTTGCCCGCGTCGTCGACGGTCTTCACCGCGTGGGCGCGGCCGAGGTCGGCGGCGTACACCAGCGCGTTGCTGCGCGCGGAAAACGACCACTCGGCAAAGCGACACTCGCGCTCCACGCGCAGCTCGTCGTCGAGCTTGGCCACGAGCAGGTCGCGGGTGAGCGCGTCGCCGGGGGCGAGGCCGGTGAGCTTTCGTGCGCGGTCGGCGTAGCCCTGCCGCTTGTCTTGCCAGCGCTTTCGCGCCGCCTCGCTGTTGTCGTCGAGGCGGGTGTCGTAGCGGTGGTCGCCGAGCTGCGTGGCCCACACCGGCGAGACGTACATCTGCGCCGTCCAGTGTTCTTCCAGCACGGCGGCGAGGAGCGGGTCGTGGACGCCGAGGGAAGCCTCGGAGGCGAGGGCGAGGGCGGCGAGGGCGAGCATCGTGGGCTGGTAGCGCGGTGTGGAGCGCCCTGGTCGGAACTATGGGGGTGAAAAAGCGACTTCGCGGCGACTATGCCCCCGGATTTGCGAAGGTGCCGGCGGTGGCCACCCCGCCGGGCGGGCGCACGCGGGCGGGGATCGGCGCGGGATAGCACCGGTTCATGTGGTGGCTCCTCGCCTGCGCCGAAATCCCCGCTGGCCGCGGCCTCCCCGCGAGCCCCAAGGCGGAACTGGCGGATTGCACGGCGGCGAACGACGGTGTCCACGACTTCCTCTTCTGCGTCGACGGCGCCACCTGGGCCGAGGCGCAGGCCGACTGCGCGGGCTTCGGCTACCACCTCGCCGACGTCGACGACGCCAGCGAAGACGCCTGGATCTGGGCGCAGGCCCAGGCCGTCGACGCGACGGCCAACTGGTGGCTGGGCCTCGGCGACGCTGGCATCGAGGGCAGCTACCAGTGGGACGGCGGCAGCAACAGTCCCTACACCAACTGGCGCGCGGGCGAGCCCAACGACTTCGGCGGCAACGAGGACTGCACCTGGTACACCTCCACCGGCGCAGGCGCCTGGAACGACAAGGACTGCGCCACCCTCGGCAGCTTCATCTGCGAGGCGGGGTGCAGCACCTACGACCGCTACGTCGACGCCGACGGCGACGGCTACGGCGGCGAGAGCGTCCGGGCCTGTGCCACCGAGCCCGACTACGTCGACCTGGCCGGCGACTGCGACGACAGCGCGGCGAGCATCGGCCCCGCCGCCACCGAGCGCTGCAACGACGTCGACGATGATTGCGACGGCCTCGTCGACGACGACGACCCCGGCGTCGACCCTGCGGGTTTCACCACCTTCTACGCCGATGCCGACGGCGATGGCTACGCCGGGAGCACCAGCCCCGTGGAAGCCTGCGCGCAGCCCGACGGCGCGAGCCTGTCGCCGAGCGACTGCGACGACACCGACCCCAGCGCCTACCCGGGCGCCGCCGAGGCGGCCGACGCGGTCGACAGCGACTGCGATGGGTCGGTGTCCGATCTCGACGCCGACGGCGACGGGGTCGACGCGGAGTCGGCCGGCGGCACCGACTGCAACGACAGTGACGCCGAGGCCCTCCCCGGCGCGGCGGAGCGCTGCAATGCCGCCGATGACGACTGCGACGGGGCCATCGACAACGGCGCGGACTGTCCCGGGACGATGGCGGAGTACGACGATCACCTGTACTTCTTCGTCGGCAGCACCGCGAGCTGGGAAAGCGCTCAGTCGTCGTGTGCCGACCGTGGTTACCACCTCGTCGATCTCGACGACGCTACCGAGGAAGCCTGGGCCTGGGCGCTGGCCGAGTCGGTGAACGACGCGACGGCGTGGTGGATCGGCCTCAACGACCGCGAAAGCGAGGGCAGCTTCGCGTGGGACGGCGGCTCATCCTCCGCCTTCACCGACTGGCGCGCGGGCGAGCCCAACGACTACGGCGGCAACGAGGACTGCACGGCGATGGCCGACGACGCCGGCGGCGCCTGGAACGACAAGGACTGCGCCACGACCTACGCCTACGCCTGCGAGCTGGGCTGCGAGAAGTTCGCCTGGTATGCCGATAACGACGGCGACGGCTTCGCGGGGGCGGAGTCTGTCCGGGCCTGCGAGGCGCCCAGTGGCTACCTGTCCAGCCCCGGCGATTGCGACGACGACAACGCGGCAGTGTTCCCCGGCGCCTCCGAGTCCTGCAACGAGGCCGACGACGACTGCGACGGGGAGGTGGACGAAGACGCGATCGACGAGTCGCTGTGGTACCTCGACGCCGACGGCGATGGACACGGCGGCGAGGTGGCCGTGCTCGCGTGCGAGGCCCCCGAGGGCCACGTGGACAACGGCGACGACTGTGACGACGCCGACCCGGCGGTGTACCCCGGCGCCACCCAGCACGACGACGGCCTCGACAGCGACTGCGACGGGGCCGCCGAGCCGCACGACACCGACGGCGACGGCCTCGACGACGCCGACGAGCGGCGCCTGGGCACGGGCCTCGACGACCCGGACAGCGACAACGACAGCCTTTCAGACGGCGCCGAGGGCGAGTTCGACAGCGACGACGACGGCGACATCGACCCCCTCGACCCCGACGACGACGGCGACGGCCTCACCACCTTCAGCGAGGTGGGCGACCCGCTCGACCCCGACGACACCGATGGCGACGGGACGCCCGACCACCTCGACCTCGACAGCGACGGCGACGGCTTCCCCGACGAGATCGAGGGCGGTCGCGACACCGACAACGACGGCGTGCCCAACGACGAGGACGACGACGACGACGGCGACGGCATCTCCTCCGCGGAGGAGGGCGACACCGACCAGGACGCCGACGGCGTGCCGGCCTACCTGGATCGCGACAGCGACGGCGACGGCTGCCTCGACGGCGAGGCCTGTGACAGCGCGCCCGTGGCGGAGGACAGCGGCGGCGACACGGGGGCGGGCGAGGGGCCCGTGGATGACTGCGGCTGTGGCGGTGGCGCGGGGTTGGTCGCGTGGTTTGCGCTGGGGTGGCGGCGGAGGCGGCTCAGCGGCGCTGCCGGGTAGCCACGAGCCCCGTCGTCCCGAGCCCGGCGAGGAGCGTGCTGGCCGCGAAGGCGGCGGCGGGGCTGGCGTGGTCCCAGAGCCAGCCGAAGGCCACCGAGGCGGGGAGCGCGACCAGGCCGACGACGAGGTGGTAAGCGCCGAAGGCGGCGCCCCGCGCGTCCGGCCGGGCCTCCGCGGCGACGAGGGCCTTCTCGGCGCCCTCGGAGAGCCCCGCGTAGAGGCCCCAGGCGAGGAACAGGCCGAGGAGCGCGAGCAGGGCCTGCGGCTCGGCGGGGTAGGCCCGGGTGGCTACCCCCGTGGCGGCGGCCGCGGCGCTGGCGAAGACCGTGTCCCAGCGCAAGGCGGCGAAGGCGAAGCCGGCGAACACGGCGGCGTGTGTCGACCAGCCCGCCACGACGAGCCCCGCCGGTCCAACCCATCGACCGGCAGCGGCGGCGGCAAACGAGGAGAGGGTCTTCACCACGTGCAGCCCGGCCCAGAGCGCAGGGATGGCCCACAGTGGGAGGAAGCGACCCGCGAAGAGGAGGAGGAACAGCTCGCTGGCCATGCCGAGTCGCGACACGGCGATCAGCACGAGGAGCCAGCGCAGGTCGGCCGAGAGCGGGGCGCTGGGGCCGGGTGGCGCCGAGATCGGGCCGTCGTTGCCCCGCGTGGCCAGGACGGCGGCGGTCACCACGAGCACGCCGGGGACGGCGCTCCACAGGAAGATCTCGGCGGCGCCGAGGCCGAGGCTGTGTACCGCCCAGGCGGCCACGCCCGCGCCGGCGATGGTGCCGGCGTGGTCGAGGGCGCGGTGGATGGAGAAGGCGGCGGCGCGGGCCTCGGGCGGGGTGGCATGGGCGATCACCGCGTCGCGGGGCGCGGTGCGCAGGCCCTTGCCGACGCGGTCGGCGAGGCGGAGGAGCAGGAGGGCGAGCGGGGTGGCCACGAGGCCCATCAGCGGGCGCACGAGGTTGGAGATCGTGTAGCCGCTCACCACGAAGGCCCCGTGGCGCCCCGTCCGGTCGGCGAGGCGCCCGACCCAGAGCTTCAGCACGCTCGCGACGAGCGACGCGGCGCCCTCGATGAGCCCGAGCGTGGCTGCCGAGCCGCCGAGCGAGCCGGTGACCAGCGCCGGGATGAGCGGGAGGACCATCTCGCTGGCGGCGTCGTTGAGCAAGCTCACCAGGCCGAGCCACCAGACGGCGGCGGGGATCCTGGGGCGCATGGGGCGGGGCTAACGCGGGGGTGGGGGTTGACGCGTCCAGAGCTGAGAGGGTGTTGACCGGTCAGAGCCGCGTTCTGTCCAGAGTGTACTCGACTCCCGATGTCGACCTCGACATCGACGACCGATGACGGAATAACTCGGCGTTTGAGGCTGGCATGCTTGCCTCGTGATACCCGCGTCTTCCTCCCTTGCTATTGACCTACCAACACCCTGTCAGGGATGAACCTCCCCCTCGCTGTACCCCGGGGGCTCGACCTGGATGGTGCTGTGCTGGATCTTGAAGCCGTCGCGGAGCAGGCCGGCCACGCGACCGAGCACCTCGGCGTGCGACACGCCCTCGCTCGCGACGACGTGGCCGCTCATGGCGACGACCCCGCTGGTGAGCGTCCACACGTGCACGTCGTGGACGGCGGTGACGCCGTCGACGGCGAGCATCGCGCTGCGAAGCGCCGCCGTGTCGACGTGAGACGGTGCCGCTTCCATGAGCACGTCGACCGCCTCGCCGAGCAGGTTCCACGCGGATCGGAGCACCAGCCCGGCGATGATGACACTCGCGGCCGGGTCGGCCCAGCTCCAGCCCTTCCACCACACCAGCGCGCCAGCCACGATGGCGCCCGCGCTGCCGAGCGAGTCGGACACCAGGTGTAGCCAGGCGGCGCGCACGTTGAGTCCGCTACGGTCGGCGCCGTGGAGGATGCCCAGGCCAGCGAGGTTTACGAGCAGGCCCCCGGCAGCGATCGCCATCATCGCACCCCCGCTCGGCGAGGCAGCGCTGCCCCATCGCTGGTAGGCCTCCCAGAGCACGCCCACGGCGACCGCTAGTAGCGCGGCCCCGTTGACCACGGCCGCCAGCACCTCGGCGCGGTGGTAGCCGTAGGTGCGGCGCGCGTCGGGCGGCATCCGAGCCACGCGCAGGGCAAACAGCGTGAGCGCCAGCGCCGCCGCGTCGGAGAGCATGTGGCCCGCGTCGGCCACCAGCGCCAGCGAGCCGATGATCCAGCCGCCGACGGCCTCCACACCCATGTACGACACGCTCAGCAGCAGCGTGGCGAGGAGGCGCTTCTCGCTGGCGTTACCGTGGCCGTGGTCGTGGCCGTGGCCGTGGCCGTGGCCGTGGTCGTGCCCGTGTTCCTGCATCGCGCCCGTGCCTTATCGCCCGTCGTCCCCTCGGCGCGGTGCTATTCTCAGCCATGGTGCGCTACCTCCTTCTCGCCCTGCTCGTTGCTTGTTCCTCGACCCAGGGCACCGAGGCCCCGCCCACGCTGGAGTCGCAGACGCTACTGGCGCTGCAGCGTTTCTACGACGACGACGCGGCCGAGCAGGTCGACGCCCTGGTGGCCCTGCTCGACGACGAGATGGGCGAGGAGCCGGTGGGCTTCTACTTCGACGCTCTCGAGGCCAGCGACGTGGAGATGTTCGAGCACTCCGACGAGGCGATCTGGGCCCACACCGCCGGCTGCGGCGTGCTCGCCTACGTGCGGGGCGAGGTGCCCGACTACGCGGCGGTGGTGGCCGAGCCCGACCAGAGCTTCGCCGACTCGAGCTACGCCGTGTGGTCCCGCGAGATCACCGGCGGCAACGAGGCCGACTTCCTCGACGGCGGCGAGCTCGACACCTGGAACCACATCGAGAAGGCCGGCTTCGGCTTCGACGTGGCCTACGACATGGACAAGGACTTCCGCTGGTTCGGCTCCACGCTGGCGATGATCAGCCTCGTCCCCGACGGGCACCTCCCCACCGACGCGCTCGACACCCAGCTCGTGGTTGGCTTCACCCTGGAACTCTGGTACGAGCACGACGGGCGGATGGCCTGGTACAACGGCTCCTGGACCGAGATCGAGAGCCCGCTCGACGAGGACAGCGTCGACATCGAGTGGTGGCTCGACCAGCTCATCGACGGCACCCTCGACTACTACTGGGGCACCGAGGAGTACGTCACCGGCGAGCCCCACGAGGACTAGTGCTTCACCCCGCCCACACCTTCACGGTGGCGGCGATGTAGTCGAGCATCTTGCGGCACTCGTCGTAGTTGGGGTGACGCACGTGCATCCAGGCGTGGGCCATGTAGCCAGCGCCCACGTCGGCGGTGCGCGATCCCACGGGCGGCAGGTGAACCTCGCCAATCCAGCGGCCCACGTTGCGTTGTACTTCCTCGAGGCCCGAGTAGCCCTGGATGCGCCCGTCCTGGTTGGGACGCAGCGAGAGGAGGCCAGCGGAGAAGCGTCGCGAGGGCCGCGGCTGCGCGGCGCCATGGGTGATGGCGCGGGCCCACTCCAGGTAGAGATCGAAGTCGTTGGCCCAGCAATACAAGTCCCAGAAACGAACGCCCGGCGGGCGCGCCCCGATCTCGGAGAAGGCCAGTCCCTTGGGCCCGAAGAACCACTCCATGTGCGTGGGGGAGGTGCCGAGCCCCAGCGCCTTGATCACGCGACGGCCCATCACCTTCACCTCGCCGTAGCCGGGGGCATCCACCCGGTTGGTGACCACCACGTAGGGGTTGATCCACCGCGTGCGCATCGCCTCCAGCACGTTGGGGTAGTAGTGGCAGATGCTCTCGAACACCACCTCGCCGTTGACGGTGAGCGTGTCGTAGAAGCCCTCGTGTCCCGAGATGAACTCCTCGATGGCGACCTTCGCGCGCGGGTGGCCGAGGCCGGCCTCGGCCAGGGCCCCCTTCATCTCCTCGTCGTTGTCGGCCCGGGTGGTGCCGTGGGCGCCGGCGCCGTCCTTCGGCTTGACCACCACCGGGTAGCCCACCTCGCGGACGAACTTCCACGCGTCGGCCTCGTTGTTCACCTCGGCGTTGCGCGCGCAGGGGATGCCGTGCTCGCGGAGGAAGTTCTTCATGATGTACTTGTCGCGACAGAGGATGACCTGCTCCACCGAGAGCCCGGGGATGGTGCAGGCGGCACGCGCCTTCGCGGTGGGGAGCATGATCGCCTCGACCGTGCACTCCAGCCGGTCGACCCACTCCCGTCGCTGCACGCGGCGCACCGCGTCGATGAGCGCCGACTCGTTGGCCAGCGAGGGGATGTGCTCGTAGCCGTGCAGCCAGCTCCGTAGCTCGGGGTCGAGGCGGTCGCCCGGGACGTCGCCAATGCCGGTGACGCGGGCGCCTACCTGGTGGAGCGCGCGGACGAAGAATCGCTGGTTCACGGGGAAGTTCGGCGCCATGAACAAGACGTGCATGAAAACCTCTAGGCGTAGTGGACTTTGACGGTCTCGATAATCGTCGCGAGCGCACGGCGCACGACGTCGGTGTCGGGGTGGCGGACGATCACGAAGCCGTCGCCCTCGTAGCCGGTGGCCTTGGCGCGGCCCACGCGCGGGAGGCTGGCCTCGACCACGAGCGGACCGACGAGCTCTTGCGCCCGCTCGAGGTTCTCGACGGCAGCGACCTTCCCTTGTCCCGGGCCGCGCAGGTAGGCGCAGCCGGCGGCATACTGGCGTACAAAGGGGCCTTCTACCCGCTCGTTGATCACGGCGTGGGCCCACGCGTGGTACATGCTGCGGTCGTAGGCGTAGGACATGACGCTGGTGAACTGCGCCCCGGGCGGGCGGGCGCCCACCTCGGAAACGACCGGCGAACCATTCTTCCGGCGGAACCACTCCATGTGGGTCATGCCGGTGCGCAGGCCCAGCGCCTCGACCGCCTCAACGCCCACCTTGCGGATGGGGTCGAACTCGGGGCCGGAGATGTCGCGCGGGGCGAGCACGCACCACTGGATCCACTCGTTGCGGGTGACATCCAGCGGGCCCGGCAAGTAGCGCAGGATGTTGTGGAACACGACCTGCCCGTCGAGCACGATGGTGTCGAAGCTGTACTCCTCGCCCTTGACGAATTCCTCGGCCAGCACCTCGCGCGCGGGCGACGGCTGCGTCTCGTCGAGCGCCGTTTTCAGGTCGCGACTACTATTCACTTGATAGGTGGCGCGGCAGCCGGCCCCGGCGGGCGGCTTGAGCACGATGGGGAAGCCGACTTCCCGAGCGAAGGCACGGCCGTCGTCGGCGCTGTGCAGGCGCCGGTAGCGGGCGCAGGGCAGGCCCGCGTCGCGGAGCACCTGCTTCATCACGCCCTTGTCGCGAAAGCGCTCCGACACCGCGCGGGTCATGCCCGGCAGGCCGAGGGCCTCGCGCACGTCGGCGATGGTTTCCTGCGCGTTCTCCAGGATGCCAATCACCCGGTGGGCGCCGCCCGTGTGCCGCATCACGTCGCGGCACGCTGCCACCAGCTTGGCTGGGTCCATCGCGTTGTCGACCCCGTAGTGCAGCGCCCCGGGGGGCACTTTCGAGCGATCGTCCTGGGTGAGGACCACCAGTCGAACGCCGGGCACGCTGGCGGCCGCCTGCACGAACTTGAGCGTCGCGTCCATCAAGAAGGGCGCGACAAAGAACACGGTGCGCATCGCCGTCAAGGCTATCCGGCGCGGCGGTCAAACTCCCGCAAGAAGCGCGCGGGTGGCTGCGGCCGGGGCTAGTTTCGCGCCCCTTCGAGGAAGCGATGCCCCTGCCCGTCCTGACCGCCGAGGAAGTCCAGTTCGCTGAGATGTTGCGGGAATCGCCTCACGTTCGCGCGCCGCACGACCACGTCCACGGCCCCGAGGCCAGTCGCTCGGGCACACGCGCCGGCAGCAAGTACCTGGACGTCTACCAGGCTGGCGACCTCGTCATCATGCAGGATGCCGACGGCGAGTGGTTCGCCAAGCTCGTGGAGAAGGGGCTCGACATCAACTGGGCCCTCGACAGCATCTACGACGCCTTCTACGAGCACTACGAGGACGACTACGAGTACCTCACCTTCGTGCTCGCGAAGGACTTCGGCGTGTTCGCCGCGTTCTACCAGCCGATGGCCAACGACGTGACCGGCATCGGCTACGACAACCAGATCCCCGGGGACACCTTCGACACCACCGACACGAAGATCGAGGGGATGATCTTCATGAACTACTACGGCATCTGGACGGCCGACCGCGAGGTGAGCCGCTACGTGTTCGGGCAGGAGTTCATGCACCGCTGGGGCTCCTTCACGGAGATCCAGCACGACAACATCGGTGCGAGCGAGCTTCTCGGCCGCGACACCGCCCACTGGTCGTACTGGCTCGACACGCCCAACAGCCCGATGGAGGGCAACGACTGGGTCGACCAGGGCGACGGCACCTGGATGATCGACCTCGCCACGTCGACCTACTCCACCCTCGACCTCTACCTGATGGGCCTGGCCCCCGCCGAGGAGGTGGGCCCGCAGACCTTCCTGGCCGTGTCGCAGGCCGATCAAGACGCGGTGGGTCGCGACCCAACCTACACGCCTCTCTTCCTGGAGGCCCAGTACGCCGCCGTGTCCGACATCGTCGTCCCCGCGACGCCGATCGCCTTCTCGGTCGACGACATCGTGGCCAGCGAGGGCCCGCGCGTCCCCGCCTACGGCGACGCGCCCACCGAGCACCACATGGCGATGATCGTGGTCTTGCTCGCCGACGACACGCTCACCGATCGCGAGCTGGGCAAGATCGAAGACCTGCGCCTGTCCTGGGAGGCCGACTGGGAAGCGGACGTGCTCGGTCGCGCCGACCTCGTCACCACCCTCGGGAGCAGCACCGCGCCCACCTGGGGCGAGCCGGTCGACACCGGCAGTCCCGACAGCGGCGAGGGGGACCCCGGCAACGACACCGGCGAGGTGGCGAGCGACGACGACACCGCGGGCGACAAGGGCGAGGACCCCAGTGGCTGTGGCTGCGACGGGACGGGGGGCGTGGCCGGGGCGGCCGCGGCGCTGGCGGCGATCGCGGCGATTCGTCGCAGGGCGTGACGCGTCGCAGCTGCGGCGCGTCCTGGCGCCGCTAGCCCCGTCGCCGCCGACGTAGGTTCCGCAGCAGGCGTGCGCGCTCGGCGCGAGCTCGGCGAAGAGGAGAGGGGACACGTTGCCTCCTCCCTGACTCGCACCGCCCGTGGACGGAGCTCGCCACGGGCCGCAAGCGCCGCGATAAGCCGGTGGCATGAACGTGCTGTTCCTGGCTCCGAACTACCCCCCCGAGATGCAGGATTTCACCCGTGGCCTCGCCGAGGTGGGCGCCCGGGTCTTCGCCATCGGCGACGGTCACCCCGGCGGGCTGTCGCCGAAGGTGCAGCGGGCGCTGGCGGGCTATCGCAGCGCCAAGCTGTTCGACCGCGAGGCGACGATCGCCGCCGCGCGGTCCTTCGGCGTGCGCTTCGACCGAATCGAGTGCCTGTGGGAGCCCTTCGTGGAGCTGGCGGCCGACCTGCGCGAGGTCTTCGACGTGCCCGGCATGTCGCTCGACGTGGCGCGGGGCTTCCGCGACAAGGAGCTGATGAAGCAGCGGGTCGAGGCCGCCGGGCTGCGGGTGCCTCACCACGCCCGGGCTCACACCGCCGACGAGATCCGCGTCGCTGCCGAGCGCATCGGCTACCCGGTGATCGTCAAGCCGATCGCGGGCGCCGGGAGCGCCGACACCTACCGGGTGAACAGCCGCGAGGAGCTGGAGGTGGTGCTCGGCAAGACGCGCCACGTGCGCGAGGTGAGCGTGGAGGAGTTCGTCGATGGCGACGAGTTCACCTTCGACACCGTGTGCATCGACGGGCGGCCGGCCTTCTACAACGTGGCCTGGTACCGTCCCCGGCCCCTCATCGCGCGCAGCAACGAGTGGGTGTCACCGCAGGTGGTGGTGCTCCGCAACCCCGACCAGCCCGAGCTGCGCGGGGGCCTGAAGCTCGGCCTCGGCGTGCTCAAGGCGCTGAAGATGGGCACGGGCTTCACCCACATGGAGTGGTACCGGAAGGCCAACGGCGAGGTGGTCTTCGGCGAGATCGGGGCGCGCTCGGCGGGCGGTCACCTCGTCGACCAGATGAACTACAGCTCGGAGATCGACCTGTTCCGCGAGTGGGCCCGGGCGGTGTGCTGGAAGAGCTTCGAGGCCAAGGTCACGCGCGACTACAACGTGGCCATCATCTTCAAGCGCGCCCAGGGGCAGGGCAAGATCCGCCACCTGGAGGGCCTCGATCGCTACATGCAGAAGTACGGCGAGCACGTGGCCACCGAGCAGCTCTTCCGTCCCGGCCAGTCCCGTCGTGACTGGAAGCAGACGCTCCTTTCCGACGGCTTCGTCGTGGTGCGCCACCCCGACCTGGCGTTCACCTTGCACATGGCCGACGAGTTCGGCGCAAGCGTGCAGATGTACGCCTCGTAGCTGGGAGGGGGGGGAGAAGGGAGGTCGCGCTCGCCCTGCTGGCAGTGCCGTGCAGCGGGGCGAGACGACGCCGGGTGGACCGCCTGCGCCCGGGACCTACCTCCTCCAACCGACTAGTCCGGCTGCTCCATCTTCTTGAGCGCCATCTGCACGTACTTCCGGATGTTGGGGATTTCGGGCTCGAGCGTGTGGGCGCGCTGGAGGTCCTGGAAGGCCTGCCGGTAGTTCTTCCGGTAGTAGTGCGAGATGCCACGTCGACAGCGGGCCATCGCGTGGCTGCCGTCGAAGTCCACGGCCTGGTCGTAGAACTCGATGGCGCGACGGTACTCCTTCCGGGCGAAGTACAAGTCGCCCATGGCCACGTGGGCGTCGGGGCGCTCGGGGTGCAGGTCCTCGGCGCGCTGGAAGTCGCTCATCGCCGAGCTGTAGTCGCCGAGTTCGAGGTAGCAGCGGCCGCGCCCGATGTGCGCGTCGGCGCGGTCGTGGCGCATGTCGAGCACGTCGGTGAAAGCCTGGATGGCGCGGTTGAGGTCGCCCTGCCCGGCGGCGGCGATTGCCTCGTCGAGCAGGCCCGCGATGCGCGCGTCGTCGCCCGCCGGCTTGATGCTGGGCGACTCCGCCATGGCGGCGGTGTGCGGCTCCTCCTCGTCGGTGAGGCGAGGGGCTCCGCCGTCGCCCCGGGGTGGAGTCGGGCCCTTCTTCCCGCCCAAGTCCAGCTGGATGCCCCTGCCGGCCGCGCTGGTGCCGCTCCCGAGCAAGTCGTCGTCGGCGTGGGTGCCGCTGCTGATCGCCTCGTCGTCGAGCGAGGGGCCCACGGCGCGCACCCTCGTGGGCGAGACCGCGTTCTCGGGCTCGGAGCCCCCGGCGGCCACCACGCTGGCCCGCCGGGGACGTCCCCCGGCGGTGAGCATGGGGTCGGGCGCGGCGGCCGCGGTGTCGGCCAGCGCCGCCACGGGGTCGGGCGCCAGGATCATCGGGGGGGGCGCCACGGGCTCGGGCGCCTGGATGGGCGGCTCCGACGCATCGGCCGCGGCGGCCGGGATGTCGGCCACCGGGGCCGGTGGTTCCTCGGCCAGCGCGGAGGGGACCATCACCTCGGCGAGCGCGGCCTCGACGGGCGCGGCCTCGACGGGCGCGACGCTGTCGACGACGGGTTCGTCGGGGGGCGTGTCCACGTCGACCGGTGGCCGTGGCGG
>Ga0194131_10004882_pt1 | contig 19816 bp, 17 predicted proteins | sample TA2KigO120mmetaG_FD_148631 | JGI IMG/M metagenome (GOLD analysis project Ga0194131, IMG submission 148631) | Freshwater microbial communities from Lake Tanganyika, Tanzania - TA2015053 Kigoma Offshore 120m | ecosystem: Environmental > Aquatic > Freshwater > Lake | place: Tanzania: Lake... | reverse complement strand
GAACCGCGAGCCGCATCTCGACCAAGCCCGGCCGCCAGGCCACGACTTGGTGCCCGATCAGCCCGTTGAAGCCGCGGAATTCATGGGCGGCGACCGGCCGGGCATCGGCCGGTCGCTGGATGGCCATAGCCGACGCGCCTTAGCGGCGCGCCATCGTCGACATCGCGGGGCGATGGCCGTTGGTCGCCGGCCGAATGGCCGCCGGGCCGGTCGAGGCGGCCGGCTGGGCTGCCATGCCGGTGCGGATATCGCGCGCCACCTTGACCAGACGCGGCCCCCAGTCGGCTTCGAGGCGGTCGCGGCTGACCTGGTAGATCGGCGCCGAGGCATTGATGGCGTAGGCCGCCGTGCCGTCGGAGTTGCGCAGCGGCGCGCCGACGCCGCACAGCTCGGGCAGCCACTCGCCCCAGGTGACGCAGAAGCCGCGGTCGGTCAGCTCCTTGAACGAGCGCTCCAGGCCGCTCTTGACCTTGGTCCAATCGTCGCGCCAGCGACGGCGGATGGCGTCGATCTGCTTGTTGCGGTCGACATCGGGCAGCGAGAACAGATAGGCGCGGCCCATCGCCGTGGTCGCCATCGGCACGCGCGTGCCGACATCGTGTGTGATGGCGACCACCGAGGGGCCGCGGCAGGCTTCTAGGTAGATCATCGAATGGCGGTCGCGGCCGCCCAGGGCGGTCGAGGCATTCAGGGCATGGGCAAGCTGCTCGAGCGGCTGACGCGAGGCGCGACGCACATCCATGCTCGAGATCGCCGCGTAGCCCAGCGCCAGCACCGAGGCGCCGAGCTCGTACTTGCGAAAGCGGCGGATGTAGTTGAGGTAGCCGAGCTCGGTCAGGGTATGGGTCAGGCGCGCCACGGTGGGCTTGGGCAGGCCGGTGCGGTGGGCGATTTCCTGATTGCCCAGCATGCCCTCGCCGGCATGGAAGGCGCGCAGGATATCGAGGCCACGTGCCAGCGCAGTGACGAACTGGCGGTCCTTGCCGCTGCTGCCGTCGGCCAAGCCGTTTTCCAGCGAGCTTTCGAACGCTGCCGTTCGCGTGACGAGATGACTGACATTACCCATGGGCCCCTCTCTCCTCCAAAGTCGTCATAAATGGCTGTTCATTTCTTTGCGGAGCGGAACCTGCCAAAGCGCGCCAAGTGCCGCAATGCGCGGTCGGGGGTTTTGTCCTGCGAACATGCAAAGCGGCCATGCCCCAGGCGCGGACGTCGCTATCGCTGGTTGAGAAAGGGCAAAACGCCACGCGGATTGGGCTCTTTTCAAGGGCCCGGCGGCTGGCCCCGGCCGGCTACCGCGGCTACCATCCGGCCAACACCCCCCTGCGAGGCAAAATTGGCCAAAGAACCCGCCCTGCCCAAGGATATCGCCAGCCTGTCGTTCGAGGACGCGCTGAAGGAGCTGGAAGGCATCGTTCAGCAGCTCGAGCGCGGCCAGGTCAAGCTCGACGAGGCGATCTCGGCCTACGAGCGCGGCGCGCTCCTGAAGAAGCACTGCGAGCAGAAGCTCGCCGAGGCCAAGATGAAGGTCGAGAAGATCGTCTTCTCGGCCGACGGCTCGATCGGCAGCCAGCCCGCCGACCTCAACTAGCCCGGCTCTCCATGCCGCTGTCGTCGTATCGCGACTTCGACGCCGCGCTGGCTTTTGCCGCCTCGTCGGTCGAGCACACCATGGATCGCCTTCTTCCCAAAGGCGACACCGAGGAGGCTCGGGTTTTCGAGGCCATGCGCTATTCCAGCGTGGGCGGTGGCAAGCGCTTGCGCGCCTTCTTCGTGCTGGCCGGCGCCACCCTGTTCAAGGTTGCCACCTTGTCGGCGCTGCGGGCGGCGAGCGCCGTCGAGTTCGTGCACGCCTACTCGCTGATCCACGACGACCTGCCGGCCATGGACGACGACGACCTGCGGCGCGGCAAGCCCTCGTGCCACAAGCAGTTCGACGAGGCGACCGCCATCCTGGCCGGCGACGCCCTGCAGGCGCTCGCCTTCGAAGTGATGGCGCACGAGGACACGCACGGCGATGCGGCGGTGCGCGCTCATCTGGTCGGCGACCTCGCCAAGGCGATCGGCGCGCACGGCATGGTCGGCGGCCAGATGCTCGACCTGCTGGCCGAGAACCGCGGCGGCGAGCTGTCGATCGGCGCCATCACCCGCCTGCAGCGGCTGAAGACCGGCGCCCTGATCACCTTCTCCTGCACCGCCGGCGCCATCCTGGGCAAGGCGAGCGAGCCGCTGCGCGCGGCGCTGGCGGCCTACGCCCACGATCTCGGGCTGGCCTTCCAGATCGTCGACGACCTGCTCGACATCGAGGGCAGCGCCGCCGAGACCGGCAAGACGCCGGGCAAGGACCAGGCAGCCGGCAAGGCGACGTTCGTCTCGATCTTGGGCGTCGAACGCGCCCGCGCGCAGGCCGAATTGCTGGCGCGCCAGGCCGCCGCTCATCTAGAACCGTTCGGCGAGGCGGCCGACTTGCTGCGCCAGGCGGCGGGCTTCGTCGTCGCGCGGCGAGCGTAAAGGGTCGCGCAGGAGTATGATGTACCGATGACCGGGCAGAGCACACCGCTTCTCGATACCGTCGACGTTCCGGCCGACATCCGTCGGCTGAGGAGCGACCAGTTGCGTCAGCTCGCCGACGAACTGCGCCAGGAGACGATCTCGGCCGTGTCGGTGACCGGCGGCCATCTCGGCGCCGGCCTGGGGGTCGTCGAGCTCACGGTGGCATTGCACTACGTGTTCGACACCCCGCGCGACCGGCTGATCTGGGATGTCGGGCACCAGGCCTATCCGCACAAGATCGTCACCGGCCGGCGTACGCGCATCCGCACGCTGCGCCAGGAGGGCGGCCTGTCCGGCTTCACCCGCCGCAGCGAGAGCGACTACGATCCGTTCGGCGCCGCCCACTCCTCGACCTCGATCTCGGCCGGGCTCGGCATGGCGGTGGCGCGCGATCTGGCCGGCGGCAGCAACCATGTCGTGGCGGTGATCGGCGACGGTGCCATGAGCGCCGGCATGGCCTACGAGGCGATGAACAACGCCGGCGCGCTGCGCAGCCGCCTGATCGTCGTCCTGAACGACAACGACATGTCGATCGCCCCGCCGGTCGGCGCCATGTCCGCGCACTTGTCGCGGCTGCTGTCGGGCAACCCCTACGTGACGTTGCGCAATTTCGGCCGCTCCGTTGCCGAAGTGTTGCCCAAGCCCCTGGAGATGGCGGCACGACGCGCCGAGGAGTTCGCGCGCGGCTTCGTCGCCGGCGGCACGCTGTTCGACGAGCTGGGCTTCTACTATGTCGGGCCGGTCGACGGTCACAATCTCGACCATCTGCTGCCGGTGTTGAAGAACGCGCGCGACAGCCGCCTCGACAAGCCGATCCTGGTTCATGTCGTGACGCGCAAGGGCAAGGGCTATCCGCCGGCCGAGAGCAGCGCCGACAAGTATCACGGCGTGGTCAAGTTCGACGTCGTGACCGGCAAGCAGTCCAAGCCGGTGGCCAACGCGCCGGCCTATCAGGCGGTGTTCGCCAAGGCGCTGGTCGCCGAGGCCGAGGCCGACAAGAAGATCGTCGCCATCACCGCGGCCATGCCGTCGGGCACCAGCCTCGACAAGTTCGCCGAGCGTTTCCCCGAGCGCTGCTTCGATGTCGGCATCGCCGAGCAGCACGGCGTCACGTTCGCCGCCGGCTTGGCCTGCGAAGGCTACAAGCCGTTCGCCGCGATCTATTCGACCTTCCTGCAGCGCGGCTACGACCAGGTCGTGCACGACGTCGCCATCCAGAAGCTGCCGGTGCGCTTTGCCATCGATCGCGCCGGCCTGGTCGGCGCCGACGGCGCCACCCATGCCGGCTCGTACGACATCACCTACCTCGCTTGCCTGCCGGATTTCGTGGTCATGGCGGCGGCGGACGAGCTGGAGCTGATGCACATGGTGGCGACGGCGGCGGCGATCGACGATCGGCCGTCGGCTTTCCGCTATCCGCGCGGCGAGGGTGTCGGTATCGAGTTGCCGGCGCGTGGCACGCCGCTCGAGATCGGCAAGGGCCGCATTCTGCGCGAAGGCAGCAAGATCGCCCTCTTGAATTTCGGTGCACGTTTGGCCGAATGCCTGGTCGCGGCGGAGGATCTGGCGGCCAAGGGGCTGAGCGCGACCGTCGCCGACGCGCGCTTCGCCAAGCCGCTCGACCGCGATCTGCTGCATCGGCTGGCGCGCGAGCACGAGGTGCTGATCACCATCGAAGAAGGCGCCATCGGCGGCTTCGCCGCCCACGTCCTCCAGGACCTGGCGATGGCGGGCCTGCTCGACCACGGCCTGAAAATCCGGCCGATGGTCCTGCCCGACCGTTTCATCGATCATGCCGCGCCGGCCCGCCAGTACGAACAGGCCGGCCTCGATGCCAAGGGCATCGTCGCGACGGCGCTCGCCGCGCTCGGCCGGCAAGCCGAACGCACACGCGCCTGATCGTTGCTGGGCCTTGTCATGATCCGAGCCGCGGGCGTCTCGCCCGCCTCATGAACAGGTGGGCGGGAGGCCCGCGGTCCGAAACGCGAAAGGTCCTGTCTCCTATTTCGGCTGCGGCACGATGCGCAGGTAGGGTTTCGGCGCCTTCCAGCCGTTGGGAAATTTCTGCTTGGCCTGCTCGTCGGACACGGCCGGCACGATGATGACGTCCTCGCCGCTCTTCCAGTTCACCGGCGTCGCCACCTGGTGCTTGGCCGTGAGCTGGATCGAATCGAGCAGGCGCAGGACCTCGTCGAAGTTGCGGCCGCTGCTCATGGGATAGGTCAGCATCGCCTTGACCTTCTTGTCCGGCCCGATGATGAACACCGAGCGCACGGTGGCGTTGTCGGCGGCGGTGCGGCCCTCCGAGGTCGTGCCGGCGCCTTCCGGCAGCATGTCGTAGAGCGTCGCGACCTTGAGCTCGGGATCGCCGATCATCGGGTAGGTGACGGCATAACCCTGGGTCTCCTCGATGTCCTTGGCCCATTTGGAATGGTTGGTCACCGGATCGACCGACAGGCCGATGATCTTGGTGTTGCGCTTGTCGAACTGCGGCTTGAGGCCGGCCATGTAGCCGAGCTCGGTGGTGCAGACTGGCGTGAAGTCCTTGGGATGCGAGAACAGGATCGCCCAGCCGTCGCCGATCCACTTGTGGAACTCGACCGGGCCCTGGGTGGTTTCGGCCCTGAAGTCGGGCGCGGTCGAATTGATGCGAAGTGTCATGTTGAAATCCCTCCGGAGAAGAACGTCGCCTTCCCAGGTGGGTAGATAGGGCCTCCGCTCGGCCGGTCAAGCCTGAGCAGGAATCCAGCTCAATAGGCCTATTTCGCCATCAGTTTCTACTGTCGTACCCACCACGTAACGACCAAATTTTTCCGACAGCACGGCCACCGCCATCTGCGCGATGTCGTTGGGCGTGCCGGCGCGGCCGATCGGGATCTGCGCCACCAGCGCGCCAGTTCCTTCATCACCATGGTCATGCCAGCCATGCTAGTGTCCTGGTTCTGAAGTTCGTTGGATCGGAGGGCCGCGTCGTTCGGGACGACAAGTTGGATCATGCTCATTGGACCGCAGGCCTCCAGGCCCGCTCATGACGATGAGCGAGCCTGGAGGCTCGCGGTCCGAAGACCGAGAATCGTCGGGTCGATTGTTCGCGACAGAACACGAGTGTCCCGGCTCTGAAGTTCGTTGGATTGGAGGCCGCGTCGCTCAGGACGACGAGTCGAATTTCAGTGGCCGCTGGACTTGCCGTGGTGCTGAGACGCTCGCCTTCCCAGGCACGTCTTCGTCCAGCGAACGTCTGAATCAGGACACGAGCAGGTGCTGCGAAAGGAGAAAGCATTGGCCAAGACGCGGCTGGACGTGGCGCTCGTCGAACGCGGCCTCGCGGAAACGCGCGCTGCCGCGCAGCGCCTGGTCATGGCCGGCCTGGTCTTCTCGGGTGACCGACGGCTCGACAAGCCCGGCCATGCGATCGTCGCCGACACCGTCCTCGAGGTGCGCGGCCAGCCGCATCCCTACGTCTCGCGTGGTGGTCTCAAGCTCGCGAAGGCCCTCGATCATTTCGCGATTCCCGTCGCGGGCCGCGTGGCCCTGGATGTCGGCGCCTCGACCGGCGGCTTCACCGACCTGCTGCTGCAGCGCGGCGCGCGGCGCGTCTATGCCGTCGATGTCGGAACCAACCAGCTCGCCTGGAAGCTGCGCTCCGATCCGCGCGTGGTCTCGATGGAGAAGACCAACATCCGTGACGTGACGCACCGGCAGGTGCCCGAGCCGATCGATCTCGTCGTCTGCGACGCCTCGTTCATCGGATTGCGAACGGCGTTGCCGCCGGCGCTCGCACTGGCGGCGCCGGGCGCGCACCTCGTGGCGCTGATCAAGCCGCAATTCGAGGTCGGCAAAGGCCGGGTAGGCAAGGGCGGCATCGTGCGCGACCCGGCGCTACACCAGGAAGTCTGCGCCACGATCTCGGATTGGCTGGCGGCGCAGCCGGGTTGGCGCGTGCTGGGGATCGTCGACAGCCCGATCGAAGGCGCCGAGGGCAACCGGGAATTTCTCGTCTCCGCTCGGCGCGTCGGATTCGACAGCGACTTCAAGGGCATGGCACGTTCGGCTGGTTCCAACTGAACGCGCCATGCTCTAGGCTTTCGGCCATGCGCATCTTGGTCTCGACTCTTCTGCTCTCCTGCCTCGCTGTTGCGCCGTGGCCCGCGGGCGCGGCGCCCTGCCTTGTCGTCACGCTGACCGGGACCCAGGGCGGCCCCAGTAGCTTCAATGGTCTCGCCGGCGCGGGGACACTGGTGAGATTCGGCGACGATGCCGACGACTGCAGCACAGTCCGGCTGCAGTTCGACGCCGGCCGCGGCACCACCATGAGGCTCGGCCAGCTCGGCATCACGCCGGGCCGGCTCGACGCGGTGTTCCTCACCCACATGCACTCCGACCATGTCGACGGGTTTGCCGACCTGCTGCAGATGCGCTGGCACTTCGAATATCGCCGGCCGAAGCTCGACGTGGTGTGCAGCGCCGACGCCATGGTCCCGGGCTTCGCCATCAGTTGCCGGCAGTTGGTCGCTCATGTCGCCGACGCCTATGTAAAATCCGGGGAGATCGCCCAGCGCGTGACGGAGGATCGTGACCGGCCGCCGGGCGGCCCGGCCGATGTCGTGCGCGTCGTGACTTTCGAGCCGCGCGACGAAGCCGAGCAGGTCTGGTCGCTGGGCGACGTCAAGGTCATGGCTATCCGCTCGACGCACATCGGCGGTCATGCGTCTTACCGCGTCGACACGCCGGCCGGCAGCGTCGTGATCGGCGGCGATGCCGGCAACGACGCGGCAGCGCCGCCGCGACGGTCGTCGACCTCCGAACAGGTCGAGAAGCTGGCGCAGGGAGCCGCCATCATCGTGCACTCGGCGATCCATCCCGCGATGGGGCCGGACAAAGGCAGCAAGATGCCGAGGGCGATCTACTTTCGCCAGAGCACGGCGTCCGACCTCGGCGCCATGGCCGAGCGGGCAGGCGCCAAGCACCTCATGCTGACGCACCTCATCCCGCCGCTGGGGGCGGTGCGCCAAGGCCCGTGGGATGTGCCGGGAGGGCCCCTCGCCGAGGCGGACTACCGCAAGGCCGCCGAGGAGGGTGGCTTCGCCGGCAACGTCGTGGTCGGCACCGACCTGGTCAGCGTGCGCTTGCCCGCCCGTTAGATCCGACTCAGAGGCAGGCTCGGCTCACTCGAAACTTGTTGTTGTCGGCCAGCGTCTCGAACGAGGTGAAGTGGCCCTTGAGCGTCGGCTCGTAGGGCAGGCCGCGGTTGGCGACCAAATAAAGACGGCCGCCTGATCGAAGCGCCCGCGCCGCAGCCTCGAGCACCCGCTGGCCGAGCTCGGGCTCGGCCGCGCGACCGGCATGGAACGGCGGATTGCAGACGATGGCGTCATAGGACGCGGGGGCGGCTTCCTGGGCGAGATCGAGCCAATGAAAGGCGGCGCGCGGATCGACGATATTGGCGCGGGCCGCCTCGATGGCGCGATGCTCGGCGTCGATCAGGTCGATGCGTTCGACCGCCGGCGCGCGGCGGAGCACTTCGCGTGCGAGAAAGCCCCAGCCGCAGCCGAAATCGGCAATGTGGCCTTCGAGGTCGCCGGGCAGATGTCGTGCGAGCAGGGCCGAGCCTTCGTCGATGCGATCCCACGAGAAGATGCCGGGCTGACTCGACCAGGACCCGTCGCCGACCGGCTGCAGGGAGGCAAGGCTGCGCCAGTAGTCGGGCGGCAGGCGCTCGCCGCGCTTCAACCAAAAGACTCGGCAATGGAACTTCGACAGCGACCCTTCGAGACCGAACGCCTTGCCGACCTGCCGTTCCAGGCTGGCCGCGCCATCGTCGTTGGCGCCGGAACAGACCAGCGTGCCGCCGTCCGCCAGCATTGCCCAGCCGCGGGCGATGTTGGCGAAGTTCTCCTCCTTGTGCTTGGTCAGCAGGACCAGGCCCTGCTCATAGCCGCTGCGTTCGAGACGCGGCGTTGCCTGCTTCAAGCGCAGGAAGGCCGGCCGGAACGATTGCTCGGCGTCGATGTCGGCCAGCGGCAACGGTTCGGCGCGCAGGAAGAACGCGCGCTGTCGAGTGAGCGCTCCGGTCTCGAAAGCGTGCAGGAAGGCGCGGCCGGCCTGGCTCACGGCCGGCCGATCACGGCACGAGGACGGCGCGCCCCATGATCAGGCCCTTGCGCAGCTCCTGCAGCGTGGCGTCGGCCTCGTCGAGCTTGCGCTTGATGATCGGCACCGGCGTCACCTTGCCCGACGTCACGAGGTCCATCATCTCCTTCATCTCGACCGGGCTGCCGGTCACCGAACCGACGATCTGGCAGCCGGTGAAGGCGAACATCGGCAGCGGAATGGAGAAGGTGCCGCCGAACAGGCCGACGATGACCAGGCGGCCGCCGCGTCCCAGCGCGCGTAGGCCGAACTGCGCCGAAGCCTCGGCGCCGACGAAATCGATGGCTGCGCCCACGCCGGTGCCGCCCGTCAGATCCTGGATCTGCTTGCGGGCGTCCTTGTCGCGCGGGTCGAGCGCCGCCACCGCGCCGTTCTCCAGCGCGAGCTTGCGCTTGTTCTCGTCGATATCGGCCACGATCGGCTCGCGGCCCAGCACCGACTTGGCGAAGCGGACGCCCATCAAGCCGACGCCGCCCGCGCCGATCACCAGGATCGGCTTGCCGCCGTCCTGGCCGACCGCCTTCTTGACCGCACCGAAGGCGGTGATGCCGGAGCAGGCATAGAGGCAAGCCAACTCGACCGGCAGGTTGCCGTAGGGGTAGAGGTACTTGGCGTGCGGCACCAGCACATGGTCGGCGTAGCCGCCGTCGTTGTTGACGCCGAGCGCGCGCGGCGTCGGACAAAGATGCTCGATGCCGCTCGTGCAATACCAGCACTTGCCGCAGCCGATCCAGGGATAGACCACCGCCTTGTCGCCGGCCTTGGCGCCTTTGGACTCGGGACCGACCGCCACGACTTCGCCGACGATCTCGTGGCCCATGGTGCGCGGCGGGTTCATGGTCTTCTGCGTCGAGACCTTGTTGCCGCCGCCCATGTCGAAATAGCCTTCCCACAGATGGACGTCGCTGTGGCAGACGCCGGCCGCCGTGATGCACACCAGCACCTCGCTGCCCTGCGGCACGGGATTGGCCTCCTCGACCCGCTGCAGCGGCTTGCCGAACTCGACGACCTTGTAGCTTTTCATTGGCTTGCTCCCGTGTCCTGAAAGCGACCATAGAGCATCCCGCCCGCTTTTGGTCTAGTAGGGGTGGGTCAGCGGAGGGGGAGGAACCCATGAAGCGCAGATCGCTTGTCGCGTCGGCCGTAGTGGCGCTGGCCGCACCATCGGTCGCTCGGGCGCAGGCCTGGCCAGCCGGTTCCATCCGGCTGATGCACGGCTACGACGCGGGCTCCAATCCCGACACCATCGCCCGCCATCTCGCGCCGTCGCTCACCGACATTTTGGGCGTGCAAATCGTCGTCGAACCCAAGCCGGGCGCCGCCGAGCGATTGGCCGCGACGCAGATCGCCCGGATGAAACCCGACGGCAGCGTGCTCTACCTGATGACCGGCGGGCAGGCGGTGGTTTCGGCCATCGACAAGACGCTGTCCTACGACGTGTTGCGTGACTTCGACTTCGTGGCGATCGTCACGCGCTTTCCCTTCGTGTTCACGGTCGCTCCGGATTCGCGCTTCAAGTCGCTGCCCGCGCTGATCGAGGCGGCCAAGCGCGAGCCGGGCAAGCTCACCTACGGCAGCTCCGGCGTCGGCTCGACCTTGCACATGGCGATGGAACTGGTGCTGTCGCAGGTCGGCGCCACGATGACGCACGTGCCCTACAAGGGCGGTAGCGGCGCGCCGTACAACGACCTGATCGGCGGCCGGCTCGACATGCATGTCGTCACCTTCTCCAATGCCCAGCCGTTGATGAAAGGCGGCAAGCTCGGTGCGCTCGCCGTCACGTCGCGCGAGCGCCATCCCGGTTTCCCCGACGTGCCGACGGTCGCCGAGACGGTATTGCCGGGTTACGACGTCGTGTCCTGGTTGGGCTTCACCGCGCCAGCCGGTTTGCCGGCTGCGCTGCGCGATCGCCTGAACGAGGCGCTTCGCCAGGCGATGGCACGGCCCGAGATCAAGGCCAAGCTCGAGGAATTGGGCAACGACACACGCGTCAGCACACCGAGTGAATTTCGCAATCGCGTCGAGCAGGACATGGCGCGCTGGCGACCGCTCGCCCACGTCGTCAACCAGTCGTAGAGTGCGGCGAGTACGGGGAAAGTCATGAGCAAGTACGGTATCGGTCAGCCGGTCCTGCGGTTCGAGGATCCGCGCCTGTTGCGCGGTCAGGGCCGCTTCATCAACGACGTCAATCTGCCGGGTCAGGCGCACGCCGTGTTCGTGCGCTCGCCGCATGCCCATGCCCGGATCCGCTCGATCGATGTCGCGGCGGCGAAGCAGGCGTCGGGCGTGGTGGCGGTGCTGACCGGGCACGACGTGGCGGCCGACGGGCTCGGCATGCCCAAGGCCAACATGCCGCGCAAGCGGCCCGACGGCAAACCGATGTTCGCGCCGCAGCGGCCGCCGTTGGTCGTCGATCGTGTGCGCTATGTCGGCGATCCGGTGGTGATGGTCGTCGCCGACACGCTGGCCGAGGCCAAGGACGCCGCCGAGCTGGTCGAGATCGACTACGAATCGCTGCCCTCGGTGACCTCGACCGCCGACACCGTGAAGCCCGACGCGCCGGCGGTGTGGGACGAGTGTCCCGACAACATCTCCAACAATGTCGAGCGCGGCAACAAGGCGGCCACCGACGAGGCGATCAAGGGCGCGGCCAAGGTGATCAAGCGGCGCTACGTCATCACCCGCGTGCACGCCCAGTACATGGAGCCGCGCGGCACCCTCGCGACCTACGACCAGGGCGAGGATCGGATGATCCTCTACGCCGACGTGCAGTATCCCCACCGCGTGCGCAACATGCTGGCGCAGAACGTCTTCAAGGTCCCCGAGAGCAAGATGCGGGTGATCGCCCAGGATGTCGGCGGCGGCTTCGGCACCAAAGGCTGGCAGTATGTCGAGCATCGCCTGACCCTGTGGGCGGCGCGCAAGCTCCTGCGCCCCGTCAAATGGACCTGCGAGCGTTCCGAGGCGGTGATGGCCGACGAGCACGGCCGCGACAACCTCGGCGAGATCGAGCTGGCGCTCGACAAGGACAACAAGTTCGTGGCCTTGCGGCTCGACATGCTGGCCAACATCGGCGCCTATGTCGGCTCCGATCGAAACCTGTTGTCGCCGTTCGGCATGATCGGCACGGTGCTCGGCGTCTATCTCATTCCCAAGGCCTACATCAACGTGGTGGGCGTGCTCAGCAACACCAACCCGACGGCGCCCTATCGCGGCGCCGGACGGCCCGAGGCGATCTACCTGATCGAGCGGCTGATCGACGATGCGGCGCGCGAGCTCGGCGTCGATCGCGTCGAGCTCAGGCGCAAGAACATGCTGCCCGAATCGATGCTGCCCTATCAGAGCCCGGTCGGGCCGTTCTACGATTGCGGCCAGTTCGAGAAGAACATGGACATGGCGCTGAAGCTCGCCGACGTGACGGGTTTCGCCGCGCGCCGCGCCGAGTCGAAGGCGCGCGGCAAGCTGCGCGGGCTCGGCATCGTCAACGCCATCGAGCAGGCGGCCGGCACGGCGCAGCCGGAATATGCCGAGATCCGCTTCAATCCCAGCGGCACCGCGGTACTCCTGATGGGCACCAAGGCGCAAGGCCAGGGCCACGAGACCATGTTCAAGCAGATCCTGAACGAGCGGCTCGGCATCGATCCGAAGGACGTGCAGTACATCGACGGCGACACCGACCGCGTGGCGTTCGGCATGGGCACCAACGGCTCGCGCTCGACGGTGCTCGGCGGCTCGGCGCTTTATCTTGCGGCCGGCAAGGTGATCGACAAAGGCAAGAAGCTCGCCGGGCACCTGCTCGAAGCGGGCGAGCAGGACATCGAGTTCAAGGACGGCACCTTCACGGTCAAGGGCACCGACAGGAGCGTGCCGCTGAAGCAAGTGGCGATGGCGGCGTTCAATCCCACCAAGTGGCCGAAGGGCTTCGAGGGCGGGCTGTACGAGAACGCGACCTTCCTCGGCCAGAAGGACACCTATCCCAACGGCTGCCACATCTGCGAGGTCGAGGTCGATCCCGAGACCGGCGAGGTCAGGCTCGATCGCTACGCCGTGGTCGACGATGTCGGCACGGTGATGAATCCGATCGGTTTGAAAGGCCAGATCCATGGCGGCGTGGCCCAGGGCGTCGGCCAGATCCTGAGCGAGCAGGTGGTGTGGGACAAGGAGAGCGGCCAGCTTCTCACCGCGAGCTTCCTCGACTACGTCATGCCGCGTGCCGACACGATGTGCAGCATGGAGATCAAGAGCAACCCGGTGCCGACCCAATACAATCCGCTGGGCGCCAAGGGCGCCGGCGAGGCCGGCACGGTGGGCGCCATGCCGGCGGTGATGAACGCGGTCATGGATGCGCTGGCGGCACTCGGTGTCAGGGACGTGGCGATGCCGGCGACAGCGCACAATGTCTGGCGCGCCATCCAAGAGGCCAACAGATAAAGACAACGACCGGCGGGCGGGATCACCTGCGCCCCGTTCGGTGACTTGAGACGGAGGAAACCATGGTTGCGATCAAAGCCGCTGAATTCGCCTTCCCGCGCATGGAGGCGCCCGACCTCGACGCGATGGAGGAGTTCCTCACCGATTTCGGCCTGGTGCGCGCCGAACGCACGCCCGACGCGCTCTACATGCGCGGCGCCGATGGCCATCATCACCTGCATGCCGTGCACAAAGGCGGCACCAAGTTCATCGGCTTCGCCTATCATGCCGAGAGCGAGGACGATCTGAAGCGGCTGGCCAAGCTGCCCGGCGCCTCGGGCATCGAGACCTTGAACGAGCCGGGCGGCGGCAAGCGCGTGCGGCTCACCGAGCCCAACGGCTATCAGATCGAGGTCATCCACGGCATGACGGCTGTGGCGCCGATCAAGGTCGAGCGCGATCCGGTCAACACCGGCGGCGAGCCGCTGCGCCGCAAGGGCCGGCTGATGCGGCTGTCGAAGTCGCCGACCACCATCCAGCGCATCGGCCACGGCGTGCTGTCGACGCCCAAGGTCACGGAAACGGTGGCGTGGTTCCGCGAGACGCTGGGCATGATCCGCTCCGACGACGTCTATGCCGGCGACAAGAACAATGTGATCGGCGCTTTCAGCCGTCTCGACCGCGGCGCCGACTATGTCGACCATCATGTGCTGTTCTGCGTGCACAACGAGAAGACCGGCCTAAACCACGTCTCCTACGAGGCGCAGGACATCGATGCGGTGTTCCAGGACCACGAATACATCAAGAGTCTCGGCAAGTACGACCACATGTGGGGCATCGGCCGGCACCTGCTCGGCAGCCAGGTCTACGACTACTGGTGCGATCCGTGGGGCCGCGTGCACGAGCGCTGGGCCGATACCGACCGGCTGAACGCGGCCAACGGCGGCAACCTGGTCAGTGTCGAGGAAGGCTTCCAATCGCAATGGGGCGAGCGGCCGCCCGAGCGCTTCATCGGCCACGCCAGCCCGTGAGCATCGCCACCATCGCCGCCAAGAGAACGTTCGAAGGAGACCAGACGTGAAGCTTTGCTATTTCAACGACTATCGCCTGGGAGTCGCCAAGGGCGACCAGGTCGTCGACATCACCGATGCGGTGAAGGAGATCCCGCATCTGCACAATCGCGACCTGATCATCGGCCTGATCGACCGCTGGGACGCCTGGAAGGGCCGGGTCGAGAAGGCGGCCAGCGAGGGCAGGGGCCTGCCCATCAAGGACGTGCGGCTGCGCCCGCCCGTGCCGAAGCCCGGCAACATCGTCTGCATGGCGGTGAACTACATGGAGGACGGCACGCTCAAGGAGAAGCCGATGATCAACGCCTTCCACAAGGCGGCGACGGCGGTGATCGGCGACGGCGACACCATGGTGCTGCCCGACGTGCCGGCCACCATCTTCGAGGGCGAGGCCGAGCTTGCCCTGGTGATCGGCAAGCGGGCCACCCGCGCTTCGCAGGGCGACGCCATGAAATACATCTTCGGCTACACCTGCTTCATCGACGGCTCGGCGCGCGGCCTGCCGCCGCCGGGCAACGTCTTCTTCCAGATGAAGTCGCGCGACACCTTCGCGCCGATCGGGCCGTGGATCGTCACCGCCGACGAGATCGCCGATCCGCAGAATCTCGGCATCACGCTCGAGAACAACGGCGAGGTGATGCAGAAATTCAACACCAACGACATGGCGCACCACATTCCGCGCTGCATCGAATGGGCAAGCTCGATCCACACCCTCGAGCCGGGCGACATCCTGGCCACCGGCACCAACCATCGCGGCCTGCACGCCTTCATGGACGGCGACAAGATCGAGCTCACCATCGACAAGGTGGGCACGCTCAAGATCGACGTGAAGGACGAGCACAAGCGGCGCTGGGCACGCACCACGCGCTCGCAGCACAAGGACAAAGGCGGCGAGGGCCCGCACACGCCGCAGACCGGCGGCAAGTATGCGAAGTAGTCGAACGCGGCCGCCCTTGGTCGTCCTCTCCGCCGCGCAGCGGGGGAGAAGGAAGGGGCCCCATTGCGCAGCAATGGGGTAGGTGAGGTGGTGTTGATGCCGGGCGAGATTGCACCGCGCAGCATCGAATTTGGCAAAGAATTCCCGCCCGGCAGATGGCGGTCAAAACCCAAGTCATTCCGAATTCAGCTAGCACTCAACCGATTGTTGTTGCTGGGACGGGACGACAAATGCAGCGGGCCAACTTGGAGGAGGTTCTTGAAGCCGTCCAGAATGCACGAAAGGACACGCGGAAGGTTTCCCTGCTGATTGGCGCCGGTTGCTCCGTCACTGCGGGAATTCCCTTGGCTGCCGGCTTCGTGAAAGAGATCGAGACGACGTATCCGATGAGATATGCGGCCCTGAAGGCCGACAGCCGTGGTGGCCACCCGCCGAGCTACCAGCAATGCATGGCTCGACTGGCGCCGGCCGAGCGGCGGGGCCTGATGGCGAAGTACGTGGAGAAGGCTCGGATCAACTGGGCCCATATTGGCATGGCCTGTCTGATTCGAGCCGGCATCGTGGATCGAGTGCTGACCGTGAACTTCGATCCGCTCATCGTTCGGGCGTGTGCATTGTTGAACGAATTCCCCGGCGTCTACGATTTCGCGGCCTCTCAGGCCTTCGATTCGTCTCATGTCGCCGACCGCGCGGTTTTCTATCTCCATGGACAGCAGTCGGGCTTTGTTCATCTGCAGACCGCGGTACAGGTTGAACAGCACGCAAAGCGCCTCGCACCTGTAGCGGCACCTACAATCGCGCGTGTATTGCCAGTTTGCGTGGCGGGGTCGACGAGGCGCTCAGGCTCCTGGCGCATGCGCGCGACAATGGTGATCTCCCCAGCAAAGCTCATCTGCTGAGCGACACGGATTTGACGGCCCTTCGGGAAATCGAGGGCTTCAAGGCGATTGTCGAAAGCGCAAAGCCCTGAGCACGGCATCCGGCGTCGGAGGTGTCGATCCCGGCTGCAGAGAAAAGGCGCTGCGGTTGCCCGCAGCGCCCCTCCACCAAGAGCCTGGCCGTCAGTGAGTGAGCGCCGGCTGGCCGGTCACGACCGGGATCGCGCGGGGCTTCTTCTCCTCCGGAATCTCGCGCTGCAGCTCGATCACCAGCAGGCCGTTGGCGAGCTTGGCGCCGGTCACCTTGACGTGGTCGGCGAGCTGGAAGCGGCGCTCGAAGTTGCGCCCGGCGATGCCGCGATAGAGATACTGCCTGTCGTCCTGGCCGTTCTGCGCCTGGCCGCTGACCAGAAGCTCGTTCTCCTTCTGGGTGACATTCAGCTCGGCCTCGGCGAAGCCCGCCACCGCCATCACGATCTTGTAGGCGTTGTCGCCGGTCTTCTCGATGTTGTAGGGCGGATAGCCGTTGGCGCCGGACTGGCTCGACACCGAATCGAGCAAGTCGAAGATGCGGTCGAAGCCGACGCTGGCGCGATAGAACGGGGAATAGTCGATACGCATGTTCATCCTCCAGTGAGCGATGTTCTCGAAGCCCCCGCCCCGAATGGGCGCGGGGGACGGCAGTGATTTAGGCACGGTCGGGCAGCCTTCAAGGGGGAGCAAAAATTTCCTGCCGTGTCAGGCCGGCGGCAAGAAATGCTCGGCTTCGGCCGACCTTCGGCAATTCAAGTCATGGCGGATGTGCCAAGAAATCCCAGATCGAAAGGATCGAGGGTGAGCCCGCCGATGTCGCCGTTTTTCGCCAGCCGCACCGCCAAGCCATGAGACACTTGCCGTTCTTTTTCGACGTCAGGGACCGCAAGGTCGCCGTGCTCGGCGAGGGGCCAGCCGCCGAGCAGCGTGCCGCTCTCGCCCGGTCGGCCGGTGCGGTTGCCCTCCGGTTGTCCGCGGTCGGCCCCGACAATCTCAAAGGCATCGCCGCGCTCTTCGTCGCCACCGGCGATGCCGGGTGCGATCGGGCCGCCCAACGCCTCGCCCGTTCGGTCGGCGTGCCGGTGAATGTGATCGACCGGCCCGAGCTCTGCGACTTCATCGTACCGGCGATCGTCGACCGTGACGACGTCGTGGTGGCGATCTCGACCGGCGGCGACTCGCCCACCCTGGCGGCGAGCCTGCGGCGGCGCATCGAGCATGTTCTGCCTCAGCGCATCGGCGCGCTGGCGTGTCTGGTCGCGACCTTCCGCGCACAGGCCAAGGCGTTGATCGTCGAGCCGGAACGCCGGCGCGCCTTCTGGCGGCGGCTGGTCGAGGGGCCGGTCGCCGAGCTGGCGCTGGCCGGCGAAGAAGCGGGCGCACGCCGTGCCGCGCTGGGCGAGCTCGACGCCGCGCGGCGGCAGCTCGCGCCCACCGGCATCGCCCACATCGTGGGCGCCGGTCCCGGCGATCCCGACCTGCTGACCCTGCGCGCCCTGCGGCTGCTCGGCGAGGCCGATGCCATCCTGCACGACGACCTCGTGCCGTCCGCCGTGCTGGCGCGCGCCCGCCGCGATGCCGAGCTCGTCGCGGTCGGCAAGCGCAAGGGCCAGCCGGGCTGGCCTCAAGAGGCGATCAACGCCGAGCTGGTGCGACGCGTGCGCGCCGGCCAGATCGTGGTGCGGCTGAAGGCCGGCGACCCCTTCGTGTTCGGCCGCGGCGGCGAGGAGGTCGAGGCGCTGCAGCAAGAGGGCCTCGCGGTGACGGTCGTGCCCGGCATCACCGCGGCACTGGGCTGCGCCGCCGCGGTCGGCGTCCCGCTCACCCATCGCAAGCTCGCCTCGGCGGTGACCTTCGTCACCGGCCATGGTGCGGCCGACGGCAAGGAGGCCGCCTGGCCGCTTCTCGCCGCCCAGGGCCACACGCTCGCGATCTACATGGGCGCCACGGAAGCCGCGTCCGTGCGCGATCGTCTCCTGGGCGCCGGCACCGCTCCCACCACGCCGGTCGCCATCGTCGAGAACGGCACGCGACCCGACCAACGGGTCTCGACCGGCCGTCTCGCCGATCTGGCGCGGCTCGCCGTCGGCCACACCCGTGGCGATGCCGGCCCCAGTCTCATCATCGTCGGCGAAGTGGCAGCCCATGCCGCCGCCGAGCAACCGCCTTTGGCAAAGGTGTCGTGATGGCCAAGAACTTGAACGGCGAGCTTTCGATCGTGTCGGCCAACCGCCTGGTCGACGGCGTCGTGGTCTTCCTCGACGATGCCGGGCAGTGGACGACCACGCTCGGGCGCGCCGCCCTGGCGCGTGACGGGCGGGCCGCCGAGATCCTGCTCGATCGCGCCCGCGCCGAAGCCGCGAGCGTGATCGATCCCTTCCTGGTCGCGGTCGTCGAGAACGACGAGGGCCGGCTCGAACCGCTCAGCCTGCGCGAACGCATCCGCGCCTCCGGCCTCACCTTCGATGCCATCGCCGCCGAAGCGGTGCGCTATGCCTGACACCCATTTCTATCGCTACGACTCCTACGACCGCACGCTGCTCGCCGAGCGCATCGCGCAATTCCGCGATCAGGTGCGGCGTCGGCTGGCGGGCGAGCTGACCGAGGAGCAGTTCAAGCCGCTCCGGCTGACCAACGGCCTCTACCTGCAGCTCCACGCCTACATGCTGCGCATCGCCATTCCCTACGGCACGCTGTCGGCGCGCCAGTTGCGCAAGCTCGCCGAGATCGCGCGGCGCTACGACCGCGGCTACGGCCATTTCACGACGCGCCAGAACCTGCAGCTCAACTGGATCAAGCTCGAGGACGCCCCCGACGCGTTGGCGGCCCTGGCCGAGGTCGACATGCATGCCATGCAGACCTCGGGCAACGTCGTCCGCAACGTCACCGCCGACCATTTCGCCGGCGTTGCGCCGGACGAGATCGAGGATCCGCGCATCTGGTGCGAGATCGTGCGGCAATGGTCGACCCTGCATCCCGAATTCAGCTTCCTGCCGCGCAAGTTCAAGATCGCCGTCACCGGCTCGCCCAACGACCGCGCCGCGGTGCGCGTGCACGACATCGGGCTGAGGCTATGGCGCAACCCGGCGGGCGAGACGGGCTTCGAGGTGATCGTGGGCGGCGGCCTCGGCCGCACGCCGATGATCGGCAAGACCTTGCGCGAGTTCCTGCCGCGGGACGAGCTGCTCGCCTATCTCGAAGCGACCTTGCGTGTCTACAACCGCTATGGCCGGCGCGACAATCTCTACAAGGCGCGCATAAAGATCCTGGTGCATGAGATCGGCGCCGACAAGATGCGCGAGGAGGTCGAGGCCGAGTACCAGGCGATCAAGGACGGCGCGCTGAAGCTGTCGGCCGAAACCATTGCGGCGATCGCCCGCCAGTTCGCGCCGCCGGTCCTGCCCTCGCGGCCGGCAACGGTGGCCGCGGCCGAGGCCTTGAAGCTCGAAGACCGCGACTTCGCCCTGTGGCTGAAATCGAACGTCGCGCCGCATCGCGTGCCGGGCTACGCCGTCGTCACGGTCTCGCTGAAGCCCGCCGGCAGCCCGCCGGGCGATGCCAGCGCCGCGCAGATGGAGGGCGTGGCCGAGATCGCCGAGAGCTACAGCCAATGCGAGATCCGGGTCAGCCACGAGCAGAACCTCGTGCTGCCGCATGTCGCGGTCGCGGATCTGCCGGCGGTGTGGCGGGCGCTCAGCCGGCTGGGCTTCGCCGAGGCCAATGTCGGCAAGATCACCGATATCATCGCTTGCCCCGGCCTCGACTATTGCGCGCTCGCCCAAGCG